>Ga0134121_10003307_pt1 | contig 13490 bp, 12 predicted proteins | sample KB301_FD_96463 | JGI IMG/M metagenome (GOLD analysis project Ga0134121, IMG submission 96463) | Terrestrial soil microbial communities without Nitrogen fertilizer from Kellogg Biological Station, Michigan, USA - KB3-0-1 | ecosystem: Environmental > Terrestrial > Soil > Unclassified ...
ACCTGCGCGAGCCCGGCGCCGGCGCGCTCCATCAGCTCCAGCCCGGGGATCGCGCGCCGTTCGATCGCCCAGACGTCGAGCGCGCGCTGCGCGGCCGCGTCGGGCAGCGGCTCGAGCCACGCGGGCAGCGGGCCGCTCATGCGAGGATCGCCACCGCCGCCGCGTCGCGGCGCGTATGCGTCAGCGAGATGTGCACGGCGGCGACGCCGAGCTGCTCGGCCCGCGCCGCGACGGCCCCGTGCGGCAGCACACGCGGCGGCCCCGCGCCGTCGCGCACGACCTCCACGTCGGTGAAGCTCCACGCCTCCAGCGCGAGCGCCTTCGCAACCGCCTCCTTCGCGCAGAAGCGCGCGGCGAGATGCTGCGCCGGGCGGGCGCGGCCGGCGGCGTAGGCGCGCTCCCCCTCTGTGAAGAGCCGCTCGGCGAGGCGCGGCCGGCGCTCCAGGGCACGCTCCAGCCGTGCGATCTCGAGCTGGTCGATACCCACGCCCGTCATCCGGGGGCGAGGCTACTCGACGGTGACGGTCTTCGCGAGGTTGCGCGGCTGGTCGACGTTCAGTCCGCGCAGGCGGGCGATGTGGTAGGCGAGCAGCTGCAGCGGGACGACCGCGAGCAGCGGCGCGAGCATCCAGTCGACCGCCGGGATCGTGATCGCCTGCTCGACGTGAGCGCCGATCTCCTCGTTGCCCTCGGTCACGATCGCGATCACGTGCGCGCCGCGCACGCGCACCTCCTGCACGTTCGAGATCACCTTGTCGAGCACCGGCGAGTCGGTCGCGACGCACACGACCGGCGTCTGCTCGTCGAGCAGCGCGATCGGGCCGTGCTTCATCTCGCCGGCGGCGTAGGCGTCGGTGGCGATGTAGGAGATCTCCTTGAGCTTCAGCGCGCCCTCCAGGGCGACCGGCAGGCCGACGTGACGGCCCAGATAGAGGAAGAACTCCGCCTGGTAGTGGGCCTTCGCGATCGCCTCGATCTGCTCGCTGCCCGCCTCCAGCAGCGCGGCGATGTGGTGCGGCAGGTGCTTGAGCTCGCTCACGAGCTGCGTCAGACGCGCCGGCTCGAGCGTCCCGCGCAGCTCCGCCAGCCGCAGCGCCAGCAGGTACATCGCCGCGACCTGGCTGACGAAGGTCTTCGTCGCCGCGACGCCGATCTCCAGCCCGGCGCGCGTGAAGAGGACGCCGTCGGAGTCGCGCGTGGCCTGCGAGCCCATCACGTTCGTGACCGCGAGCACGCTGGCGCCCGCGGTGCGCGCGAGCCGCATCGCCGCGAGCGTGTCGGCCGTCTCGCCCGACTGCGAGATCCCGATCACGAGGTCGCCGGGGCCGACGACCGGGTTGCGGTAGCGGTACTCGGAGGCGACGTCCATCTCGACCGGGACGCGCGCCCACTCCTCGATCGCGTAGCGGCCGATCAGGCCCGCGTGGTAGGAGGTCCCGCAGGCGACGACGACGATCCGCCGCACGTCGCGCAGGAGCGTGTCGTCGATCGTCCCGAGGTCGAGGTCGACCCCGTCGCCGCGCGCGGCGCGGTCGGCCACCGTCTCGGCGACCGCGTCGGCCTGCTCGTGGATCTCCTTCAGCATGAAGGTGTCGTAGCCGCCCTTCTCGGCGGTCTCTGCGTCCCAGTCGATCTCGACGATCGCGCGTTCGACGGGCGTGCCGTCGGCGGTCATGAACTCGACGCCGGAGGGCCGCAGCACGACCAGCTCGCCGTCCTCGATGTACTGCACGCGGTTCGTGTGCTCCAGGAACGCCGGCACCGCGGAGCCGAGGAACTGCTCGCCGTCGCCGCGCCCGACGACGAGCGGGCACTCGCGGCGCGCGCCGACGAGCACGCCCGGCTCGTCCGCGCTCATCGCGACGAACGCGAAGTGGCCGTCGAGGTCGGCGTATGCGGCCTGGACGGCGGCGGCGAGGTCGCCGTCGTCGTAGTGGGCGATCAGGTGCGCGATCACCTCGGCGTCGGTCTCGGAGGTGAAGACGGCGCCGTCGGCGGCGAGCCGGCGGCCGAGCGAGACGTAGTTCTCGACGATCCCGTTGACGACGATGTGGATGCGCCCGTCGCCGCCGACGTGCGGGTGCGCGTTCTCCTCGGTCACGCGGCCGTGCGTGGCCCAGCGCGTGTGGCCGATGCCGGTGCCCGGATCGGCGAGCGCGACGGACGTCCCGCCTTCACCGTCGGGAGCCGACGCCGGCAGCGCGTCGACGGCGGCGCGCAGCGCGGCGAGGTTGCCGACCGCGCGTACCGATTCGACCTGCTCGCCCGCAAGCACGGAGATGCCGGCGCTGTCATAGCCGCGGTACTCGAGCTTCTCAAGTCCGGCGAGCAGCAGATCGCGAACCGGACGGGCGCCGACGTAGCCGACGATGCCGCACATGGATGACCTCCGTGGGGGAGCTGGAGAGAGAGCCTAGCGGGCGGTCTCAGAGGCCGCAGCCTCTGCGATCGCCACAAGCCGCCCGCAGACCTCGTCGGCCTCGGTATCGGTCGGCGCCTCGACCATCACGCGCAGGAGCGGTTCGGTTCCGGACGCACGTACGAGCACGCGGCCGCGGCCGGCGAGCTGCTCGTGCTCGCGCTCGGTCGCGGCCTGCATCTCGGCGTCGCCCGCGGCGCGCTCGAGCGCCTCGCGGTTGGGCAGCCGCACGTTGACGAGCCGCTGCGGCAGCTTCTCCATCGCGTGGCGCTCGGCGAGGTCGCCGCCGGCGAGCGCCTCGAGCGTCAGCAGCGCGCTCGCGATCCCGTCGCCGGAGGGCGCGAAGCCGAGCTCGACGACGTGGCCCGACTGCTCGCCGCCGAGTGACCAGCCGCGCTCGCGCAGCGTCTCGAGCACGTAGCGGTCCCCGACCGCGGTCGTCGCGACCTCGATCCCGGCCGCCTGCATCGCGGTGTGGAAGCCGTAGTTCGTCATCACCGTCACCGCGACGCCGTTGCCGACGAGCTTGCCCTGTTCGCGCAGGTGCAGCGCGGCGAGCGCGATCAGCTCGTCGCCGTCGACGACCGCGCCGTCGCGATCGACGGCGAGCACGCGGTCGCCGTCGCCGTCGAACGCGAAGCCGACGTCGTGGCGGCCGGCGACGACCGCCGCGGCGAGCGACTCGACGTGCGTCGAGCCGCACCCGTCGTTGATGTTGCGCCCGTCGGGCGCGTCGGCGACCACGTCGACGTGCGCGCCGAGGCGGCGGAAGATCTCAGGGGCGGCGCGGTGGGTCGCGCCGTGCGCGCAGTCGAGCAGGATCCGCCGGCCCGAGAGATCGAGCGCGGCGAAGCGCGTGTGCAGTTCGCGCAGGTAGTCCTCGAGCGTGCCGTGCAGCCGGGTGACGTCGCCTGGCTCGACCGGCGGCGCCGTCTGCTCGAGCAGCGCCTCGATCTCTTCCTCGACGGCGTCGGAGAGCTTGTCGCCGTCGGCGCCGAAGAACTTGATCCCGTTGTCGCGGTAGGGGTTGTGCGAGGCGGAGAGCACGACGCCGAGGTCGAAGCCGTAGCGGCGGATCAGCAGCGGCGCGGCCGGCGTCGGCAGCACGCCGCCCAACAGCGCGGTCCCGCCCGCCGCGGCGACGCCGGCGGCGACGGCCGCCTCGAGCATCTCGCCGGAGGCGCGCGTATCGCGGATCACGAGCACGCGCGGGCCTTCGGTCCCTTCCCCCCCGCCTCTACCGCCGGCGCGCGTCGTGGCGGCGCGCGCGAGCGCGAGCGTCAGCTCCGCGGTGAGGAACTCCCCAGCCACGCCGCGGACGCCGTCCGTGCCGAACAAACGCCGGGCCATGCGAGCGCGACCTAGCGCTTGGAGAACTGCGGCCGCTTGCGAGCCTTCTTGAGGCCGGCTTTCTTGCGCTCCTTCGCGCGCGCGTCGCGCGTGAGGAAGCCGCGGCGCTTGAGCTCGCCACGCAGGTTCGGGTCGGCCTCGAGCAGCGCCCGGGCGATGCCGTGGCGCAGCGCGCCGGCCTGCGCGGAGACGCCGCCGCCATGCAGCTTGGCGACCACGTCCATCTTCGCCTCGTAGGCGACGGTCTCGAGCGGCTGACGGATCGTGCGCTGGAGCGTCGGGCGCGGGAAGAAGTCCTCCATCGCCTTGCCGTTGATCGTGTAGACGCCGGTGCCGGGCTTGAGGATCACGCGGGCGACGGCGGTCTTGCGCTTGCCAGTCGCGGTGTAGCGCGCACCGGATGCGAGCGAGATCTCCGCGCCGGTGATCGGCTGCGCGACCTGCTCGTCCTCGGCCTCGGCGGCGGCCGCTTCCGCGTCCTCCTCCTCGCCGTCCTCGCGTGCGAGCGCCTCGCCGCCCTCGGGCACGATGTCCGGGACGAGGTCGGCGCCGGGGATCTCCGGCTTGACGCGCGGCGTCTCCTCGATCAGCTCCTCCTCGGCCTCGGCGGGGGGCGCCGCGGCCGCGGGCTGCTCGGCGGGCGCCTCCTCGGCGACGGGCTCGGCGGCAGCAGGCGGCTGCTCGGCCACCGGCTCGGCGGCAGGTGCCTCCTCAGCGGGTGCCTCCTCGGCCACGGGCTCCGCGGGCGCCTCGTCGGCAGCCGGCGACTCCTCGGCGGCGGCGGGCTCCGGAGCCTCGGCGGCGGGAGCCTCCTCGGCCGGCGCCTCGGCCTCCGGCGTCGGCTGCTCCTCGGCGGGCTGCTCGGGCTGCTCGGCGTCGGTCACGAGGCTTCGATCTCCATGGGTTGCGGCTGTTGGGCGGCATGCGGATGCTCGGGACCGGCGTAGACCTTCAGCTTCGTGAGCTGCTTGCGCGCAAGCCGGTTGCGCGGAAGCATCCCCTTCACCGCAAGGCGAATGACGTCCTCGGGACGCCGGTCAAGCATCTCCTCCAGCGTGCGCGAGCGCAGGCCGCCAGGGTAGCCGGAGTGGCGGTAATAGCGTTTGTCCTGCCGCTTCTTCCCCGTCACCGAGATCTTCTCGGCGTTGACGACGATCACGAAGTCGCCCGTGTCGCAGTGCGGCGTGTACGTCGGCTTGCGCTTGCCGCGCAGCGCGTCCGCGATCTGCGTCGCGAGTCGCCCGAGCGTCTGCCCGGTGGCATCGACGAGCACCCAGTTGCGCTCGCGATCGGATGGATTGGCGACGTAGGTCTTCATGGCAGGAAAGCGATCGCGCCCCGGGGGCGCGGCGGTCGCCCATGATAGGGAAAACCGGCGGGGCATGCGGCCGAGCGGCGATCGCGTCTGTCCGGGTCGTGGATATACTGCCGCCCGTTCCATAAGCGAGCCGAGTTCCTCCATGCCAGGAGGGAACGGGGAACCCAGTGGTGGCGGCGTTGCGACGACGTCATCGGGGCGAATCCGAGCATTGCCGCTCGGTAGCGCGGCCTTTCAGCGCGAGCCCGTCAGCTAACCCCGTAGGCCGACACGAAAGGGCATCGACCACCGATGCAGCTCGGGCCGGGGCGCCGCAGCGCCTTGACGACGATCTTCGCCGCCGCGCTTCTCGGCACCGCCGTGGCCCCGTCGGCACCCGCCGCAACCGGCGGCGCGGGGCTCGGCTCCTCCTCCAAGCGCGCCACGCAGAAGGCCCCCGGGCCGAGCGGGCCGACGCTCGCCCCCGTCCCCCAGATACCGCAGCTGGCGGCCGGGATCGCGCTGCGGCGCGTCTCGCGCAGGGCGGCGAGCGCGGCGACGCTGCGCTTCATATCGCACGCCTCCGGCACGCAGCAGGTGCGGATCGACGTCGTGCGGCTCGCCGACGGCTACTCCGTCTACAGCGCCGTGCGCAGCGTCCCCCCGGAGACGACGCAGACGGTTCGCTGGACCGGCCGTGCGAGCACGGGCGTCGCGCTCGACGGACGCTACGAGTTCCGCCTGAGCTTCGGTGGCGTCGCGGCGCGCTCGACGACCGCGGCCGTAAGCCCCGGCGGCGCGCCTCCCGCACCCGCGCCGCCGCCGCCCGGCTCCGCGAGCGTCGGCGCCTTCACGTTCGTCGGCGCCGTCTTCCCCGTACGCGGCCCGCACACGTTCGGCGAGGGCGAGGCGCGCTTCGGCGCCGGACGCGCGGGGCACATCCACGAAGGCCAGGACGTGATGGCCGACTGCGGAACCCCGCTCGTCGCCGCCCGCGGCGGCGTCGTGACGATGCGCGCCCGGCAGTGGGCGGCCGGCAACTACCTCGTGATCCACGACCCGCTCACGAGCCAGGACTACATGTACGCGCACCTGCGCAGCCCGGCGATCGTGCGCCGCGGCGCCCACGTCGAGACCGGCCAGCCGATCGGCGTCGTCGGCGAGACGGGGGACGCGACCGCCTGCCACCTCCACTTCGAGATCTGGACCGCCCCCGGCTGGTACGCCGGCGGCACGCCGATCGACCCGCTGCCCACGCTGCAGAGCTGGGATCGCTTTAGCTGAGCCTACGCTCGCCGCGTAGGCTTGAGCGCGCATGGGCCTCGCAGCCATCTCCATACTCGGAATCGCCGGCTTCGTCGTGCTCGCGATCGCCGTGCTCGCGCTGCTGATATCGCTGCTGCATCCCGAGGGGCTGCGACGCCCGGGCGGCTACCTCGACGGCGAGCACCCGCAGCACGAGGACGAGGGTCCGCCGCGGCCGTGAGCGCGGGCGGACCGGTCTCGCGTCGAGCGGATCGGGCCTGACTTCGGCAACGCGGCCGCGTTGCCGACATGTGAGTCATGAACGAGATCGCGCTCGCGGGTCGTGCAGCGCCCGCGCTTGCGCTGGGCGAGCGCCTGCTGAGCGACGAGCGGCTCGCGCAGCGCGTGGCCCGCGGCAGCGAACGGGCCTTCGCGGTGCTGTGCGAGCGGCATGGGGCGGCGCTGCATCGCTACTGCCGCTCGATCGTGCGCGACGAGCACGACGCGGAGGACGCGCTCCAGAGCGCCCTGATGCGCGCATTTGCGGCCCTGCGCGCGAGCGAGCGCGAGGTCGCGGTGCGGCCATGGCTGTTCCGGATCGTGCACAACGAGGCGATCTCGCTGATGCGCCGACGGCGCGCCACGCCCAGCCCGCTCGACGCGCACGCGCCGGCGAGCGGGAGCGTCGCGGCGACCGTCGAGGGCCGCGAGCGGCTCGCGACGCTCGTCGCCGACATCCAGACGCTGAGCGAGCGCCAGCGCGCAGCGCTGGTGATGCGCGAGCTGTCGGGCCTCTCGATCGAGGAGATCGCGGCCGCGCTCGCGACGACGCCGGGCGCCGCCAAGCAGGCGCTGTTCGAGGCGCGCGGCGCCCTGCACGAGCTCGCGGAGGGCCGCGCGATGGACTGTGAAGGCGTGCGACGGACGATCTCCGAGCGCGACGGCCGCGTGCTGCGCGGCCGCAAGCTGCGCGCGCACGTGCACGCCTGTCCCGGCTGCCGCGACTTCGCGGCGCTGATCGAGACGCGCACAGCCGACCTGCGCGCGCTCGTGCCGCCACTGCCGAGCGCCGCGATCGGCGGCCTGCTCGCGCGCGTGCTCGCCCACAGCGCCGGGAGCGGCTCGGGCGGCGGCACGGGCCTCGGCGTCTCGCTCGGCGGTCAGGCAGCCGGCGCCTCGATCGCCGGCAAGGCCGCGGCCGGGCTCGCGATCGGCGTCGTGGCGCTGGGCGGGACGGCACGAGTCGCCACACGCGCACACGGCTTCCGCCCAGCGCACCGCGCCGTCGAGCGGGCGGCGCATGCGACAGCGCACAGCGGACGGCCTGGGCAGCGCGCCGTCGGTCGGGTCGTCTCCGTCGAGGCGGCCGCGCGCCCCTCCCCCGTCCGCCGCTCCGGCCGCGGCGTCTCCTCCGACGCGGGCGCCGCGGGAGGAGCGCCGGCCGCAGCCGGTCACGTCCAGGCGCGGGGCGAGCCGGCGCCCGACGGCATGCTCGACGAGGCGCCCGCGCGCGAGCACGGCGCAGCCGCGAGCGCGCCGGCCCCCGGCGCGCGGCATGCGGCGAAGGCGTCGCCGCCCAAGCACAGCCGGGCGGCCCATCCGCTGCACCCCGCGGTGCCGCCCAAGCCGCCGCGCCCCCACGCGCCGTCGCACGCGTCCGAGCACGGCGCCTCGCCGCGCGCTCCGTCGGCCGCCGACCGGCCACCGCGCGCCGACGCTCCGCCGCCGCACGCCGATCCGGGCGGCCATCCGTCCACGCCGCGCCGATAGCGCCTGACCTTCCGGCCGACCGTGCGTCGCAGTGAGCGAACGACTCTCAGGAGGACACGATGATCGTCAGGAAGATCTTGCTCGCCGCGGGCGTCGCGGCGCTGATGAGCACCCCCGCCTGGGCGACGCCGGGCCGCGCCCCGGGCTTCACGCCCGCGGGGGCGAGCCACGACGGCGGCGCACAGCATGGTGGCGGCAAGCCATCGGGCCAGCAGGGCAAGGGGCGTCCGCACCGCTGCGTGCCGCACCGTGTCGCCTACGTCGCCAGCGGCCTGCTCGTCAGCCAGACGCTGACGCTCGACGGCGACACGACGTCACCGCCGCCGCCCGACACGACCGCCGCGGCGCATCCGAGCGCGGGCGACACCTACAGCGGGACGCTGATCGTCGACGTCAAGCACACGAACCACCACGCCGCCGGCGACAAGGGCAAGACCGTGACGTACACGGTCTCCGGGGTGCGCGTGCGCTTCGGCCTGCCGGACGCCAACGGCGACGGCACAGTCGGCCTCGATGACGTCCAGCCGGGCGCCCGCGTGAAGCTGATCGGTGCGATCACCAAGCTCGCGCCGCGCTGCGACCACAGCACGTTCACGCCGGAGACGACGATCCGCCAGATCGTCTTCCACGCGCCTCCGGCCGCCACGCCTTAGGCAGGGGCGTGCATCAGCGTCGTGGCCCGGTCCACCACTGCGGGGGCCGGGCCGCGGCGCGTGAGTGCCTCACTCCCACTCGATCGTGCCGGGGGGCTTGCTCGTGATGTCGAGCACGACGCGGTTGACCTCGCGGATTTCGTTGATCATGCGCGAGGCGATCTGCTCGAGCAGGTCGTACGGGAGGCGCGCCCAGTCGGCGGTCATCGCGTCGTCGCTGGTGACGGCGCGGATCACGACGACGTAGCCGTAGGTGCGCTCGTCGCCCTGGACGCCGACGGTGCGGACGTCGGGCAGAACGCAGAAGGACTGCCACAGCTCGCGGTAGAGGCCGGCCTTGCGGATCTCGTCCTGGAGGATCGCGTCGGCGTCACGCAGCGTGTCGAGGCGCTCCTTCGTCGCCTCACCGCCGACCACGCGGATCGCGAGGCCCGGCCCGGGGAAGGGCTGGCGCCACACGAGCCGCTCCGGCAGCCCGAGCTCGGCGCCGACGGCGCGCACCTCGTCCTTGAACAGCGCGCGCAGCGGTTCAACGAGGTCGAAGTCGAGATCATCAGGCAGGCCGCCGACGTTGTGGTGCGACTTGATCGTCGCGGCACCGGTGCCGCCGCCGGACTCGATCACGTCGGAGTAGAGCGTGCCCTGCACGAGGAAGCGCGCGCCGTCGCCGTCGCCGGCGAGCTTCGCCGCCTCCTCCTCGAAAACGCGGATGAACTCCGAGCCGATCGCCTTGCGCTTGGCCTCCGGCTCGGTCACGCCCTTGAGCCGTTCGAGGAACCGCTGCTCGGCGTCGACCGCCACGAGCGGGACCTTGAAGTGGTCGCGGAACGCGGAGATGACCTGCTCGCCCTCGTTCTTGCGCATCAGCCCGTGGTCGACGAACACGCACGTGAGCTGGTCGCCGATCGCGCGATGCACGAGCAGCGCCGCGACGGAGGAGTCGACACCGCCAGAGAGCCCGCAGATCACGCGCCCCTCGCCGACCTGTGCGCGTATCCGCGCGATCTGGTCGTCGATCACCGAGCTGGCGCTCCACGTCGGGTCACAGCCACAAATCTCCTCAAGAAACCGCGAGATGATGTTCTGGCCGTAAGGCGTGTGGACGACCTCCGGGTGGAACTGGATCCCGTAGATCCCGCGCTCGACGGACTCGAGCGCCGCGACCGGCGACTCCGTCGAGGAGGCGAGTGCGACGAAGCCTGGCGGCGGCGCGAAGACCGTGTCGCGGTGCGACATCCAGCAGGTCTGCTCGCGCGGCAGGCCGGCGAGCAGGCGGCCGGGCTCCTTCACCGTCAGCGTCGAGCGGCCGAACTCCCCCACCTCGGCGCCCTGGACCTCGCCGCCGAGCGCGCGCGTGAGCAGCTGCATGCCGTAGCAGATGCCGAGCACCGGGATCCCGAGCTCGAGCAGCTCCGGCTCGAGGCCGGGCGCGTCGGGCGCGTAGACCGACGCCGGCCCGCCGGAGAGGATCAGGCCCTTCGGCCGCCGGCGCGCGACCTCCGCGGCGCCGACGTGGTGCGGCAGCAGCTCGGAGAAGACGCCGCATTCGCGCACCCGACGCGCGATCAGCTGCGAGTACTGGCCGCCATAGTCCAGCACGACCACTTGCTCGGCGGCGACGGCGGGAGCAGCAGCCGCCGTGGTGCCCGTCGCAACGGCAGCCTTAGTCATTTACCAGCGCGGCAGCCCGTCCGTTGGCGCCCATGCCGACCTGCTGGTCGCGTTGGAGGTGCTTGCCCTCCGTCTGCAGCGCGGGCGCGACCATCAGCTCGGCGCGGTTGAACTCGGCGATGTCGCGGTAGCCGCACGTCGCCATCGAGGTGCGCAGGCCGCCGATCAGGTTGAACGTGCCGTCGTTCTCGCGCGCGGGGCCGGTGATGATCTCCTCGAGCGTGCCGCGCGGGGGTGTCGCGACGCGCGTGCCGCGCGGCAGCGTCGGGTGGAACGTCGCCATGCCCCAGCTGTAGCCGCGGCCCGGTGCTTCGACGGCGCGCGCGAGCGGCGAGCCGATCATGACGGCGTCGGCGCCGCAGGCGATCGCCTTCGCGATGTCGCCGCCGTTCTTCATCCCGCCGTCGGCGATCACGCGCACGTAGTCGCCCGTCTCGAGCATGTGCTGCGAGCGCGCCGCCGCGACGTCGGCGATCGCCGTCGCCTGCGGCACGCCGATGCCGAGCACGCCGCGCGTGGTGCAGATCGCGCCGGGACCGACGCCGACGAGCACGCCCGCCGCGCCGGTGCGCATCAGGTGCAGGCCCGTGTGGTAGGAGGCGCAGCCGCCGACCACGACCGGCACCGGCACCTCGTGGATGAACTCCTTGAGGTTCAGCGGCTCGGCGACCGTCGAGACGTGCTCGGCGGAGACGACCGTGCCCTGGATCACGAGGATGTCGAGTCCCGCCTCGAGCGCCGTCTCGTAGTGCTCGCGCACGCGCTGCGGCGTGAGCGAGGCGGCCACGACGACGCCCTGCTCCTTGATCTCCCTGATCCGCTGGGCGATCAGCTCCGGCTTGACCGGCTCGCGGTAGATGTCCTGCATTTCGCGGGTGGCGAGCTCGCGCGGGAGCTCGGCGATCCGCTCGAGCTGCTCGTCGACGTCGTCGTAGCGGCAGAAGATGCCCTCGAGGTTGAGCACGGCGAGCCCGCCGAGCTTGCCGACGATGCCCGCCGTCTCCGGCGAGACGACGCCGTCGAGCGCGGCTGCCAGCAGCGGCAGCTCGAAGCGATAGGGCCCGAGCGTCCACGAGACGTCGACGTCGTCGGGGTCGCGCGTGCGCCGCGAGGGGACGATCGCAACGTCGTCGAATCCGTAGGCGCGCCGCGCCTTCTTGCCGCGACCGATCTCGATCTCCATCTGCTCAACAGTAGCGCAGCAGGACGTCGGATCCCGGCGCGGCCACGACGGCGCCGCGGCGGCTCAGGAGACCTCGGCGGGCAGCTCGAGCCGCTCCGCCTCGACCGCCCCGAGCAGCCGCTCCACGCCATGGGGGTCGATCACGCCCGCGCCGAAGTGCTGCGTCGACTCGGCGCCGCACGCCACGCCGAAGCGCAGGCACTCCTCGGCCGTGCCGCCCGAGTAGCGCGCCGCGACGTAGCCGGCGAGGAACGCGTCGCCCGAGCCGACCGCCGCGCGCGCTTCCTGCTCGACGACACGCACGCGGTAGCGCTGCGGGCCGCTCTCGGTCGCGACCTGCGCGAAGCAGCCGTCGGGCACCGTCATGATCGCCTCGCGCGCGCCGAGGTCGACGATCTCCGCGATCGCCAGCGTGCGCTCCTCGTCGTCGTTGAACTCGTGACCGACGAGCTCCTCGGCCTCGCGCGCGTTCGGCGAGGCCACGTCCGGCTCGGCGCGCACCGCGTGGCGCAGCGGCTCGCCGTCGGTGTCGACGACGGTCGTGACGCCGAGCTTGCGCAGCTCCTTGACGAGCCCGCCGTAGACGTCGAGCTCGACCCCGCGCGGGAGGCTGCCGGCGAAGACGCACAGCTGTGCGCCCTGCGCCAGGTAGAGCAGCTTGTCGCGGAACAGCTCCAGCTCGCGCTCGGTGACGGCGGGCCCGCGCTCGTTGATCTCCGTCTGCTCGCCCGTCGTCGGATCGAGCACGGCGGTGTTGGTGCGCGATTCCTCGCCGATGCGCACGAAGTCGGTGAGGATCGACTCGGCCGTCAGCGCCTCGACGATGCGGGTGCCCGTCGCGCCGCCGGCGAAGCCCGTCGCGATCACCGGGCGCCCGAGGCGCTTGATCGCACGCGCGACGTTGACGCCCTTGCCGCCCGGCATCGTCGCCTGCGCCACGGAGCGGTGGCGACGCCCGATGCGGAAGTTCGGCACCTCGAGCGTCTTGTCGATCGCGGTGTTGAGGGTGACGGTGATGATCATGCGGCCTCCATGTCGGCGCGGCGGCGGCGGTCTACGCGCCAGCGCCTGCGCAGGAGCAGGGCAGCCGCGCCTCCAAGCATCGCCACGATCGCTACCAGGCTACCCGGTCGCGCAATCGCCCGGCCCAGGCGCTCCAGCATCCCGACCGCGGGCACCGCGGCGCGCGTGAGCAGCGGCACGCGTGCGAGCACGCGCCCGCCGGCGCGCACCGTCAGCGACCCGACCTGAGCCCCGCGCGGCAGGGGACCCTGCAGCTGCTGCGGCGCGTGCACGACGACGTGGACGCGCACGCCGCGCCGCAGCACCTCGCTGACCGAGCGCGCGGCGACGAGGGCGACGTGGTCGTCAGGCCGGTAGCGCACGTGCGGACGGGCGTAGACGGCGCCGCCGGTGACCGGCGTCACGAGGCGGAAGCTGGCGAACGCCCACCGCAGCAGCGCGAGCGCGTCGGCGTCGCGGGCGCCCTCGCTCGGATCGCCGAGGACGGCGCTCACGAACGTCACGCCGTGCTGCGTGCCCGACGCGACGAGGATGTAGCCGGCCGCGTTCGTGTGACCGGTCTTGACGCCGTCGACCCACGGGACGTCGAGCACGAGCGTGTTGCGGTTGACGACCGTCCGCGGGTGCGCGCCGCTGCGCAGGTATGCCCGCGGCAGGTCCATCGTGCGGCGCAGGAAGCCGTTGCGGCGCAGCGCGATCGCGAGCCGCACGAGATCCGCCGCGGTCGAGTAGTTGCCGGCGTCGTCGAGCCCGATCGGCGTCGTGAAGTGCGTGTGGTCCAGGCCCAGCGCGGCCGCGCGGCGGTTCATGCGCGCGACGAACGCGCTCCGCGAGCCGGCGACGCAGACCGAGAGCGCCGCGGCCGCGGAGCGCGTTCGT
>Ga0134121_10003310_pt1 | contig 13484 bp, 8 predicted proteins | sample KB301_FD_96463 | JGI IMG/M metagenome (GOLD analysis project Ga0134121, IMG submission 96463) | Terrestrial soil microbial communities without Nitrogen fertilizer from Kellogg Biological Station, Michigan, USA - KB3-0-1 | ecosystem: Environmental > Terrestrial > Soil > Unclassified ...
GAGCTCCTCCGCCACTTCGCCGAGCTTCTCGGAGCGGACCGCGGCGAGCGTCTCGTCGAGACGGGCGCGCAGCTCCGCCTTGTTCCCTTCACTTGTCGCGAGAGCGGCTTCGAGCTCGGTCACCCGCGGATCGCGGCGCGTCCGCTGATCCACCTCGCGGGCGAAGACCACGGCCGCGGCCGGCGCGCCGCCGATCACCGAGGCGTGGGTCCCTTCGAGGGCGGCCACTTCCATGTTGTCGTGGAGAGCGGCCGAGAAGACCACGAAGGCCCCGCCGTGGTAGCGCGAGATCACGCAGAAGACGATCGGGCCGCGGAAGTTCACCACCGCCCGGCCGATCTCGGCGCCGAGCTCGAGCTGCCCGTTGCGCATCGATTCGGGCGAGCCGTCGAACCCCGAAAGGTTCGCCAGCACGACCAGCGGCCGGTTCCCGCTCGCCGCGTTGATCGCCCGTGCCACCTTTTTGGACGACAACGGGAAGAGGGTGCCGCCCGTCCACTGGTCCGGGCCGTAGACCGGCACCCAGCCGAGGCGCGGCAGCGGCTTGGACTCGAAGCCGAGCAAGCAGACCGGCCAGCCGCCCAGATGGGCGTCCCAGACCACCGCCACCTCGGCGTCGTGCATGCCGTACCAGCGCTCCAGCGGTTTGTGGTCCTGGTCGGCGACCGCCTGCATCACCCGCCGGATCTCGAACGGCTGCTTGCGTCCCGGGTTGGTGGCCTCCGAGAACACCTCCCCGACGGTGCGGAAGGCGCCGCCGTGCGGGAAGTCGCGGACGTCGCGCTCGCGCGGGTCGCTGGTCGCGGCCGGCCTCGGGAAGCGCTCGCCGGGGGCGACCCAGGTGTGCTCGTAGTGGCGGATCAGGATCTGGCAGGCCTCCCCGAGGTCGCGCGCGAAGTACTGCGCCTGGCCGTTCGGTCCCATGATCCGCTCGTAGCCGCCGATCCCCAGGTTGTCCTCCGCCGAGACGCCGCCGGAATAGTCGAGGGCCTGTTTGCCGGTGAGCACCATCGATCCCTCGGGCGTCATGATCAGGATGCCCCTGGTGTGCATCAGCATGGTGGCTTCGGCGTTCCAATAAGGTTGGGCGCCGGCGGTGATTCCCGGCACCACGATGTTGACCTCCAGCCCCTCCTGCGTCCGCTCGACGATCTTGCGCAGGACGCGGGAGATCCAATCCATGTTCTCAGTGCCGCTGTCCATGGCGATCTTCGCGCCGGCCGAGAGGGCGAACCACTCCAGGGGGACCCGCTTCTCCACGGCCAGGTCGAGAGCGGCCAGGATGCGCCGGCACTCGGGCTCGGCGAGGGCGCCCATGCCGCGGCTGGCATCGCCGAGCAGGATGACCCGCTCCATCCCCTCGGGGTAGCGGTCGGTGAAGCTGCGGATCACGCCGGCTACGACGTTCGCCGTGTTCCGTCCCAGCGGGCGGTCCACCGGGACCAGGCGCTCCTGCCCGGTGTTCCGATCGGATCGATCATCGAGGTCGTGCTCGCGGAAGTCGCCGGCGGGGATCCCCTCCTGCGGCTCGGGCGGAGAGAGCAGGCGCGCGATCTCGTAGGCGTAGACGATCCCCCGCCGTTTGAGCTCGACGATCTTCTGTGCGTACTCGCGGAGCGGCTTCAGAGGATCTTCCCGCGACGGCCGGAAACGCAGGACCATGCCCGCCTCGCCGGGATTCGAGATCTCCAGGACCCGGTCGCGGAGAGCGCCGGTCTGCGGATCGACCACCCGGCCGCGCACCGCAACCTTTTCGAGCCCGAGCCCTTCGGTCAGCGGTGCCAGCCGGTGGACCAGCCCGCTCAGCTCGTCCGGCCGCAGGTCGACCGGCGGCCAGAGGTAGAGAAGGACGCGGTTCCACTGCAGCCGCTCGCCGGCCGCCCGGCGGGACTGGAAGCGGCGGATGCCGGCCAGCGCCTCCATCAGCGTGTGCTCCAGCTGCGGCAGGTGGATGACCCGGCCGTGCTCGTCGCGGACCGGCGTCAGGTCGCGCACCTCGGCCACGGCGAGCAGCCGCTCGTCGCGCGGATTGGTGTGGGCCGTCCCCTTGAACAGCCACACCCCTTCGGGAGCCGGGAGCCGGTCGAGATGGAAGTTCTGGAAGCGCCAGATCTGGAGCCGCTGGACCATCATCGGGTGCAGGCCGCGGTAGACCCGATCCTCGGGATAGCCGCCGTCCGCGCGTCGGTAGGTGAAGTGCTGCACCCCGCCGGGGCTGCCGAGGGCCACGGCGACCCGCCACACGCGTGCGGGGAAGCCGGCCGCCTCGACCAGCCAGCTGATCTCGGTGGCGGTCGCGTCGTTGTCCTCCGCGGGCTGGTCCTGCCACGAGTAGAGATCGATCACGACCTCCCGGCCGTCGTCGGGGGTCGCGTCGGCGAGGCGCCGGGCCGTGGCGAGGGCCGCGGCGAGCCCGTCCGGCGCGGCGTGGGTGGCGAAGAGATGGACCCGGCCGCTCTGCCAGGGATATTCGGCCTCGGCGAAGCTCAGCCCGTCGGTCTCGAAGGTGCGCACGGTGGCCAGCTCGCGGATGCGATAGTAGCGGCGGACCATCGTCTCCAGCATCGAGCGCTGGAGGGCGGGTGGGGCCGTGGCATAGCGCTCCGAGAGGCGGCCGTGGAGCGGCTGGGTGCACTCCACGAGAGCCCGGATACGCTCGTCCCGCTCGGCCGGCGGCGGATCGGTGGCGAGGTGGGCCAGATCGTTCTCGGCCGCGGCGTAGATCCGTTCGTGCGCGGTCAGGAGGAGCGGCCGGTCGAAAACGCGCCAGCGCACCTCGCGCGCCAGGTCGTGGACGGCCGGCTCGCGCCCCTGGGTCTCGGCGACGACGCGGTCGAGCAGTGAGCGCAGCTCGTTGTCTGCTGCCATCTCGCGGTCGAGGAACCGTTCGAGCACGGCGAGCACCGGGGGAGCCTGCTGCGCCTGCCGTTGGTGCGAGACGGCGATACGGAAGAGGCTCTCTTCGAGCTCCGGCGAGCGGTCCAGGCTGTCGACTCCGAAGTGAGCCAGGGCGCAGCGGAGCTTGTGCAGGAAGGCGGGCGGCAGCCCGGCGCCGCGCGTCTCGAGATCACGCAGGAAGGTGAAGAGATACTCCTCGGCGCTGTGGCGGCTGTCGTCCTCCTCCAGCGAGAGATCCCAACCCGGCTGGTGGCGGCACAGAGAGGAGAGGTCCACGAAGGTCTCGAGGATCTGGCGCTCGCGCCGGCGCATCCCGGCGTCGGTTGTTTCGGCGCCGGCGCCGGTCGTGCTCATCAGCTTGCGCAGGGCGGCGGGATCGACGTCGTAGCCGAGCAGCAGCCGGCGAGACTCTTCGAGGGCTTCGCGATCGGGAGCCGCGGCGAGGGGAGCGAAGCGGGCCCGCTCGCCGGCGGGCCTCTCGGCAGGAGCTGTCGCGGGATCGAGGACGAGGAGCGGCACGCCGACCCTCACCTGGGCGTGGCGCCGCGCCAGGAGCTTGCGGACCCGGCCGGGCATCGGAGCGAGGACCGAGGTCTCCACCTTCATCGTCTCCAGCACGGCGAGGGTCTCGCCGCGGGCCACCTCTGCTCCTTCGACGGCCAGGGAGACCACGACCGCCGGGACCGGGGAGCGCACCAGGCTGCCGGTGTCGCGGCCGATGCGGTGCGGAACGCCGTCGACCTCGAGGGACAGGCCGTCGTCCAGCGCATCCAGGAACACGTGCCAGGTCCGGCGGCCGCAGGTGATCCGGCGGCCGGTCTTGCGAACGGGGCCGACGCGGACCTCCAGGCCGTCTCCGTCCACCTCCAGCCGGTAGAGGTCGGGCGAGAGGCGGCTGACGCGGAAGCTGTAGAGGTGACCGCGATGGCGCAGCTCGATCGTCCGGCCGACCTCCCTGGGAGCCTCGGGCCGGCCGCGGCGCGCCGCGGCATAGAAGCCGGCCTTGGCCTGGTCGAGCTCGGCGTCGTAGCCGGCGATGGCGGCCGCGAGGAGGGCGCCCCGGACACCGCGCCGCGACAGGTGCTCGCCCCGTTCGACGAGGCGGTCGATCCACCCCGGCTCGGCCTTGGCGAGGCTGACCTCGGACCGGTCGAGGATCTCGGTCAGGAACGCCTTGTCCGTGCCGCCGCCGCGCACCACGGCGATGGTGCGGGAGAGGCCCTTCTGCAGGCGGCCGAGCGCCTCGAGGCGCGAGCGGGCCGTCGCGGTGAGGCGCACCAGAACCGGATCGGTCTCCGCCTGAAGGCTGTCCCCTTCCTCGACCGCGGCGTCGGCGCGCAGCCCGGGTCCGGAGGCGGGGCGGAGCACCTCGATCACGCCGGGGCGCGGCGCGAAGCCGTCCTCCGGATCGCGCGCCGAGAGGCTGATCTGGAACGCATGGCCGCGCGGCTCGGGAGGCTCGCCGGAGAGGACGCCGCCGCGCGTCAGGTGATGCTGTAGCGAGACGAGGTCGAGGCCGGTGAGGGACTCGGCCACGGCATGCTCGGCGGGGAGGCCAGCCGCCTTTTCGAGGAAGCGCACCTCGCCGGTCTGCGGGTCGGCCGCGAAACGGACGGTCAAGGCACCCGCGGTGTCGCTCCCCTGGGCGAGGCCGGCCGCGGTGGAGCGCACGTACCTCTCGGTCTCGGTCGAAAGGCCGTGCGGCGGCGCCTCGGCGAGCAGGACCCGCCCGCGATGGCGGAGCGTGACGTCCATGACTCCCGCTGCCCAGGCCGTGCCGCGGACATCGACGAGGACGGGGACTTCGAGGCGGCGGAGGGAAGAGACTTCATCGGCATACGTCATGGGAGCACCTTACCCCATTGCGTTCCTGAGCGGCATAGACTCTCCAGGTCGATGCCGAAGCCGAGCGCCACCCCCGCCGAGAGGATCTATGCCGTGGTGCGGCGCATCCCACCCAGCCGGGTGGCGACCTACGGCCAGGTGGCGGCGCTCGCCGGCTTGCCGGGCCATGCGCGCCAGGTCGGTCAGGCGCTCCGCGACACGCCGGAGGGTCTGGAGCTGCCCTGGCAGCGGGTGATCAACGCCAAAGGAGAGATCAGCCCGCGCGGCTTCGGCCTCGAAGCGGGGCTGCAACGCCACCTTCTCGAAGAGGAGGGCGTCGTCTTCAACAGCCACGGCCGCATCGACCTCGACCGGTTCGGCTGGGACCCGGACGCCCGCCCGGCGCGAAAGCGGGCGAAGGGCAAGCAGGCGCCGTTCGACCGGTAGCGACGAAGGACCGAGGGCGGCTACACTTGTCTACCATGAGCGCCGTTCACCTGGAGATCCCGGAGGAAACCCTGATCAGCCTCAAGACCGATGCCGAGTCGTTCGCCCGGGATCTGAAGCTCCTGGGTGCGGTCAAGCTTTTCGAGATGGGAAAGCTCTCTTCGGGGCGGGCCGCCCAACTCGCTGGTGTGACGCGCGTCGAGTTCCTGATGATGCTAGGCCGCTACGGCGTTTCCCCCTTCCAGACGACGGAAGAGGAGCTTCATCAGGACATCTTGAATGCCTGAGGTCTTCTCCAACACCTCCCCTCTTTTGTACTTGCATCAGGTCGGCCAGCTCGACCTCCTTCACAGACTTTATGGGCAGGTAGTCCTTCCCTCGGCTGTCCGGGATGAGCTTCGTACTGGTGCCGAGCGGGGCGTTTCGACTCCCGGAGTCGATCTGGTTCTTCGGGAAGCTGGAGAGGCATGATATGAGCCTCCTCACCCGAGCCCTGCTGATCCTCAATCCCCGGCGGCGGATCCGTGCCGCCTTCACGCAGCACTACCGCTTGAACGGCTGGCTGGATCCGGAGACTGTGTCGGGCCCCGGCTCCTCCCTCGAGCGCACCGCCACGATCCGCCGGGAGCTGCCCGCTCTGTTCCGGGAGCTCAGCATCCATAGCGTGCTGGATGCGGGCTGCGGAGACTTCAACTGGTTCCACACCATTGACATCGCGTTGGACAGCTATCTCGGGGTCGAGGTCGTCGAGGAGCTCGCGGCGGTCAATCGAGAGCGCTATGGCACGGATCGGTGCCGCTTCGTGTCTCTGGACGTCACCCGCGACGACCTGCCGCGCGTCGACCTCATCCTGTGCCGGGACTGTCTCGTGCACCTGAAGAACCGGCAGGTGCAGGCGGCGCTGCGGAGCTTCCGGCGCAGCGGATCGTCCTATCTCCTCACCACCACCTTCACCGGGGACCGCCCGAATGAAGACGCTCCGCTGGGCGGTTGGCGTCCCCTGAACCTCGCTAGGGCTCCGTTCAACCTGGGGCCGCCGCTGCGGCTGATCAGCGAGTGGGAGTCGGTCGAGGACCCCCGGTACTCCGACAAGAGCCTGGGGCTGTGGCGCCTGAGGTAGAGGGCTCTCCGCTCGCCGAGCAGGTCGAGAATCATCCGGCGCGGGTTATACGCTCTGCGCTAGACTCTGCGTATAACCGCGGAGGCCGCGCCCCCATGCCCTTCGAGCGCCTGTCTGAGTCGGTCCAGACCCTCTACGCCGAGCTCCTCGAGCAGACGATCCATGCCGAGGCGGAGGCCGCGGTCGCGGAGGCTCCCCAGGGCTCGTTCGTCTCCAAGACGATCAAGGGGGGGACCTACTGGTATCTCCAGCGCATGGAGGGGGATCGCAAGCGACAGGTCTACCTGGGGAAGGAGTCTCCCTCCCTCCTCGCCTGGATGGAGGAGGTCCGGCAGGCGCGAGCTCGGTCGGCCGCCGACGAGACGCAGCGGGCCCGGCTGAGCAGCATGCTGGTGGCAGGGGGCGCGACGGCGGTCAGCCCGGGGATCGCCAAGGTCCTCCAGCTGCTCGCCGAGTCCGGGATCTTCCGGATGGGGGGAGTCCTCGTAGGGACACAGGCTTTTGTGGCCCATGGCAACATGCTCGGCGTCCGCTTCGACCAGCAGACGCTCCGCACCCAGGACGTCGACCTCGCCCAGGACCGGGCGATCGGCATCGCGCTGTCCGAGGAGACCGCACCGGTGAACGTCGAGCGGACGCTGGCCGGCTCGGGGCTGGGCTTCTTCCCGGTCCCCTCTCTCGATCCCCGGCGGCCGAGCACGTCGTTCAAGATCCGGGGGCGCGAGATGCGCGTCGACTTCCTGACTCCCCTGGTCGGGCCGGAGTCGACCGATCCGGTGTTCCTGCCCTCCCTCGGGGTCTCCGCCCATCCGCTCCGGTTCCTCGACTATCTGATCGAGCGCCCGGCCCAAGCGGTCTTCGCCGCGGGGGCCGGAATCCTGGTCAACATCCCGGATCCGGCGCGGTTCGCGTTCCACAAGCTCTGGATCTCGCAGCGCCGGCCGGTCTCGGAGCAGACGAAGTCGATCAAGGATCTCAGGCAGGCGGGTGATCTTCTGGAGGTGCTCCTCGAGGACCGTCCCGGAGATCTGCTGGTGGCCTGGGAGGCCTTGAGTCGTACCCCGGCTCCCCTGCGGACCGTCACCTCCGCGATCCACAGGCTTCCGGCCGAGCTCCAGGACAGGCTGGCGGCTCTCCTACCGCTCCCGCGGTGAGGCAATCCTCACCCGCAGCACCTTGGGCTCCTGCCGCCGCGGATCGCTCCACTCCTCCTCCCAGTCGGGATGCCAGGCCGCCGGCATCAGATAGTAGCCTTCGGTGTCCCCCTCGGCTCCGACCAGGGCGCCGGCTCCGACCAGGGCCAGGATGCCCTGGAAGGCCGCGACGAAGGCGCGCAGGGGCTCGCGGCGGGAGTAGGGCCGGCGGATGTTGGTGATGCGCTCGATTTCCAGGAACGTCTCCGGCCCGATGCGGAGCCCCGGCGCCAGGGTCTCCAGGATGCTCTCGATGGGCGCCGGCTCCGCGGGCGAGCGGCGCAGGAAGAGCTGTGGGAAGAGCCAGTCGTCGATCTGGCCCAGGAACTCGCCCACCATCGGACGGTCTTCCAGCGAGGTCCGCGGCACGAGCACGGTGAGGGTGCCCTTGGCAAAGACCTCGGCAGAGCAGCGCGCGGGAAGCTCCGGCACCTCACCCTCCGGCGGCATCGTGAGCAGCGGCAGCCCCCGTTCTGCGAGGATGTCCTGCAACGGTGCGGCTTCCAGGTAGCGCAGCCAGCCCGATCGCCCCGCCGAGATCCACAGCGGATGAGGTCCGCGGGAGGAGCCCGCGAAGCCTCCTCGCGAGAACCGGATCTCCACCCGCCGTGCGCGCAACGGCTTGCGCTCCAGCCGGACGGGGGTGAGCGGAGCGTTGATCGCCGCGAGTCGCAGGCGTTCGTCGGCGAGGAGCGGGTCGTCCCGCAGGAACGCGGCGAGCTCGGTCTTCCTCAGGGCTTCGGATCTCCCGATGAGCCCAATCGTGGCCCCCTGATCGAGCGGATCGAGCGTGAGGATCGAATAGGCGGCCGCCGCCTTCGCCCGCGGCACACCCGGATCGATCCCGATCACGAGGACCGAGTCGCTCGTCGCGGGCAGGTTTCTTTCACCTCTCCAATGATCTCGGCGTGGCAAATTCCCTCCACCCGGCGCCCTGGTCGCGCCAGAAGGAAAAAGGTCCGCTATGGCAGGGAGGATTGTGTCAGAAAGACGTTACGCGAAGGAAGAGGGGATTTGCGTCCGGAGAGAACAAGACAGGGCGGGGTACAATCGAGCGGTCATGCGCACGCTTTTCGACGACCAGGAGCCGCCCCGGGAGGCCGCGGCGGCACGCAGTGAGGAGACGCTGGCGGCCGCGTCGCCTCTCGCCGAACGGATGCGCCCACGCTCGCTCGACGAGGTGGCCGGGCACGAGAAGCTGGTCGGACCCGAGGGGTTCCTCCGCCGCGCCATTGCCGCGGACCGCGTGCCGTCGCTCATCTTCTGGGGACCGCCGGGCACGGGGAAGACAACGCTCGCCCGGGTGATCGCCGCCGAGACGTCGTCGCACTTCGTTCCGTTCTCGGCCGTGACCTCAGGGATCAAGGAGGTCAAGGAGGTGATGGCCGAGGCGGTGCGCCTGCGTCGCGCCCAGGGGCGGCGGACGCTCCTGTTCGTCGACGAGATCCACCGCTTCAACCGGGCGCAGCAGGATGCATTCCTTCCTTATGTGGAACGGGGGGACGTGGTGCTGGTGGGAGCGACGACCGAGAATCCATCGTTCGAGCTCAATGCGGCGCTCCTCTCCCGCTGCCGGGTGGTGGTCCTCGAGCCGCTCGCTCCGGCGGACCTGATCGGGCTGCTGCGCCGCGCTCTGGCCGACGCGGAGCACGGGCTCGGATCGGCCGGCGTCGAGGCCGCGGACGACGCCCTGGAGTCGCTCGCCCAGCTCGCCTCGGGGGACGCCCGCAAGGCCCTGAACCTCCTCGAGCTGGCGGTGGCCGACGCGCTTGAATCCGGCGAGCGGGGGATCGACGCCGCGGCGGTGGAGCGGCTGGCGCAGCGCAAGATCCTGCTCTACGACAAGTCGGGGGAGGAGCACTTCAATCTGATCTCGGCGCTCCACAAGTCGCTGCGCGAGAGCGATGCGGATGCCTCTCTCTACTGGCTGGCGCGCATGCTGGCGGCCGGGGAGGACCCGCTCTATGTGGCGCGGCGGATGATCCGCTTCGCCAGCGAGGACGTGGGGCTGGCCGATCCGCAGGCGCTCCCGCAGGCGCTGGCCGCCTGGGAGTCGTACCACCGGCTCGGCTCGCCCGAGGGAGAGCTGGCGCTCGCCCAGGCGGTGGTCTATCTCGCCCTGGCGCCCAAGAGCATCGGCGTCTACCGCGCCTGGGGAACCGCCCGCCGCACCGTGGAGGAGCGGCCGGCCGATCCGGTCCCGCTGGTCATCCGCAACGCGCCGACCCGCCTGATGAAGCAGGTGGGCTACGGCGCCGGCTATGTCTACGCGCCCGACACGGAAGAGGGGGTCGGGGGGCTCGACTGCCTCCCGGAGTCGCTCCAGGGGACGCGCTTCTATGAGCCGAAAGGCGAGGGGTTCGAAAAAGAGCTCAAGGAAAGGCTTGGGCGGTGGCGGGGGGTGCGGGAGCGGGTGAAGAAAAGGACCTAAAGGACCGAAAGGACGCAAAGGACGGCTTGCGATGCCCTACCGCTGCGCCATTGCCGCCCCCGCTTCCTGCACCGCTGCGAGCACGCTCTCCCTGGTCAGGAGCTCGCTGAAGACGTGGGGCTCGTGGCCGGGGCGGTAGAGGAGATAGAAAGGAATGCCGTAGCGGCCGTGCTCGGCAAGGAACCTGCCGATCTCGTCGTTGCGGTTGGTCCAGTCGGCCTTCATCGGGACCACCCGGTGCTCCTCGAAGGTTCCGGCCACCTCGGGACTGTTGAGGATCAGTCTCTCGTTCACCTTGCAGGTGAAGCACCAGTCGGCGGTGACGTCGACGAAGACGAGCTGGCCGCTGGCGGCCAGTTGCTCGGCCCTGGCGCGGTCGAAGGGCTGCCAGCGGATCAGGCCCTCGGCGGCCTCGGTCGCGTGCGCCGGAGCCTCGCTGCCGCTCCAGACCGGCAGGGCGAGGGTGACTGCCGCGGCCGCGGCCATGCCGAAGCCGGCGGCCGTGCGCAGGGTCTCGCCGGTGAAGCCGCGGTGCCGCAGCCAGGTGAAGAGGGCGAGACCGAGGAGGCCGAGCTGGACCGCCGCCAACCGCTCCGGGCTGAGCTGCGAGGAGAGGACGTAGAAGAGCCAGACCGCGGCGGCGGCGAGGAGGAAGCCCATGATGCCCCGCACCGTCTCCATCCAGGGCCCCGGCCGGGGCAGGAAGCGGGCCGTGCCCGGCGCCGCGGCGAGGAGGAGGTAGGGGAGCGCCATGCCGAGGCCCACGGCGGTGAAGACCGCCAGGATCACCGGCGCCTCCTGCGCCAGGGCGAAGCCGATCGCGGTGCCCAGGAAGGGCGCCGAGCAGGGGGTCGCCATCAGAGTGGCGAAGAGGCCGGAGGCGAAGTGGCCCGCAGCTCCTTCGCGCCGACCCGCTGCGCCGAAGCGCGCCAGCCGGGCCGGCAAGGGGATCTCGAAGAGGCCCCAGAGATTCAGGCAGAAGAGGACGACCACCACGGCGAGGAAGGCCACGAAGCCGGGACGCTGGAACTGCACCCCCCAGCCGACCGCCGCGCCGGCGGCGCGCGCCGCCACCGCCGCCAGGGCGAGGGCCAGGAAGGAGACCACGATGCCCGTCGCGGTGGCCAGCGCGCCGCGCACGACCTCCGCCCGGCCGTGTCCGGCGCTCCGCACCAGGCCGAACACCTTGATCGACAGGACCGGCAGGACGCACGGCATGGCGTTCAGGATCAGCCCGCCGAGCAGCGCGAGACCGAGCATCCAGACCAGGCTCGCCCCGGCCGGACCCGCGGTCCCCGATCGCTTCGCCTGGGCTCCGCCGCCGGGGCCGGCCGCGAACGCCGCGTTCTCCACCGGCTGGCCGCCGGGACCGACGGTGAGCTGCACGTCGGCTGTCGTGGTCACCGGCGGCAGGCACTGCGACTCGTTGCAGGCCTGATAGCGCAGGGAGCCGTGGAGGGGGAAGGTGCCCTGCGGCGTCTCCTTGGGGATCCGCACCTCGGAGAGGATCACCACGTCGCCTTCATAGACCGCCAGCGGCTGGTCCGCGAAGGCGAAGGTCCGCATCTCGGCCTTGGGGTACTGGACGGTCTCCTCCGGCCAGCCCGCCGGCACCTGCAGGTCGAGCACCGTGGGGATCAGGTAGTCGAAGGTCGGCTGGTGGCTGTTCACGTGCCAGCCGTGCTCGATGGAGACGAGCGCGGCGACGCGGGCCGTGGAGCCTCCCTCATACGCCGTGCGGTCCACGGCGAGGTGGATGTCCGCTTTCTCCGGGTGGGGTGGCTGGGCATGAGCTGTGCCTGCGCCGAAGACTGCGAGCGCAAGGAGGATCGAGAGACGAAAATGAGTCGGGAGTCTGGTCATGCGAGCGCCACCTCGGTAAGATCGGACGATCTTCGAAGGCCTGAACAAGGACGGGACTCCGGCGATTCCTGCAGTCCCTGTCCGAGGCCGTCAAGATAACACGGCGGTTCAGCGGCCCGAGCTTCGCGGTTGGGCGTCTCCTTTTTGGCCGCGGAGCGCACTAGATGGGGATGGTGGATTTTTCGGTTGGGTGCTGAAAGGAGAGTCCAGAGATGACCAGGAAGGCGACGGGGTGGCTGGTGGCGATGGCCGTTCTCGCGCCCCTCGCGGCCAGGGCTCAGGACGACGGTTCCTGGACGCTGCAGGCCATGGATGCCGCCAACGGCGTGCTCAAGGCGCAGTGGATGGACATCCGGATCGAGCAGGTCGAGGTGCTCCCCGTCAAGCAAGCCCATGCCACGTACCGCCTGCACCGACAACCGTCTCGCTGGGTCCCCGGGGATGCGCGGCGGGCGGCGGATGGCGGCCGTCTGACCTACATGATCGAAGGGGAGGAGGGCCCCAAAGGGGGAGCCGTCCCTCCCGGCATCGAGGCGGCGATCGACCGTGCGATCACGACCTGGGGTGCCGAGCCCTGCCTGAAAAGGGTCCAGATCCTCAAGCAGCCGGACACCGGTGAGGATGCCGACATCTTCGACTGGCAGTTCGGCTACGGCGGGTACGGAAACTGGCGGGCCGCCGACATCGTCTTCGGCGGCTGGATGCCGCCGTCGTTCTTCGATGCCGTGATCGGAAAGGGAGGCGGTGAGACCGTCCTCGCCCTATCGGTGACCTTCATCTTCGTCGGGTCCGACGGGAAACCGACCGACGTCGACGGGGACCACTACTTCGATGTCGCCACCAACGAGATCTACTTCAACGACGGCTTCGCCTGGGAGACCGGCAGCGACGTCGACGTGGAGACGGTGGTCCTGCACGAGATGGGACACACCCTGGGGATCGGCCACTTCGGGCCTCCGCCGCTGGCGACCATGAACCCCGTGTATGCGGGTGTCAAGACGGAGCTGAGTCCCCTGGACCATGCTGCGGCCTGCTCCATCTGGGCCTCCTGGCACTGCGACGGAAAGTGATGATCGCCGACCGTCTGATACGATCCGCTCCCGTGAAGCTCTCGACACGGGTCTCCCGGATCGGCGAATCGGCAACCCTGCGCGTCTCGCGCCGCGCTGCCGAGCTCAAGGCACGGGGCATCGCGGTCGCCGACTTCGGAGCCGGCGAGCCGGACTTCGACTCGCCGCCCGCGGCGGTCGAGGCGGCGTCCCACGCGCTCACCCACGGGTTCACCCGCTATACGCCGGGCAGCGGCCTGCCGGAGCTGCGCACCGAGGTCGCCGCCTGGTATCAGGGCCGCTACGGCTCGCCCTGGTCCGGCGCCCAGTCGGTGATCACGGTCGGCGGCAAGGCGGCCCTGTTCGAGCTGGCGCTCGCCGTCTTCGAGGAGGGGCAGGAGGTAATCATCCCCTCGCCGGCCTGGGTCAGCATCCCGGAGCAGGTGCGCTTCGCAGGAGCCCGCCCGGTCGAGGTCCCGACCTCGGTGGACGACGGATTCCGCATCCATGCCGAGCCGCTCCTCGCCGCGGTGACCGACCGCACGCGCGCCTTCCTCATCAACGCTCCCTGCAATCCGACCGGCGGGATCATCTCCGCCCCGGACCTGCGCCGGGTCGTCGAGCACGCGGCCGAGCGTGGCCTCCTGGTGATCTCGGAC
>Ga0134121_10003311_pt1 | contig 13481 bp, 8 predicted proteins | sample KB301_FD_96463 | JGI IMG/M metagenome (GOLD analysis project Ga0134121, IMG submission 96463) | Terrestrial soil microbial communities without Nitrogen fertilizer from Kellogg Biological Station, Michigan, USA - KB3-0-1 | ecosystem: Environmental > Terrestrial > Soil > Unclassified ...
CAACGCGCGCGAAGGCGGCGTCGAAGTAGCTCATTGCCTGCTCGCCAACGACGCGGAGCCGATCGAGCAGCGTGCTGAGCTGCTCGAAGTAGAGACCGCCGAGCTGGGCTTGTGCGCGCACGACGTCAGAGACCTCGGGGATCGACCAGGAGCCCGCGAGCACACGCCGCCGCATCTGGTCCAGGGTCGTCGCGACGAGGCCGAAGCCTCGCGCGATCTGGTCCGCGTCCCTCCGCATCACGTCGAGGAGGCTCACCAGCGGCGCCGGTTGGCCGTACTCGATGACCTGGGCCTCGATCTGTCGAACGAGCCCGACCGCCCGTCGTTGCAGTCCGGCCAGCTCCTCAAGTCCGACTGCTACCTCCGCAGTGGTGTGCGCACGCTCGAATGCCGCGAGCGCGCTCTGGTGCGCGACGAGCGTCTCCTGCGCGACAGGGATCAGCTGGGCCTGGACCATACGAGGCTAGCGTACCGTGCTCCGGGCCGTTGAGCACCGGGACTTCGCTCGTCGTCGGCGAAATGCGGGGTGTTTTCTTGGGCCTGCGATCCCGAGGTTGGATGCTCTCGCGGAGTGGCCAGGAAGCGCAAGAAACGTTTCCGAACGCGTCCACGTGGGCGTCGCGGTGGGTCCACGTCACGATGGCCTGGCTGATCCCAGACGTGCCCACGTGGGCGCCGGCCATGGTCATCGAGCTCGGCTCCACCGATCGGCACACCTCGAGGTGATCGGCAGTGCCGCTTCTGATCTTCTTCTCCGACAATCTGAATAACTAAAATCGAAAAGCGGTAGTGGTGCGAGCACTGGACTGTGAGCAGGCCGTCCGAAGCAGTCTGGTCGGATTTTGCGGGCTGATCACAGGTGATCGTTCGTCGATAAGCTGGCCTCATCGCTAATCTGCGGGGCCGTGCTCAGTCACGCTGAAGGCGAGCGATGTAGAACGCGTCGGCGCTCGGCGGCCAGGTCCGGCGCTCCTCGAGCAGCCGAAGCCCCGTGCGCTCGACCAGCGCGGCCACCTGGGCCGGTCCCTCGGCGCGCGTGAACGTGCAGACCGAGTAGACCAGCGCGCCGCCGGGCGCGAGCCGCGCCACCACCGCGTCGAGCAGCTGGCGCTGGAGCTGGGCGAGCCGCGGCACGTCGCCGGGCGTGAGCCGCCACTTGGCGTCGGGGTGGCGTCGCAACACGCCGAGGCCCGAGCACGGCGCGTCGAGCACGATGAGGTCGTAGGCCGCGGCGAGCGGCGCGGCGGGATCGAGCAGATCGCACACCACGCGCTTGATGCCCGCGATCCCCAGCCGGCGCGCCGTCTCGGCGGCGAGCTCGAGCTTGGTCTTCGATTGATCCGCGGCGTCGATCTGCGCGGCGTCGCCGGTGAGCTCCGCGAGGTGCGTCGACTTGCCGCCGACCCCGGCACACGCGTCGAGGATCCGCTGCCCCGGGCGCGGCGCCGCGATGAGCCCGACCTGCTGCGCGCCGGTGTCTTGCACCGTCCAGATCCCGGCGCCAAACGTCGCGTGACGTGCTGGATCGCCGATCCCATCGAGCGCGATCGCCATCGGCGCCGCGGCGACCGGCGTGGCGGTGACCCCCGAGGCTTGCAGCTGCGCGATCAGGCCGTCCCGCGTCGTGCGCAGGCAGTTCGCGCGCGCGATGAGGGGCGCGGGCTGGCAAAACGCCGCCGCCAGCTCCGCGAGCCGATCGCCGGCCGCGTCTGCCAGCTCGCCCGCGATCCACGCCGGCAGCGAAAACTCGGCTTCGATTCGCGCCCGTAGATCACCCGGCAGCGCCGGCTCGCGCGTCGCCGCCAGCTTGCGCAGCACCGCGTTGCAGAACCCGGCGAGCTTGCTGCCACCAACCCCACGCGCGGCCGTCACCGCATCGTCGACTGCGGCGTAGCCCGGCACGCGATCGAGGAACAACAGCTGGTACGCCGCGACCCGCATCGCCGTGACTACACGCGGCGGCGTACGCTTCAGATCGGCGTGGGCCGCGAGCGCGCGATCGATCCGCGAGCGGTTGCGCAAGACGCCATAGACCAGCTCCGACACCAGCCGGCGATCGCGCTCGTCGAGCCCCGACCGCGCGAGCTCGCCGTCGAGCGACAGCGTCGCCCACGCGCCGCCCTTGTCGACGCGATCGAGCACCCGCCGCGCGACGTCGCGCGCGGTCAACCCGGCTCCGGCCGCACGAGCAGGTCGCCCACGGCGATCCTGCGCCCCGACGCAAACTGCGAGAGCGCCAGCCGCTTGCGGCCGGGCGCCTGGATCTCGGCGATCACGACAGCGCCGTCGCCGCACGCAACGCGAGCCCCCGCGGCGTCGATCGCGAGCACGGTCCCCGGTACGCCCTGCCCCTCGGCGACGCGGGCCCGGAACAGCTTGACCGGCTGGCCGCGCAGCATCGCCTGCGCCCCCGGCCACGGATCGACGCCGCGGATCCGGGCCGCGACCGCCGCCGCCGGACCGGCAAAGTCGATGGCGCCGTCGGCCTTGGCCAGCATCGGCGCGTGCGTCGCGCGCGCGTGATCCTGCGCGACCGGCCGCGCGGTGCCTGCCGCGATCGCGTCGATCGCCTCGATCAGCGCCTGCGCCCCGATCGGCGCGAGCCGGCCCAGGAGCTCCCCCGAAGTCTCCGCCGGATCGATCACGACCCGGCGCTCGAGCAGCACCGGCCCGGTATCCATGCCCTCGTCGAGCTGCATGATCGACACGCCGGTCTCGGTCTCGCCGCGGATCACCGACCACTGCACCGGCGCGGCGCCGCGATATGCCGGCAACAGCGACGCGTGCACGTTGATGCAGCCGCGCGGCAGCGCATCGAGCACCGGCTTGGGCAAGATCTTGCCGTACGCGACCACCACCGCGAGCTCGGCGCCCGACGCGACCAGCGCATCGCGCAGCTCGCCGGTCCGTGCCGACCGGGGCTGGATCACCGGCAGCCCGAGCTGCTTGGCCGCGAGCGCGACCGCCGGCGCCGCGAGCTGCCCGCCCCGCCCGGCCGGCTTGTCCGGCTGCGACACCACGAGCACGACCTCGTGCCGCTCGCACAGCGCGCGCAGGCACGGCACCGCGAACTCGGGAGATCCCATGAAGACCACGCGCACGCCGTCGATGTATCACCCAGCGTCGCCGCGCGGTAGGGGCATGCGCCAGAGCCAGCGTCAGCCGTCGATCAGGTTCGCGAGGTAGGTCTGGCGCAGGTGATCGTCGCGCAGCACCCGGAACGCCTCGTCGAGCACATGCGCGATGTCATCGAGCTCGCGCGCCAGCTCGCGGCGCAGGTCGCTCGGAAAACAATCCGCGGCGAAGTCGCGGCGCGCCGACTGGTACGCCCGCCGGATCTCGAAGCCGGTCGCATCGCGGCGAACCCCGAGCAGCGCGAAGTAATCCGCGTCGGTGACGAGCTGCCAGCGCGCGCGAACCCGCTCGCGATCGATCGCGAGATCGGTCTCGCCGACCAGCGCGGTGCTGTCATCGGGGACCTCGGTATCGGCGCGGCGCGCCGTCGCGAGGCCGAGCACGCATAGTCCCCAGGCGAACGGCAGGACGTCGGCGATGTCGACCCCTGCGACCCGCGCGACCTGCGCCAGATCGGCCTGGCCGTCGAACGCCGCAAGCGCGCCGCGCTCCTCGGCCGAAAGGTCGCCCATGTGGACGATGCCGCCGAGCCGCTCGCGATCGCGCACCTCGATCACGGTCGACATCGGCCCGATCAGCCGCTCGAGCGTCGTGCGATCCAGCTTGCGGCGAATCCCCTCGAGGATCAGCGCCGCGGGGTGGCGCGACAGCCGGATCCGCTCGGCGGACGGCTGCGGATCGAACGTGACGTGGTACGTGCCGCGTTCCCAGCCGAACAGCGAGTACACGATGTCCTCGACATGGCGCCGCACCGCCGGCAACAGCTCGCGGCGCTTCAGGTAGCCCAGGTCCACGAGGATCTCGCCCATCCGCCGCCCCGATGCGATGACCACCGCCTGGCAGCGATCGTACTGCGACGCCGTGATCTTGCCCTCGCGCAGGAGCAGCTCGCCCATGCGATCGCGCGGCTCGTTCGAAGACGCAAACACCGGCCGCCCGCGATCGAAGTACACGATGGCCTCGACGTCGTCGCGGCGAAACCCGATCCGCCCGGTCGCGCCTTGCGCGAACATCCTGGCGAGTAGCATCGCGGCATCCGAGCTCCCGCGCACGATCGCGCCGCGATCCGGCAACCCGCGCTCGCGCACCTGGCTATCCCACGAGCCGGACGACGTCATGGCCTCGCGTACCTCGTACGCTTGCGCGGCGCGTGCCTCGATGTCGGTGCCCCCGCGGAGCGGCTGATCGGCACCGAGCGACGCCAGATCGATCTCGGTGTGGTGATCGTGGCGCGGCGTATGGTCAGCGGGGCTCGGGGCAGGCGCGTCCCCACCCTGAAACAGGCGCTGCGCCATCATCGACATCTTGGCTCGCAGCTCGCGTGCAAAGTCGCGCGTTGCCGGCACCATCGTGATCGGCCCCGGCTGTCGCTCCGCCGGTGCGCTACCGGCCACTGCGGGCTGACCGTCACGGTCGGGCGGGCGCTCGGCGACTGGCATCGGCTCGGACCACAGCTCGTCGGTCGACTTCGGCGGCAAGGCCACGGCAGGCCCGACCCCAGCAGGCGGCGGCGGCGCGCCTGAGGCGGTGGCTACGGCAGGGGCGGCGCTCTGCCCCGGCCCAAGATCGCGAATGATCAGCGTGGGCTCGCGAGTCGGCGCAAGCTCGTCGGTCGTGCCCGGCTTCCATGCGGCGGGAAGCGCCACCTCGTCGGGCGGCGCGTCCGGCTGGCGCCGACGTGGCTTGATCACCACCGGCGGTGGCAGCGGCGCCGGCTCGTCCGTGGCATCGGCAGACCTGACGGGCCTGGCGGGCTCGGCAGGCTTGGCAGGCCTGGCAGGCTCGACGGGGTTTGCGGCCTCGGCAGACTCGACGGGCTTGGCGGCCTCGGCAGACTCGACGGGCTTGGCGGTAGGCTCGATGAACGCATCGAGCTCCGCATCGTCGACGACATCGACGATCGAATCCGCAAGTGCTTCCCAGCGCGCACGCAACTCGGCGCGGGTTGCCGTAGACTCCGGGTCGTTGGGTTCCGACGCCACGGGCTCCACCGATGCAACCGGTGCCCCAAAGGGCGTAGAGGGGGTAGAGGGCGTGGATGCCACGGATTGCGCCGACGGCACGGGGGGAACCGAGGGCAAGGGCGGCACCGGCGGCAGCACCGGCACGGCCGGCTCGACATCGATCTTGCCGGGAAAGGTCCCGGCCGCCATGGGGCGCGGCGGCGGGGGCGGCAAGGGCCCAAGGCCTCGCATGAGCCGGACCGTGTCGATTCCCCCGGATACCGCAAACCGCAGCGCCTTCGGCGACAGCGGCCGCGTCACAAAGCGATCCGGCGCCAGGTCGAGCGCGTCGAGCGCCGTGCGGATCGGCCCCGTATCGTCGCCGATCACGATGAGCGCCAGCTCTCCGCGCGGCACCATCGCGCGCAACGTGACGATCAACGACCTGGTGTCGCCGACCTGGAGCGACGCCGTCAGCACCACGACCGCCGGCCGGCGCGACTCGAACAGATCGATCGTGTCGTCCCCACCCGACGATACCAGCACCTCCACGTGGTGAAGCTCGGACAGCGCCGCGACCAACTCGCCGACCCGCTCGCGATCGGCGACAACCAGGACACATGGGGGGGCGGACGGATCAGCCACGTTTGCTCGACGGACGGGCCCGAAAGTATACAACGTGCCGGGCGCCAAGCTGGGTCAGTTACATCGCCGATATCGGGTCGACATCGAGCCCGACCCGCACCGTGCTCGGAATGTCGGCCGCAAGCAGGCTGCGCGCGACGCGCCGGAGCGCGGGGCGGTCGGCGCTACGTAACCAGACCTGCCACCGCGTACGATTGCGTAACCGCTCGAGCGGCGCGGGCACCGGCCCGCGGACCTCGACCTGCCCTGCGATCTCGGGCCGCCGCGCCGCCGCCTCGGCCAGCTGCGCCAGCCGCTGCGCCACCCCGGCCACCTCGTGGCCATCGGGCCCATCGACGCGAACCGCGATCAACCGGCCGTGCGGCGGATAGCCGAGCTCGGCGCGTGCCGCCGACTCCGCCGCGAAGAAGCTGGCGTAATCGTGCGCTGCTGCCGCGACCACCGCCGGGGCCCCCGGCCGGTACGTCTGGACCATCACGCGCCCCGGCTTGTCGCCGCGCCCGGCGCGCCCCGCCACCTGCGCCAGCAGCTGAAAGGTCCGCTCCGAGGCACGGAAGTCCGGGAGGTTCAGCCCGGTGTCCGCACACAGCACCCCGACGAGCGTCACGCCCGGAAAATCGTGGCCCTTGGTGACCATCTGGGTACCGACCAGCACGTCGACCTCGCGGCGGGCCACCCGCGCGAGCACCGCCTCGATCTTGGCGCCGGTCGCGACATCGCGATCGAGCCGCGCGACGCGCGCCCCGGGAAACGCGAGCGCGACCGCGTCGGCCACCTTCTCGGTTCCCAGGCCCTTGCGCTCGATCGTCTCGGTCGCGCTGCAGCTCGGGCACACCTCGGGCACGCGCTGCTGAAACCCGCAATAGTGGCAGCTCAGCCGATCGCTGTGCCGGTGATACGTCAGCGACACCGAGCAGTGCGGGCAACGAAACGCGTGGCCGCACGCGCGGCACAGCACGAACGTGGCAAACCCGCGGCGATTCAAGAACAGGATCGTCTGGTCCCCCGCCGCGAGCGTCTCGCCGATCGCCGCGTGCAGCGGCGCCGACAGCATCGCCTCCCCGTCGGGCATGTACTTCCGCAGATCGATGATCGCGACGCTCGGCATCGGCCGCGCCGTGGGCCGCTCGGTCAGCGTCAGCTTGCGGTACGCCCCTCGCTCGGCGTGCGCCGCGCTCTCCAGGCTCGGCGTCGCCGAACCCAGCACGCACACCGCGCCGGCCCTCTGCGCGCGTACCAGCGCCACGTCGCGGGCGTGGTAGCGCACCCCCTCGTCCTGCTTGAACGATCCGTCGTGCTCCTCGTCGACGACGATCACGCCGAGCCCGGCGAGCGGCGCGAACACCGCCGAGCGCGCCCCGACCGCGATCCGCGCCTCGCCGCGCCGCAGCCGCGACCACTCGCCGAGCCGTGCGGTCTCCGACAGCCCCGAGTGCAAGATCGCCACGAGATCGCCGAACCGCGCGCGAAACCGCGCCGCGAGCTGCGGCGTCAGCGAGATCTCCGGCACCAGCACGAGCGCCGTCCGTCCGGCCTCGAGCGCGGTCGCGATCACCCGCAGGTACACCTCGGTCTTGCCGCTCCCGGTCACCCCGTGCAGCAAGAACGGCGTGAACGCCCGGCGCCCGGGGCCCGGCTCGTGCTCACCAGCTTCGCTCGGCGGCGAACCGAGCGCCCCCGACCCCGGCGCCGTCGCCCCGGCAAGCAGCTCGACGGCCGTCGCAACGGCGCTCCGGGCCGCCTGATCGCGCCTGAGCGCCGCGGTGATCTCGTCGACGGCGACCCGCTGCTCCTCGGTGAGCACCGGCGGCGCAGACACGTGCATGGCCTCGCCGATCGCCACCGCGCCGATCGGCAGCTCGCGCTCCGACACCGTCACCAGGCCGAGCTTCACCAGCTCGCGCACCGCCGGCTTTGCCTTGGGCAGCTGGCGCTCCAGCGTGGCGATCGGGATCGCCGCGCCGCTCGCGAGCAGCTCGATCACCGCGAGCCGCTTCGGGGCCTTGGCCACCATGGCGCGCGCCGCGGCGGCATCTCCGGCGAGCTGTGCCACCCGCTCGCGCTTGAGCCGGGCCCGCGCCGCGTCGCGCTGCTCGCGCTGCTCGACCAGGCCCTGCGCGACGAGCTGCCCGAGCTGCCGCTTGTCACCCGCGGCGAGCCCAGCGGCGGGGAGCTCACCGTCACCATGCCGCCCGATCCGCTCGAGCACCGCGCGCTGCCGCGGCAGCATCGCCGCGCCTTGACCATCGAGCACCGCGCGCCCCGCGGCGGTCAGCGCAAACACCGAGCGCGCCGCGACGCCGCTCCCCGCGGGCAGCGCCGCGCGGATCACCTCGCCCGGCGGCGCTTCGTAGTAGTCCGCGATCCACGAGCACAACTCGACCAGCTCCGCCGACAACGCTGGCTCCTCGTCGAGCACCTTCGATAGCGCCACGGCGGTGATGCCCGGCGGTGGCGCCGTGTCCGTGCGCACGACGACCCCGGTGACCTTGCGCGGACCGAACCGGACCAGCACGCGCGCCCCGACCAGCGCACGTGCGGCGAGGTGCTCGGGAATGACATAATGAAACCGCCCCGGCACCGGCAGCGTCACCGCCACTTCCGCGAACCGGAGCACCGCGCGCAGCTCGGGGCGCGACCACGGCCCTCCGAAACTGCTCCGCTCGCCCTGCCAGTCGAGCGTCGCGAGGCCGGGAGCGGGTTCCACGCCCGTATCGTGCACGCACGGTCTGACGATCGACCATGCCTCCCAAGCCTACCGCCGCGCGATCTCGCGCATCGCGATTTATTCTTTAAGAACCAACAACTTGCGCAACAAGCATCGTAGGCGCGGGTCGCCCTCCCCTACGGGCACGTCAACCTGGTCGCGCACGTCGCCGGCGCGCGTCACTCCGTCGCGAGCATCTCGCGGCACAGCGCGAGCACGCCCTCGCGCAGCTCGGGGCGCTTGAGCGCATAGGCGAGGTTCGCGCGCAGGTACCCGAGCTTGTCGCCCGCGTCGTGGCGCGTGCCCTTGACGACGACACCGTACATGCCCGCCCCCGATCCAGCGAGCTCGCGCAGCGCATCGGTGAGCTGGATCTCGCCGCCGGCCCCCGGCTTGGTCGCCGCGAGGTGCGGCCATACCGCGGCCGGGAGCACGTAGCGGCCGACGATCGCCCACCGGCTTGGAGCGGTGCCCGGCTTGGGCTTCTCGACCATCTCGCGGATGCGCATGCGGCCGTGGCCCTCCTGCTCGCCCGCGACGATGCCGTACATGTGCTCTTTGCCCGGCGGGACCTCCATGATGGCGATCGCCGCCGCGCCGGTCTCCGCGTGCACCCGCATGAGCTGCGCGATGCCTGGATCCTCGTCGTTGTCGATGAGATCGTCGCCGAGCAACACGGCAAACGCCTCGTCGCCGACCGCCTCGCGCGCGCATAGCACCGCGTGCCCCAGACCGAGCGGCTGCTTCTGGCGCACCGAGATCAGACGCACCAGCGACGAGATCGTCGCCATCGCATCGGCGAGCTTGGGATTACCGCGCTCGCGCAACGTGTGCTCGAGCTCGTACGCATGATCGAAGTGGTCTTCGATCGCGTGCTTTCCGCGGCCGTTGATCACCACCACGTCGGTGACCCCGGCGCGCACCGCCTCGTCGATCACGAGCTGGATCGTCGGAACATCGACGATCGGCAGCATCTCCTTGGGGACCGCCTTCGTCGCGGGAAGGAATCGCGTACCGAGCCCCGCTGCGGGGATCACCGCTTTTCGCACGTTGTGCCGATTCGTCATGAGCAAGCACACCTTACCATCTGAACCGGCATGGCCGAGCACCGGCATTTTCCACCATCGCCGCACCGCCGCGCCCTGGCGCGCCAGGCGGGCCTCTCCGCGGCGAGCCCGTTCGTCACCGGTGCCGCCGGGGCCGCGGCCGCGCTCGTCGCGCTCGGCGCTGCCGGCGGAGCCTTGGCTCACCGGCTCGGAGCGGCGATCGCCGCCGCGTGCAGCGGCCACGCTGTCCTGGCTCCCGCGGCGCTGCCCGAGACTGCAGTTGCCGTGGCCTTGCCGATCATCGGAGCCGCGGCGAGCGCGGCGCTGATCGCGCACCTCGCCCAGACCCGTACCGCATGGCTGCCCCGCCGCCGGATCCCCGGCGCACCGGCGCTCTCGGCCGGCACCTTGCCGCGCACACGCCGTGCCGCCGGGCAGCTCGCCGCCGCGGCGGTGATCGGCGGCGTCGCGTTCGCCTGGTTGTGGGGAAACGCGCCGCGCATCGCCATGCTCGTCGCGAACAGCCCGGTCGCGCCGGTCGCGCCAGCCGCGCCGGTCGCGCCGGTCACGCCAATCGCGCCAATCGCCCCGGTTGCGTCATCCATTGCGTCATCAGCCGCGGCAGCGCGGCTGATGGCGCCCACCGCGGCCCTGCTCGCACAGCTCGCCCTGGTGCTCGTCGTCGCATGGGCCGTGCTGGCCATGCTCGACGCCCTGGTTCGCCACGCCGCGCTCGCGCGTGCGCTCGCGATGACCGCGTCCGAGAAGCGCCAGGACGATCGGCTCGCCGGCGCTGATCCGCGATGGCGAGCCCGCCGTGCGGCGCTCCAGCGAGGCCCCAGCACGAGCGACGCCGTCGCAGAGGCCTCGCTCGTCCTCCTCGGCGACGACGCCGCGGTCGCCATCGCGTGGGATCCGGTGCGCCGTCCGATCCCGACCCGCACCGCCGCCGGCCGCGGACCGCGTGCCACCCAGCTGCTCGGCCTGGCGCGCCGCCACCAGATCGCCGTCCACCGCGATCCGGCGCTCGCCGACGCCCTCGCCAGCGGCGACGGACCTGTCCCCGAACCCAGCTGGCCGCGGCTCGCCGAGATCGTCGCCGCAACCCGGGGCCGCGACCGCGTGGCGTGACCCATTCGGCATCGCGCACGTGACCCATTCGGCATCGCGCACGTGGAAGTAACGTGTTACCCGCAAAACAGCGGTAGCGTGTGACATGGCAGACGCCGAGATCACCGAGGTCACCGAGACGCTTCGCCGATCCGTGGTCAAGCTGTTCACGATCATCAAGGAGCCGAACTACTACCAGCCGTGGAACCTCGAGTATCAGAAGACCTCGGGCGGCTCGGCGTGCATCGTGTCCGGCAACCGGATCCTGACCAATGCCCACGTCGTCTCACACCACCTCTACGTCCAGGCGCTCAAGCCCGGCGATTCAAAGAAGTACACCGCGCGGGTCATTCACGTCGACCACGACACCGAGACCGCGCTCCTGACCGTCGACGATCCGCAGTTCTTCGAGGGCACCGTGCCGGTCCGGTTCGGCGAACTGCCGTTCCGCAACGCCAAGATCTCGGTCTACGGCTTCCCGATGGGCGGCAACGAGCTGTGCATCACGGCGGGCATCGTGTCGCGCATCGAGGTCCGGACCTACACCCACTCGCAGCGCAACCTCCTCGCGCTGCAGACCGACGCGGCGATCAACCCCGGCAACAGCGGCGGCCCGGTGTTCATGAACAACGAGCTGATCGGCATCGCGTTTCAGTCGTACAAGCAAAAAGATCTCGAGAAATCGGGCTACGTCGTCCCGATCCCGATCATCCGGCACCTGTTCGAAGACCTCGAAGACGGCGAGATCACCGGCGTACCCGACCTGGGGATCTACTGGCAGAAGATCGAGAACGACAGCCTGCGCGACTACGTCGGCCTCACCGGCGCGCAAACCGGCGTGCTCGTCACACGCGTCGTCCACGGCTCGTCGGCAGATGGCGTGCTGTTCGAGGGCGACGTCCTCACTGCGGTCGACGGCACCCCCGTCGCCTCCGATGGCTCGATCCCGCTGCGCGCCCACGATCGCGTCCACTTCTCGTACCTCGTCAGCCGCCATCAGATCGGCGGCAAGGTCTCCGTCGAGATCTTGCGCCGCGGTGAACCGCACCAGCTCGCGATCCACCTGCGCAAGCTCGTCATGCTCGTGCCGCCGCCACAACCCGATCAACGGCCGACCTACTTCATCTTCGCCGGCCTCGTGTTCCTGCCGCTGACCTACGACTACATGACGACGTGGAAGTGGGAGAACGTCACGCCGCGGTTCAAGCACTACTACTACAGCCGGCTGCCATCAGAGCGCCACGAGCAGATCGTGCTCGTCAATCAAGTCCTCGCCCACGACATCAACGTCGGCTACCACCAGATCCACGGCGCCGTCGTCGAGCGGATCAACCACATCGACATCGTCTCGATGCGAGACATCCCGCGTGCCCTCGCGACCCCGATCGACAAGCACCACGTGATCGAGCTCGATTATCACGGCATGCGCGGCGAATCCTCCGACTACCACGCGAGCTACGGGACCCGCATCGTGCTCGACGCGCAACTCGCCGCGCAGGCGACCGCAGAGATCCTGGCGCAGAACGGCATCGCGAGCGACCGGTCCGCCGACCTGCGCTGAGCGCCGATGCGGACACTGGCCCGCGCTCGCGGCTCCCGGGAGAACACGCACACGCTTGCTAGCGACGCGGGGCCGCGCTGCCATGAAATCCCCCCGCCTGCAGCTTCGGGAGACCGCGGACACGCTTGCTGCGCTACCGCGGTTCTGGGTCCACTCGCTCGGGGGACAGCGAACCACCGGCGAGAGAACTACTTCCAGACCCAACACTCAACCCGGCCTGCCCTCGAACAATCACCTGTGGAAGCTACCTCGCTCGGGACCCAGCCCGCGTCGCTCCGCTGCGCGTTGCGCCCGCATCATCATTTCGTTCAAGGAGGTGGCCGGGCCGCCGGCCACGAAGTCTCGTCCCGCAGACATCCCGTCACCAGGTGCCGCGGACGAGCACGGCGATCGCGACCGCGAGGGTCCCGATCAGGCTCGCTGTCATCATCACGAGCGCGGCCGGCGTGGCATCGGCGACCGCACCTTCGGTCGCTGCACGACCCGCGAGCCGCAGGGCGACACCCGCCGCAATCTCGACGACCGCCGCGGTCACCAGCCACGGGATCGCGAGCTGCACCGCGATCGGCAGAAGGCTCGCCAGGGTTGCCACGACGGACAGCTCAGCCACCGCGACCGCGGGAATGTCACGGAAGCTGGTCACGATCACCATGACGAACGAGACATGGCCATCGATGCCGACGAACACCCCGGCTGCAAGCACGCCAAACAGCGCGCCATAGGGCCCACGCGCACCCGCATCGGTCGATCGACTGCTCGCGCGAGCAACGAGCCGGCCGGCGGTCGCCGCCGCGAGCAGGGGCAACGCGGCGAGCACACCGAGCGTCGCGCCGATCACGAGCTCGCGAGCCGCGACAAGCCCCAGCGCCTCGTCGGGCACCGGGGCGCCTGCGATCGCCGCCGACCACAGCCCGGCAGCCGCGGCGAGCCCCGCCACCACGATCCGTGGAATCCCGCCGACCAGCGTGCCGAGCACCACGACCGCCGCCGCACCGCGCAGCACGAGCACCAGCGCGATCATCCGCCGCCAGCACCGACCGCCGCGACGAGCGGCCACACCCGGCTCGCGAACGCATCGAGCTGATGGGCGATCGACGGCGCGAACGCGATGAGCGCAACGCCGACCGCGGCAACGCGCGCGACCACCCCTACCGCCGGATCTTGCACCTGGGTGAACGCGCCGACGAGCCCGGTGACGATGCCAGCGATCAACGCCGCGACGAGCAGCGGCGCCGCGAGCCAGAGCACGAGCAAGACACCTTCCCGCAACAGCGCGGCGAGGCTCGCCGCACTCATGCGCTCGGCGCGCGAGAGCCCCGACCCGTTCTCCATGA
>Ga0134121_10003312_pt1 | contig 13479 bp, 12 predicted proteins | sample KB301_FD_96463 | JGI IMG/M metagenome (GOLD analysis project Ga0134121, IMG submission 96463) | Terrestrial soil microbial communities without Nitrogen fertilizer from Kellogg Biological Station, Michigan, USA - KB3-0-1 | ecosystem: Environmental > Terrestrial > Soil > Unclassified ...
CCAGGCGCCGGGCGGCGGCAGCTCGGCCCAGGTCGGCGAGAGGATGATCGCGGTGAGCACCACCGACCCGGCGGCGAGGTTGACCGGCCCCACGCGGCCAGTGCGCTGGCGGATGACGACGCCCGCCCAGCCCCAGAGCGCCGCGCCGACCATGCCGGCGGCCGCGGCGGAGAGCACGCGCGGCGTCACATCGACCGGACCGAGCTTGACGATGAGCGCGATGCCGGCGACGCCGAGGACGAAGCCTGCGATGCGCCGTGCGCCGAGCCGCTCCTTCAGCACGGGTGCCGCGATCACGCCGCTCCACAGCGGCACCATGCCGTTCATCACCGCGAGGTAGCTCGCCGGCAGTGTGGTCGCCGCCCAGGCGAAGCAGACGAAGGGCAGCACGTTGTTCGTCATCGTCACCGCGAGGTGGTCGCGCCAGTGCTCGCGCAGGCCGATGCTCTCGCGCATGACGAAGGCGATCCACGGCACGAGGAACGCCGCAGCGAAGAGTCCGCGCGATTCAGCGACGATGCCGGTGCCGAACACCGGCACCGCCATGCGCATGAAGATGTACTGCAGCGACCACAGGGTGGCGAGCAGCAGCCACCGCGCCGCGACGGAGCGCGAGAGCAGGGCTAGAGGTAGACGCGCTTCAGGGCGTCGACGGGGTAGCGCGGCCCGGCACCGGCGCCCACCGGCGCGATGTCGGAGATCTGCTTCATGTCCTGCGCCGAGAGTCGCACCTCGAGCGCGTCGAGGTTCTCGTCCACGCGCTGGCGGCGCTTGGTGCCCGGGATCGGCACGATGTCCTTGCCTTGCCCGAGGAGCCACGCGAGCACGAGCTGCGCGGGCGTGCATTTCTTCTTCGCCGCCAGCTCTTCGAGCCGCTTGACGATCTTCACGTTCTTGTCGAGGTGCTCGCCCTGGAAGCGCGGATGGGCGAGGCGGCGGTCGCCGTCGGGCAGGTCGGCCTTGCCCTTCACCGATCCGGTGAGCATCGAGCGTCCGAGCGGCGCATAGGCAACGAACGAAATGCCGAGCTCGCGCGTCGCCTGGAGCGTCTCTTCGCCTTCGGTGCGGTAGAGCAGCGAATATTCGTTCTGCACGGCCGCGATCGGATGGACCTTGGCCGCGCGGCGGATGGTCTCCGGGCGCGCTTCGGAGAGCCCGAGCGCGCGCACCTTGCCCGCTTCCACCAGGCGCTTCATCGCGCCGACGGTCTCCTCGATCGGCACCTTGGTGTCCACCCGGTGCTGGTAGTAGACGTCGATCACATCGATGCCCAGGCGCTTGAGGCTCGCCTCGCAGGCTTTCTGCACATAGGCAGCGCTTCCGTCCACGTCCTGTCTTCCATCGGCGAGCTTCACCTGGCCGAACTTCGTGGCGACGATCACCCCGTCGCGCCGTCCCTTCAGGGCCTTGCCGAGCAGCTCTTCGTTGTGTCCCCAGCCGTACATGTCGGCCGAGTCGAGGAAGTTGATGCCCTTGTCGAGCGCGTAGTGGATGACGCGGATCGATTCCTCGTCATTCGCGTTGCCGTAGATGCCCGACATCGACATGAGGCCGAGGCCGACGGCAGACACCTTGATGCCGCTCTTGCCGAGCGTGCGCATTTCCATAAGAGGGTTCCTTGGCTACGAAATCAGGGACGAGCCGCCATTATTGCATCCCCGGTTTTCAAAACAGGTCGCTCAGTACAGGTCGAAATACTCCCGATGCTCCCAGTCGCTCACTTCGAGGTTGAAGCGCGCGATCTCAGCTTCCTTGATCCGGCAGTAATAGTCCACGAACGTTTCACCGATGCCTTCGCGCAGCACCTGGTCGGCGCGCAATGCCTCGATCGCCTCGGCGAGCGTGCGCGGCAGCAGGGCCGCCTTCGCTTCGTACGGCGTGTCGGCCGACGCCGGCAGGGCGGGCTTCGTCGCCATGCCGTCCAGGCCCGAGTAGATCTGCGAGGCGAAGTAGAGATAGGGATTCGCCGCCGGCTCGCCGATCCGGTTCTCGATGCGGCTGCCCGGGTTTCCCGGCCCGCCGATGACGCGAAGGAGCGCCCCGCGGTTCTCCTTGCCCCAGATCACGCGGTCCGGCGCGAGCGAATAGGGCCGATAGCGCTTGTAGCCGTTGATGGTGGGCGTACTGAAGGCGCAGGCGCCGCGGGCGTGCGCCAACAATCCCGCCAGGTAGTGCCTGCCGAGCTCGGACAAGTCCTCGCGCTCGGCAGTGAAGGCGTTTCGTCCGCCCTTCGCCAGCGACTGGTGCAGGTGCCAGCCGCTCGACATCACGTTCGGCAGGTTCGGCCGGCACATGAAGGTGGCGTGATAGCCGTGGCGCCGCGCGATCTGCTTCACCGCGCTCCTCAGCAGCACCATCGCGTCGGCGCCGGCGAGCCCCGTAAGCGGAGACAGCGTGAACTCGAACTGGCTCGGGCCGAACTCGACTTCGAACGAGCGCAGCGGCAGGCCGAGCTGCTCGAGGCCCGTTCTGAGCAATTGCACGACCGGATCGATCAAGTCGTAGCGCTGCTCCGTGAGGTACTGGTAGCCGGTCGTCAGCAGCTCCACTCCGGGCGGCGTGCCGGGCTGCCCGGCGTCCGCAGGCTGCAGATGGGGATCGGCGATCTTGAAGACGTGGAACTCGACTTCCAGTCCGGCGACAAAGTCGTACTCGCCGAGCCGCTCGAGCGCTTTGCGCAGCACCGCCCGCGAATCGAATGGCACGGCGCCACCGTTCTGCAGCCGCAGATCGCACAGCACCCAGCCCGTGTCCGGCGCCCACGGCAGGATGCGGAAGCTCGACTCGTCGGGGACCATCAGGATGTCTGCCGCGCCCTGCAGCTCGGGCATGCCGACGCCGCCGCCCGGCGTGAAGGCCGGGAAGACGGTCTTGTGCGACGTGTCTTTCAGGAGGAGCGTGCTCGTCACGGTGACGCCGCGTTCGAGCGCCGCCTTCACTTCGCTCGCCGCGAGCGTCTTGCCGCGCAGGACGCCGTGCTGATCGGCGAACGAGAAGCGCACGCACTTCAGCTGGTGCGCTTCGATTTCCTTGAGGATGTTCACGCCGCCCAGGCCGCCTGACGGCGCCGCTTTTCGTCCGCTTCCTTCCAGTACTCGTCGATGCGCGCGGTCGGGCCGATGCCGTCGATCGCCGGCGGGCCGGATGCATCCTTCAGGTCTACCCGCAGCTCGCCGGCCTCGCTCTTCCTGATCGCATCCACGAGCAGGCGCCGATACAGCACGATGCCCCTGTCGGTGGTGCCGAGATTCTCTCGCGTGCGATCGGCGATCGGCCCCTGCGACTCGCAGGCCCACTGATCGTGGATGTTGATATCGAAGCCCATGCCGGTGAAGGTCTGCGTGCGCTGCTCGCCGGCGTCGAAGCCCCAGCCATTTCCGCGCCCGAAGATCGGCTTGTAGTCCGGCGCCGGATAGGTCTTCAGGCGCTGGTTGCGCATCGTGTCCTTGTCGACCGGCGCGCCGAAGCTCGTGAAGATTGAATACCAGTAGCAGCCCGTATCGTCGACCGGAACGTGCCACTGCGAGATGGTCATCTCCGCGTTCATGGGAATCACAAACGCCTGCGGGAAGAGGATATTGGTGACGCGGATGTGCGTTTGCGCATCGGAGAGCTTGCGAAGCGTCTGCAAGCGCATGCCATAGTCGGTCTTCTCGACGCGAATCTCGGGACGATCGAATTCGCGCAAGACCTTGCTGATCGGGATCTCGGCATCCGAAGGCACGCCACGAAACTGGCGGCCGTAGCTCGCGGCGGGATCCTCGTCTTCGAAAAACTTGTGCAGCCACGACGCATGCGCCGGATCGATGCCGACTTCGAGTGCCTGGAGCCAGTTGCAGTCCCAGTAGCCCTTGAACGCGAACGTGTACTCGCTCGGCGCGACGAAGGCATCGAAGTGCGGGAAAGCCGGCGCCTCGCCTTCGCCGAGATACGCGAAGAGGATTCCGCTTCTCTCCTGCACCGGGTACGCGCGCAGCCTGACGTGCTCGCACAGGCGGCTGCCCGCCGGCTCGGCCGGCGTCTGCAGGCACTTGCCGTTGACGTCGAAGAGCCAGCCATGGAACGAGCAGCGCAGGCCGCCGTCTTCCAACCGACCATAGGTGAGGTCGGCGCCGCGGTGCGCGCATTGGCGCTCGATCAGCCCATAGCGCTTTCCCTCGCGGAATAGCACCAGGTTTTCGCCCATGATGCGCACAGGCCTGACCGGGCGCGGGCCATTCATCTCATCGGCGAGCCCGACCGGCTGCCAGTAGCGGCGCAGGAGCTTGCCGCACGGCGTGCCGGGCCCGACGCGCGTCATCAGCTCGTTTTGCTCGGCGCTGATCATGCGAGGCGATCTTATACTAGGGCTATGAAGCGAGACGCCCCCAACGCGCAAGGCGAATTCGATCTCGGCGGCGTGCGCTGGCCGCGGCCGTTCCGCATCCGGCGCCTGGGCCACTTCGGGATCTGCGTCGCCGATCCCGAGGCTAGCCGTGACTTCTACTGCCGCCTGCTCGGCTTCCGTATTTCGGATCCGCTCGATTTCACGCATCGCCTGTCGGAAGACAAACGCGGCAAGGTCGGCCCGACCGTCGGCTACTTCTCGCGCCATGGCACCGATCATCACTCATTCGTCTTCTTCCCGCGCGGCGCGTACTCGACGGTGAACCCGTGGGCCGCGAAGCCGCAGGGCACGGTGAACCAGATCACCTGGCAGGTCGGCTCGCTGCAGGAGGTGTCCGACGCGTTCGACTGGTTCACGCAGCGCGGCAAGCCGATCCGTCGCGCGGGACGCGATCTGCCCGGTTCGAACTGGCACTTCTATCCGCCCGATCCGGAAGGCCACACCAACGAGCTCTACTACGGCATCGAGCAGATCGGCTGGGACGGCTATTCCAAGCCGCGCGAGATGTACGGCGTTCGCTATGCGAAGCCGCCGGAGCTACCGCACAAGTCGGAGCTCGCCGAGGTGATGGACGCCACGGCGCAGGGAATTCCGATCGAGAAAGGCCTGCGCGCGGCCGAGACCGGCGAAGAGAAGTATGACGTCGGCGGCATTCTCCTCGCGCGGCCGTTCAAGATCGTGCGCCATGGGCCGGTCCGGCTCTTCGCTGAAAACATGGACAGCATGGTCGGTTTCTACCGCGACGATCTCGGCTTCACCATCACCGAGGAGGTCCAGTACAAGGGCCATCGCTGCGTCTTCCTGCGCGCGAACACCGAGCATCACTGCCTTGCGATCTATCCGATCGCGCTGCGCAAGGAGCTCGGCTTGAGCGAGCACACCACGCTCATGTCCTTCGGCCTGCAGGTCGGCAGCTATCTGCAGCTGCGCGAGGCGGTGGCGTTCCTGAAAGGCGAGGGCGTGGAGATCAGATATCTGCCGCCGGAGCTTTTCCCCGGCATCGACTACTGCGCTTTTGCCATCGATCGCGACGGCTTTGCCTTCCAGCTCTACTACTACATGGAGCAGGTGGGCTGGGACGGCAGGCCGCGTCCCGCGAATCTGCGACCGAAGGTCGACAACGCCCGGTGGCCCGTGTCGGTCGCTGGCCAAAGCGATGCCTTCCTAGGCGAGCCGTTCCTTGGCCCGCTTGGCTAGCTTGGCGGTGCGCTTGTGCACCTTGCCGTCCTTCATGATGAGCGAGAGCTTCGCAGCGTCCTGAAGGACTCGCACATCGCGGGTCGGATCGCCGTCGACGACCAATAGATCGGCAAGGTAGCCCGCCTTGATCTGCCCCAGCTTGTCGCCGCCGCCCATGAGCTCGCCACCGAGCCTGGTCGCGGCGACGAGCGCCTCGACCGGCGTGTAGCCGAGGAGCTCGACGAACCATTGCAGGTCGCGCGCGTTGGTGCCGATCGGGTTGTAGGGGAAGCCGTAGTCGCCGCCGGGTAGCACGCGGATGCCGCGCTTGCGCATCTTCGGATAGACCTTCTGCATGCGCTCGAGCGTGGCGGGCGCGCCCATGTCCTTCTTCGTGCCGGGCTTGATGCCCCATTTTCCCGCTTCGTAGGCGCGCGTATAGAGGAGGCCGACCGCCGGCGCGACGAAGATCTGGTCCTTCTTCTCCTCGAGGAGATCGAGCGCTTCCTCGTCGGCGTGGCTGCAGTGGTAGACGATGCGAAAGCCGTTCTTCGCCGCGCGCTTCACCGCTTCGGCCGCCTGCGCGTGGCAGGCGAGGTAGACGCCCTGCTTGCGCGCCTCGTCGCCGATCGCCGCGACTTCTTCCGCGCTGTAGGTGAGCTTCTGCGAGCCGCCGGGCGTGAAGGCATCGTCGCTCGAGAGCAGGAACTTGATCGAGTCGACCCCTGCCTTCGCCATCTCGCGCACGTAGGCGCGGAGCGACTCCGGCCCGCTTGCATGGTTCTTGTCGGCCTTCATGCCGAGCGCGCCATCGGGCAGCCGCTCGAGGGACGAAGCTCGCAGCCGCGGCCCGGGAACCCAGCCGCCGTCGATCTCGTCGCGCAGCGCGATCTCGAAGCGCGGGCCGAGCGAGCCGGCGGAGTAGGCGCTGGTGAAGCCGGCGTCGAGCGTCACGCGCGCGTTGCGCGTGGTGACGAGCAGGTGCTCCTCCGGCGGCAACACCATCGCGTCGAAGATGCGGCCGATGGAGGAAGGCCACGACAAGTGCGCGTGGGCCTCGACCATGCCCGGCATCAGCGTCGCGCCCGCGCAGTCGACGAGCTCGGCGTCGCCGCGGCGCAGCGTTCCGGTCTCGCCGACCGCCGTGATGCGGTTGCCTTTGACGAGCACTTCGCCCGAGAACGGCGCCCGGCCGCTGCCGTCGAACACGCGTGCGTTGGCGAAGAGCATCATTGCGGCTTGGCGCCGGCGTCGCGCATCAGCTGACCCAGCACGTCGTGCTCCTTGCGCATGAATGCGTCGTATTGCTCGGGCGACATCTTCATCGGCTCGCCGCCGAGCTTGGCGAGGCGATCCTTCATCTCCGGCGAGGCGAGCGCACGATTCACCTCGGCGTTGATCTTCGCCACGATCTCCTTCGGTGTCTTGGCCGGTGCCAGGAGGCCGACCCAGAAATCGAACTGGCCGCCGGGGAACCCGGCTTCCGCGATGGTGGGCACATCGGGCAGCGTGCTGTTGCGGCTGTCGGTGCTGACGGCGAGCGCGAGGAGCTTGCCGTCCTTGATCGGCCCGAGGCTCGCGATGATCGGCACCCAGGCGTATTGCAGCCGCCCGCCCATGGTCTCGGAAAGAATCGGCGGCGTGCCCTTGAGCGGCACGTGCACCGCCTTGATGCCGGCGGCCTTGTTGAATTTCTCCGTGTTGATGTGCGCGGCGCTGCCGACGCCGGCGGTGCCGTAGTTGAACTCGCCCGGCCTGGCCCTCGCTTGCGCGACCAGCTCCTTCACGTTCTTCACGCCGAGCGACGTCGGCACGATCAAGACGCTCGGCAGGCTGACGAGCGGCGCGACGCCGGCCAGATCGCCGAGCACGTCGTACGGCAGGTCCTTGTACAGCACGTCGTTCACCACGTGCCCGGTGGAAACGACGCACAGGGTGTAGCCGTCGGGATCGGCCTTCGCCGTCTGCGCGATGCCGATCGTGCCGCCGGCGCCGGGCTTGTTCTCGACGATGACCGGCTGGCCCCACGCGGCATTCAGCCTTTCGCCGACGAGGCGCGCCGCCACGTCGGTGGCGCTGCCCGCGGCGAATGGCACGATGAGGTGCACGGTCTTGCTCGGAAAGGATTGCGCCAACGCCACAGGCGAGGCGAGTGCGACGACGAGTGCTGCCAGGAATTTCATCTCTTATCCTCCTCGGCCGTAATTTACTGCCGTTCTATGTGGCGCGTGGCGATCACGGAGCGCCACTTGCCGATTTCGTGCGAAATGAAGTCCTTCATCTCCTCGGGGCTGGAGGCCGCCGGCTCGCCGCCCAGGTCGACGAACCGCTGGCGCGTCTCGGCATTGGCCATCACCTTGCGCACCTCGGCATTCAGCCGATCGACGAGCTCGCGCGACGTGCCGCTGCTCGTGCCAAGGCCGATGAACGAGTTCACTTCGTATCCGGGCACCGTCTCCCCCACCGTCGGCACATTCGGCAGCGCTTTCCAGCGCTCGCGCGAGGTCACGGCGAGCGCGCGCAGTTTTCCGGACCGGATCTGGCCGATCGAGAGCGTCATCGCCTCGAGGAGCAGGTCGACGCGTCCGCCGAGGACCTCGGTGAGCGGGCTCGCGCCGCCGCGGAAGGGCACGTGGACCATCTCGATTCCCGCCATCGAGTTCAATAGCTCCCCGGAGAGGTGGTGCACGGTACCGATGCCGGACGATGGGTAGTTCAGCCTGCCGGGATTTGCTTTCGCAGTGGCGATGAGGTCGCCCAGGGTCTTGAATGACGAGTCGGGACGCACGCTGATGACGAACGGATAGGACGTGAGCATCGACACCATGGTCACATCCGCGAGCGGATCGAAGGGCATCTGCTTCAGCATCGCCGCCTGCACCGGATAGGCGCCGGTGATGAGGACGAGCGTGTAGCCGTCGGGCGGCTGCTTGGCCGCGTATTCCGTGCCGGTGAGCCCGCCGGCGCCGCCGCGGTTGTCGACGACCACCGGCTGGCCCATGTTCTCCGAGAGCTTCTGCGCCGCGAGCCGGGCAATGACGTCGGCCGAGCCGCCCGGCGGGAACGGCGTCACGAGCTTCAACGGCTTGGAGGGGAAGCCTTGTGCGAACGCGATGCCGCACCAGAAAAACAGGATGAGCCAGCGCATGCGCGCTAGTTTATGCTGGCGCGATGGAAGAGCGCGTTCATTTTGCGAGCGACGGACTCAAGCTCGCCGGTGTCCTGCACGTCCCCGACGGTTTGCAGAAGGGCGAACGCCGGCCGGCGTTCATGGTGCTGCATGGATTCGGCAGCAACAAGGACAGCAGCGTGCCGACCGCGGCGACGAAGCTCTTCACTTCGCTCGGCTACGTCGTGCTGCGCTTCGACATGCGCGGCTGCGGCGAGAGCGAAGGTCGGCGCGGCCGCACCATCTGCCTCGAGCAGGTGGAGGACACGCGCCATGCCCTGGAATACCTGCAGACGAGGGACGACGTGCAGAAGGACCGCATCGCGGTCTACGGCCAGAGCTTCGGCGCGGCCGTCGCGGTGTACTCGGCGGGCGTGGAGCCTCGCATCGCCGCCTGCATCTCCACCGGCGGCTGGGGGCATGGCGAGAAGAAGTTCCGCAAGCAGCACGAAGGCGACGCCTGGGCGCGCTTCGCTGCCATGATGAAAAAGGGAAGCGAGATGCGGAAGCGCGGCGAGACGCTGATGGTGCCGCGCTACGACATCGTGCCGATCCGGCCCGAGCTGCGCTCGCACGTGGCGCAGGGCTCGATCCTGGAATTCCCGTACGAAGTTGTGGAGAGCATGTACGCGTTCAACGCCAACGAGGTCGTGGGAAAGATCGCGCCTCGTCCCTTGCTCCTCATGCACGCGGCGCACGACACGGTGACGCCAACGGAGCAGTCGGTCGATCTTTTCCAGCACGCCGGCCAGCCGACGGATCTCCACCTCGTCGCCGGCGTCGACCACTTCATGCTGAGCGAGGGCAATTCCCTCGTGATGGACATCCTGCGCGACTGGCTCGCGCAGCGCTTCCCGGCGCGATGACTCCCGAGCGCCTGCGGGCGCTGGTCGGCGACGTCTTCATGCGCGCCGGCATGGTCGAGGCCAATGCCCGCACGGTAGCCGACGTGCTCGTCTGGGCCGACCTGCGCGGCATGGGCAGCCACGGCGTGATGCGCGTGCCGCGCTACGTCGAGTGGATGAAGCGCGGCGACCTGAACGGCCAGCCATTGATCAAGACCACCGAGAGTGGCGCGACCATCACCCTCGATGCAGATCGCGCAGCGGGTCCCGTGGCGATGGTGCGGGCTGCAGAGCTTGCCGCCGCCAAGGCGCGCGAGACCGGCATCGCGCTCGTCCTCGTGCGCTCGACGACGCACACCGGCGCCATCGGCTACTACACGCAGCTTGGGGCGCGTGCCGGCATGGCGATGATCGCCATCACGGCATCGGTGCCGAACATGGCGTACCACGGCGCTCGCGCCGCCGGCGTTTCCACCGCGCCGCTCTCGATCGCGGTGCCGGGCGAAGACGAGCCGCTCGCGCTCGACATGGGCTCGGGCGTCATCTCGATCGGCAAGCTCGCGCGGGCGCGACGCAAGGGCGAGACGCTCGCCGCCGGCATGGCGCTCGATGCGCAAGGCAATCCCACCACCGATCCGAAGACCGCCAGCATTCCCCTGCCGCTCGGTGGACCAAAGGGCTCGGGCCTCGCGCTCCTCATCGAGTGCCTGTCGAGCCTGCTCGCCGGCAACCCGATCCTCGCCGAGGCGCTGGAAGGCACGCCCAAGGGCAGGCACCACTACCAGAACGCGCTCGTCATCGCGATCGATGTCGCGCGCTTCCTGCCGCTAGCGGAATTCAAGACCCAGGTAAAGCGGCTCATTCGCAACATCAAGGCGCTGCCGGCAAATGGCGAGCTCCTCGTGCCGGGAGAGCGAGGCCATCGGCACGCGCAGCGCACGAAGGACATCAAGCTCGCGCCCTCGGTGCTCGAGGAATTGACGGCGCTCGCCAAGTCGCTCGGCGTCGAGGTGCCCGCATGAGGGCGCTCGCACTCATCCTGCTGGTGTCTTGCACGCAAGTGTTCGCCCAGGGCAAGCCGATGCGCATCATCGTGCCGTTCCCGCCGGGCGGCACGGCGGATGCGCTGTCGCGTCTCGCGGCCGAGCGCATGGCGCCGCTCCTCGGCCAGCAGATCCTGGTCGAGAACCGCGCGGGCGCCGGCGGCAATCTTGGCGCGGAGCAGGTGTGGCGCGCAGAGCCCGACGGGCTGATGCTCCTTTCGTCGCCGCCGCACATCCTGACGATCAATCCGCTGCTCTATAAGCTCAGCTTCGATCCCGCGAGGTTCGTGCCGGTCGGCATCATTGCGACCTATCCCAATGTGCTCGTCGCCAACGCCAAGGTGTCCGCGGCGAGCCTGGACGAGTTCATCGCGCTCGCGCGCGCCAATCCCGGCAAGCTCAGCATCGCGTCTCAAGGCAACGGCACCATCTCGCACCTCTCGGCGGAGCAGCTGAAGAAGATGGCCGAGATCAACCTGCTGCACGTGCCCTACAAGGGCACGGCGCCGGCGCTGACCGATCTCCTCGGCGGCCAGGTCGACGTGATGTTCGACAACATGATCACCATGCAGCCGCATGTGAAGAGCGGGAAGCTCAAGCTCCTCGGCGTCGGCGGCGCTGCGCGCATCGCATCGTTCCCCGACGTGCCGGCGATCACCGAGCGCCTGCCGGGATTCCGCTCGGAGACGTGGATGGGCCTCGTCGCGCCGCCGGGGACGCCGCCGGTGATCGCGAGCCGCCTCTCAGGCGCGCTCGCTCACGTGATGCAGGACAGCGAGGTGCGGCGGCGGCTGGTGGAGCTGCAGGCCGATCCCGCGGGCACGTCGCCCGAGCAGATGGCGCAAACCATCCGGCAGGAAACCGAGCGCTGGACCGAAGTGATCCGCAGCGCGCGGATCACCGTCGACTAGCTCGTCGCCTCGCGGTACAGGCCGAGTGCCCGCATCGCGGGCAGGTCGTCGAAGGAAAAGAGCACCGCTTCTTCGTTCGCGCCGTGGCGATGCAGCGCCCAGGAGGGCAGCGCGAAGATGTCCTTCTCTTCCCACTCGAAGCGCTGGCCTGCAATCTCCGACCAGCCGCTGCCTTGCGCGACCTGGTAGATCACGCTGCCGGTGTGACGGTGCGGCTTCGTCGCTTCGCCTTTGCGAAGCAGCTCGAGCTGCGCGCCCATCGTCGGCATGATCGGGCCGCCGGTGAGCGGATTCTTATAGGTGTAGATGTGCCCGTCGGCCTTGAGCGCGCGGTATGACTCGTCCCAGCCGTATTTGAACTGCGGGGAATAGGGCTTCGACCAGTTCTCGCGCGAGAGTTGCCCCGGCTTCTGCACCACGTCCGGATGCACTTCGTAGAAATTGGCATCGAGCGAATTCATCAGCGGGATGTCGAGCCCGTCCTGCCAGACGCATTGCGTGCCGCTCGCATCGACGCCATGGTCGTGCCACGTGCCGTTCGGCGTGAGCACGAGGTCGCGCGCGCCGAGCGACATGCGCTCGCCGTCGACGGTGGTGTACGCGCCCTTGCCGTCCATGATGAAGCGCAGCGCCGAAGCCTGGTGGCGGTGGGCGGATGTGAATTCGCCGGCGTCCATCACCTGCACGCCGGTGTAGAGGAGGCCGGCGGCGGCGCTCCATTCCTTGCGGCCGGGGTTCACGAGCATCACCACGCGCCGCGCCGCCTTCTCGGCGGACACGAGCTGCGGGGCGCGGCGCACGAAGGGGCCAATGCGCTTCCACTTCCAGAGGGTCGGCACCGATTTCGGCTGCGGATACCAGGGCTCGATCTCGTTGGCGACGTTCCAGAGGGCGCCGAGCGCCTCCCCTTCCAGGCTCTTGTAGTACGCCTCGAGCTCGGGCGTTTCCTCGACGTTGGCGCGGCCGATGATGTTTTCGCGTTTCATGCAGCGAGTCTACACGCCGAGATAGCGATGCTGTAGCTCGCGATTGCCCGTGAGCTCGGCCGAGCTGCCGGTCCAGACGACGCGGCCCTTCTCCAGCACGTAATGCCGGTCGGCGACGCGGCAAAGCGGGCGCACATCCTTGTCGATCACCAGGATCGAGAGGCCTTCGGCCTTCAGGCGCTCGATCGAGCGGTAGATCTCCTGCCGGATGAGCGGCGCGAGGCCCTCGGTCGCTTCGTCGAGGATCAGGAGCCGCGGATTGGTCATCAGCGCGCGGCCGATGGCGAGCATCTGCTGCTCGCCGCCGGAGAGCTGGTTGCCATAGTTCGACTGCCGGGCTTCCAGCTGCGGAAAGAGCTCGAACACCCGGCTGAGCGTCCATGAACCGCGCGTAGCAGTCGCGATGAGGTTCTCGCGCACGCTCAGGTTCGGAAACACCTGCCGGCCTTCGGGCACGAGGCCGATGCCGGCTTTCGCGATGCGAAAGGACGGCAGGCCGCGCATCGCATTCCCCTGGAACTGGATGGTGCCGGCCTTCGGCGTGCAAAGGCCCATGATCGATTTCACGGTCGTGGTCTTGCCCATGCCGTTGCGGCCGAGGAGGCTCACGACCTGCGACGCGGCGACCTCCAGCGTGACGCCGAAGAGCACCTGGCTCGCGCCATATGCGGTCTCGACGTTGCGCAGCTCGAGCATCAGGCGTCCTCGCCGAGGTAGGCGGCGCGCACCTCGGCATTGGCACGAATTGCCTCCGGCTCGCCGCTGGCGATGAGGCGGCCGTAGACCAGTACCGAGATGCGATCGGCCAGCTTGAACACCGCATCCATGTCGTGCTCGACGAGGACGATCGTGTGCCGCTCTTTGAGCGTGCCGAGGAAACCGATCATGCGCTGCGACTCCTCGACGCCCATGCCTGCCATCGGCTCATCGAGGAGCAGCAGCCGTGGCCGCGTGGCGAG
>Ga0134121_10003313_pt1 | contig 13478 bp, 8 predicted proteins | sample KB301_FD_96463 | JGI IMG/M metagenome (GOLD analysis project Ga0134121, IMG submission 96463) | Terrestrial soil microbial communities without Nitrogen fertilizer from Kellogg Biological Station, Michigan, USA - KB3-0-1 | ecosystem: Environmental > Terrestrial > Soil > Unclassified ...
AGACCGCCGGCCAGGATGAAGCTCGAAAATTCTTCCGCCGGACACTTCAATCTCTCTAGCCCTCGCCGCCATTTCGCCGGCACTCCGCATCCAAACTGGCTACGCCAGCATGGCCCTGTGCATCACGACCAGCGCGACGGAAAAGTAGATGATCAGTCCGGTAACGTCGACCAACGTTGCGACAAAAGGCGCCGATGATGTTGCAGGATCATAGCCGAGCCGCTGCAGAACCAGCGGAAGCACAGACCCCATCAGCGATCCCCATAAGACAACGCCGACTAACGCGAGCCCCACTGTAAAGGCAAGCAACGGCCACTCCGGCCCATAAGTCGTCGGGTGCACCACCGACCAGATGGTGATACGCGTGAATCCTATCGTGCCCAGAATGACCCCCAGGGAAAGCCCCGCGTAGATTTCGCGGCGCATGATGCGCCACCAGTCCTTCAATCCGACCTCGCCGAGGGCGAGGGCACGAATGACGAGGGTCGTGGCTTGCGATCCGGAGTTGCCGCCGCTCGAGATAATCAAGGGAATGAAAAGCGCCAGCTGTACGACTTTCTCGATCTCACCCTGGAATGCGGTCATTGCCGTTGCGGTCAGCATTTCGCCGAGGAACAGTGCGGTCAGCCATCCCGCTCGTTTGCGCACCATGCGCGCAAGCGAGATTTTCATGTAAGGCTCGTCGAGAGCTTCAGATCCGCCGATCCTTTGGATTTCCTGCGTCGCAGCGGCTTCGGCAACGTCCAGGACGTCGTCGATGGTGACGATGCCGATCAGCGCCCCGGTGGTATCCGTCACCGGCAGGGCCGTGCGGTCATACTGCCGGAAGATCGCGACCGCTGTCTTCTGATCGTCGGTGGCTTTGAGGGCGACGAACCGCCGGTCCATCAAATCGGAAACATGTTTGTCGAGTGCCGCCAGCAGGAATTCTCGAATCCGGATGTCGTCGATCAGCATTCCGGACTCATCCACGACATAAACCACGTTGAGGGTTTCGCTGTCCTGTCCGTGCGTGCGGATGTAGTCGAGGACTTCTTTTATCGTCCAGTGTTCGCGGACGCTGACATAGTTCGGCGTCATCAGACGGCCGAGAGAATCCTCCGGATAGCCGAGCAATTTCGACGCGACGGAGCGTTCTGCCGGCGTGAGCATGGCCAACAGCTGGCGTGTTGCCGATGCGGGCAATTCTTCGAGGAACATCGTGCGATCGTCGGGCGCCATGCTGTTCAGCAGCGCAGCGACGTCTTCGTGGGCCATGCCTTTAACCAGCGCCTCCTGCTCTTCGAGCGAGAGATACTCGAAGACTGCCGCGGCATCCTTGCGGGGAAGGACGCGGAAGACGATCACCTGATCGTCGACCGCGAGGTCCCTGAGAATCCTGGCAAGATCGCTGGCATGACGGTTCCGCACGAGATCCCGCAGACGCGTGTAGTCGCCGGCACGGACAGCACCGGCCAGTTCGTCTGCGGGTCGCGCAATCTGACGAATGAGGTCGAGCGCTTCGTCGCGCTCGTCGCCTGAAAGTTTTTGTTCCATATGAGTCAGTGCTGCGCGAACGATGTCGTGATGATGCACGTGCGGTCCGACGGCCTTGGCGGCGTCCAGCCACAAACGATGAATCAACTCGAGATCGCCCGGTGAAAGAGAAGGCGGATGAGCGCCCAGATGGTAAGAATCCGTGCGTCCGCTGTGATGATGAATAACGAGGCGTAGTTTCTGATCGGCCGAAGTGTCGGCGCGCTCCCATGCTTCGCCGAGCAGGCGCGCTTGCTCGGATGAGGGCAGGCTCGAAGATTCGCCCACGTAGACTTCCGAGGAGTTGAGGCGCAGGGCGACTCCGATAACGCCGTCGAAAACGTTCTGCGCAGGAACGATAAGCAGGCGCACGGGATAGGCGTAACGCTCCGTGAGCGCAACAACCTGCGCGAAGAGGTAGCGTTCGTCGGGCGTCGACGTTATTCCCGCCGATTCGTCGTCGACGTCCACACCGAGCACGCGCACGGCAACGACGACGATATCCCGATCGCCGCCGGCTTGCAGGGCCGCGACGAGATGCCCCAGGGAGTTCGGATGGCGCACCGTCACCAGGACGTTGCCCGGCCGCGCCTCGACCTGTCCCAGGGAAATGTCGCCGGCCATGGAGATTTCGAAGGGGCTCTCTTCAACAGCGACGGCTCCCGCGCTTCGACGCCTCGCGGCCAGTGAGATTCCAACGCCGACGATCAGGCTGAGGGAAGCGATGGACGGCAAGTCGCCGGAAGCCAGAAGCGCGAGGGCGCTGAGCCCCACAATCAGCGCGACGCCCCCAGCGGCGAACGCCGGCGCCCTGAACGGCTGACGTTCGTGATGCACTTTGTGCAGCTTCAGATTGACGGCAATGCGCAGCACCAGGGCAGTGGCGATGGCGATTCCGTAGGCACGGCTCAGCCAGCTGACCTGCGCCCCGCTGGCGATCGTGATGAGAACCGCGGCGATGAACGCGACATTCTGTGCGCTCGCCGTCTCTCCGCCGCCCTTGTTTTCCGCCGAAAGACGCCGCAGCAGCTGTTCCGTGTTTTCAAATGCGGAGTGCGCCGCGGGAAGCAACATCAGCACAGACGCGCCGAAAACCAGAACGGTCAACAGCCCTACAATCCATGCCGGCACGGGCAGGTGTTGAGCAAGCGCCGATAGCGGCGTGGCGGCCCATACCGCGGCCCCTTCACGCGGCACGGCGGCAACAAAGAGGAACGATGTCGATACCACCAGCACCAGAACGAAGACAGCCACGAAGACTGCAGTGCGGCGTACCGCGTTCAACCGCGGCGGCGCGAATTCACCGGCGGCGTGGCCGAGCGATCCACCACCTCCGAGTACCGGCAGGACGATGGCGATGGCAATCAGCCACTGGAGCGCCTGCCCCGGCAGCGGACCACGAGCCACCGGCTCCAACGCCGGCGTCAGGATCGGCATATGGTGCGCGACCATCGCGATCGCGCCAGTGATCGACAACGCAATGATCACGAGCACGCCCGCCCAGACACACTTTGCTACGGCGCTGGACGGCAGCGGGACACCCATCCGGGCGCGCGTCCATAGGAGTCCGATGAGAACGACAGCCCCGAACGCCACCAGTTCCTGCACGCTGAGCTGCGCTGTGACGCTCCACTTCGATATCCAGGCGAAACCGAAGCTGACAGCGTATTGCCCGCAAAGAACACAGGCCAGAACGACAAGCAGCAGCCGCTCCGTCAGCATCACCGCAGTAGCGAAGCTGCCGGCGCGCTGTCCGAAGACGCGCTCCGTGCGGCCGATCAATCCGCCAGGTATGAAGAATGCCCAGCTCTCAATATCGATCGCGCGGACCAGCATGGCGAGGAGGCAACCGCCAAGCACGAACCACGGTGCGGAGTCGCCGAAAAACGATCGCGCGACACCCACCACGAAAAACACAGCGACCCCAAGCTCCGCGAGCACGAGCGCCGTCGCCTTCGAAACCGACATGAACGACAGCAGCGTCGTCGTGGATAAGACCACGCGAACGTGTCGATTCGAAGGCGGTGGAGTTGCAGTATTCATCGCAATTTCGATGAGACCACACGAAAGGAAGGCGAGCCAAGGATGAAATCAGGGAATAGGCCACAGACGGACAGGTGAGCTAGTTCTCGGCCAGGGCTAACGTGGTCGGGCGGGTATCCCCTCCTCTTGAGGAGGGGTGGCCGAAGGCCGGGGTGGTCCGGCAAGCCGAAAACCTGATTCGATTCCTGACCACCCCGGCTCGCTGCGCTCGCCACCCCTCCTCAAGAGGAGGGGATACCCGCCCGAATACGTTAGCCCTGGCCCCAAATGAGCTCCTTCCCCCGCTACTGCCAGCGGAAGATCTTCAGCGCGATCGTAAACGTGACGATGCTCCATGCGGCCAGGATCGCAATCTGGCTCGTCTGTGAAAACACCGAGGCTCCATCGATCATGACGGCGCGGAGCGCATCGAGCAGCGCAGTCAGCGGCAGGGCCTTGATGAAGGGTTGCGCCACGTCAGGATACCGGCTCGACGAAAAGAAGATGCCCGACAGGATCCACATCGGCAGCATCGAGACATTCATCAATCCGGACACCGCTTCGAGCGTCTTTGCCCGGCTCGCCACAAGCAGGCCGATCCCGGAAAACGCTGCGCTTCCCAACAGAATCAGGAAAGCCGTCGCCACGATGCTTCCGTAGACTTTCACGCCAAAGGCAATCCACGCGAAGACAATCAGGATCGTCACTTCGGGAATCATGAAACATATCCGGCTCATCATGATCCCGGCCAGAAAATCGGTCTTCTTCATCGGTGTGGCCAGAAAACGCTTGAGCAGTTTGCGGATCCTCATGTCGACCGTTACGAATCCAATTCCCCAAAGGCCGCCCATCATGATGCTCATTCCGAGAAGCCCGGGTACGAGAAAGTCGATGTAGCGTCCACCGGGTTCTTTGAATTCTCGATCCCTGGTCGCGAAGGCGTCCTTCCGTCCTTTGGCCCGCTGGAGCGTGTCGTCGACTTGCTTCTTTGCGAGAACGCTTTCGCTCCGTGTCGGATCATAGAGATAGTCGAAAGCCTGGTCGGGTGCCGCGGCGGACACAACAACGAGATCGGTCTTGTTGGTGCGCAGCCGCATGCGACACGTGTCCTCAACGCACAGTGCAACCTTGAAAGGGCCAGCTTCCTTGAGGACCGATTGGGCGCCCTGGGCAAACGCTCCTTCCTGTACATCGACCGTAATCTTGTCCGCCGGCTTTTCGCGGAAAGCGACGCCCAGAAGGACGGTCATCAGGACCGGAAATCCAAAGACCCAGAAAACCGCTTCCGGTTCACGAATGAATTCGCGAAGCCGCGCCAGTGTGAGTTGAAAGATGGGCGAAGACTTCATGATGCGGATGAACCCTCGCGGAGGTGGCGGCCGGTCAACGTCACGAAGACGTCTTCAAGGCTCGCGTGCCGGGTGCTGAGGTCCGCCAGTTCCATGTTCAATTGACGCAGACGGTCCAGCAGCGCCGGCAGCGCGATGTGCGGCTCGGTTACCGCCAGGCAATAGACTTCATCTTCTTTCCAAAATCTTTGGACCGCGGGAATATCTTTCAAGTTCGGGGCAGAAGCCTTGTCCCCATTCAAGCTGAACGTGATGACATGCTCACCGCCGAGGCTGGCGATCAATTCACGCGGCGATCCCAATGCGATGACCTTGCCATGGTCCACGACGGCGACCCGATCGCAAAGCCGTTCCGCTTCGTCCATATAGTGCGTCGTGATGAGAACCGTGCGGCCCGTGTTTTTGAATTGCCTGATGATGTCCCACAACTGACGCCGCGATTGAGGGTCGAGTCCCGTTGTCGGTTCGTCCATGAAAAGAAGCTTCGGATCGCCGATCAGCGCGCAGGCCACGGCCAGCCTTTGCTTCTGTCCACCGGAGAGCTTGCCGACCCGCGCATCGATCTTCTCTTCCAGAGAGACATGTCCCAGGGCTGCGGCGGGTTCAATGCCTTGACGATAGAAGCTGCGGAAAAGCGTCAGCGTTTCGAGTACCGTGAGTTTTTCGGAGAGTTTGGTTTCCTGAAGCGAAATGCCGATAACCTGACGGATGTCGTTATCCGCCTGTCCCCATTTCATCCCCAGAACTTCCACGTCTCCGCCCGTAGCGTCCAGCAGGCCTTCCAGGATTTCTATGGTCGTTGTCTTGCCGGTCCCGTTGGGGCCGAGCAGTCCGAAGCACTCGCCCGTTTCGATCGCTAGATCGAGGCCATTGACGGCATTCATGGGAGGCTTTCCGGGGTATTGTTTGTAGAGTTGACGGCAGACGATGGCGTCGGGCACGCCGAAGAGTTTAACCGCCAAGGCGCCAAGAACGCCAAGGTTCACTCTGCCCTTGGCGTTCTTGGCGTTCTTGGCGTCTTGGCGGTTCGCTCCCTACAGCGAGAGGCGGCCCGTGCTATGGCCGATCGATTCGACTTCGGCGCCGGCCAGGTCGGCGAAAGCCAGCAGGAGGTTGGCCGTGGGTTCCTTGTTTTCGACCGCAATATGACGGTTGCCCTTCAAGCGGCCGTTCGCACCACCCATGAGCAGCACGGGAGGATTGTTCCGGTCGTGTGCATTGCCGTTGCCCATACCGCTTCCGTAATAGATGAGAGAGTGATCCAGGAGTGTGCCATCGCCATCGGCCGTCGCCTGCAGTTTGCCAATGAATTCCGCGAGCTTCGTCGAGTGATACGTGGTGAGCTTCGCGTACTTCTCGATGGCTTCGGGCTTGTCTCCATGGTGCGTCACCGGGTGGTGAGGTTCAGGAATGCCGATGTGCGCATAGCTGCGGCTGCTTCCTTCGTGTCCTACCGGGAACGTAAACACACGTGAGATGTCGCCCTGGAAGGCGAGACGTATTAAGTCGTAGGTCACGGTCATGTGCTCGTCGAACGTGTCGGGGATTCCGAGCGGTGCGGCTGTTCCATCGGGAAGAGTCCCGGCGCGCGCTTGCATACGATCGAGTTGCTGTTCGACGTCGCGGACGTTGGTGAGGTATTCGTCGAGAATCGCGTTGTCAGCTTTCCCCAGCTGGCGTTGAAGTTTCGCGGTTTCCTGCGTGATCGAGTCCAGCATGCTTTGCTTTTGCTTGAGATTGTGCAGACGTTGCGCGGCCGTGCCGGTTTCTCCGAACATACGTTCAAAGGTCACGCGAGGATTGATAGCCATGGGCAGTGGGCTTGTGTCGTCGTGCCAGGAGACCGTGTTAAAGAAAGTGCAGGGATAGCCGTCACAGGCGCCCGCCGAGGTTCCCATGTCCTCAGTCTCTAGCTGAAGAGAATGAAGCGGCGTATCTTCCGCGACCTTATCGGCAATGTATTGGTCGATCGTCTTCCTCGATTCGAGCTTGGAGTAGTTGCCCAGCTTGCCGACCGGCCCCGTGCCGTTCAGCCAGGCGGCGCTCGCACCCATGTGCACTCCTCCCATGTCCGCGCCGCCATCCGGAGCTTTCATCTTGCTGATGGTGACAAGGTGGCTACGGTACGGCTCAAACGGTTTCATGATCGGCTTGAATTCGAAATCGCTGCCTGTCTTGTCCGGATGCCACAACTGCGGGTAGATACCATTCGGTATGTAAACCGCTCCGAAGCGGAACGGCCGCGCTTTGGACTGTGCCGACAACGCGGGAGTCATCGCATCGAGAAAAGGTAGAGCCACCATCGTTCCCAGGGCTCCACGCAGGAACGTACGGCGGGGCAGGTGCTTCTTCGTAATGATCATAACTATTCCTTCTCCTTAATCTGTGACTGCGCGATGGCTTTCACCGCAGTGGTTTCGTTGAATTTCGTTCGCATTTGAAATGCGGGGCTCTGAATGATCCCCAGAATGATTGCTTGAAGTCTGTAATTATCCTTCGCTGTGCCACGGATTACGCTCCGTACGATCGGCATGTCGATCGGATCCAGTCCGCGTCCGAGCGCGTAGGTCATCAGTTTTTCGGTAACGGTGCCGACGAAAACCTCGGGCCTTGCCAGCAGCGCTTTCCGAAGTGCAGCCGGTCCATTGACGGGCGTCCCGTCGACCAGGACGCCGGCGGAATCGATCTTCAAGCCTTCCTTCGTCGTATCCTGCCACTGACCGACGGCATTGAAGTTCTCGAGCGCAAATCCAATGGGATCGATATTGCGATGGCACGCCGCGCAAACCGGGTTCGCGCGGTGCAGTTCGAGTTGTTCGCGAACTGTCGATGGGCGGTTCTTGGGGGCGCTGGCCTCGAGCTGCGGCACGTTGGGGGGTGGAGGCAGCGGCGGCGTATTCAGGAAATTCGAGATCACGTACTTGCCGCGGATGATCGGAGACGTTCGCGTGGCGACCGACGTCAGCGTCAGGAAACTCGCCTGGCCAAGCAGCCCGCGCCGGTTCGGGTCCGTCAACTGGACGCGCCGGAAGCGCTCCCCGTAGATACCCGGAATGCCGTAATGACGTGCGAGACGCTCATTCATGAACGTGTAGTCTGCGTCGAGCAGATCCAACGTGCTGCGGTTCTCCCTCACGATGCTGGCGAAGAACAACTCGGTTTCGCGACGGAAGGCCTGGCGGACGTTGTCGTCGAAATCCGGGAACATCAGGATATCCGGTGTGACCTTGTCCAGGTTGCGAAGTTGCAACCACTGTCCGGTGAATTCGTTCATCAGCGCATCGGCTCGCTCGTCGGCGATCATGCGCTTCACTTGAGCCTCAAGCACCTTTGGTTCACGCAGGCGCCCGGCGATTGCGAGGTTCAGCAAGTCGTCATCCGGGATGCTGCTCCACAGGAAGAACGACATGCGTGACGCCAGTTCAAGATCGCTGACGCGATGGGCTGTTCCCTCGGCAAGAGTAGCCGGGTCGCGCTCGGAGCGGAAGATGAATGACGGGCTGGCCAGGATGCGGGCAAGCCCAGCTCGTATTCCCGCATCGAAATCACCGCCGTCCTTGCGTGCCTGATTATAGAAGGCCAGCGGCGCTTCAACGTCGGATTCCACCACTGGCCGGCGATATGCGCGGCGCGCAACCGAAGACAGAATGTCTGCAGCGCACGGAGCTTCCTTAGCGGCGGTCGTGGGTTTACAGATGAAAATCTTCTGCCGGCTTGGCGTTTCACTGATCCCGGTGACGTTGTACGGTCCCTCGATGTTCAGCGTTCGCACTCTCGGAATGCCCGAAGGGTTGTGAGCTTCGAGGCTGTTGCGCAAGGGAGGCTGCCAGACGTTCTGTTCCTGCGTGGGGCGATCGACAAAAGTGAAACCGATGTCGTGAGGTCCGGCTGTGATCTTCATTTTCGGTGAAGTCATCCGCTTGTCGACTTCCGCGCGTGAGATGACGATGTTCTTGGAACTTGCTTCGTGATCTTCCTTACCGCCGATCGGGGCAGAGAAGACCTGCTCGCCATCGATAGTGATGATGAACTGATGTGGCGTTTCCTGTCCTTCAACACCCACGTAGCCTTCGGCTACAGTGTCGAGTAGCCTGCCATACAGCACATATTCGCCGTCCGCAGGAAAGTCGTAACGGACAACCTTTCCTCCGCGTGTGCCGAGTGGCAGTCCGGCCACGTGCTGGTTCTGGGTAACAACGGTGCTGATTGAAAACGTTTTCGTTCCAGGGGCAGACTCTGTGTTGCCCACCGCAAGGTCGCTGATCTGCAATGCGGCGGTGAGATATCGCTCGAGGAGCAGTGGAGTGGTATTCAGCGCTGTGGCGATATTGTCGAATCCGAAATCACCGCCGTCGCTCGGCAGCAATTCGGCCGCGTCAACTTCAACGCCCAGCAGATCACGAATCGAGTTGGCGTATTCCGTCCGGTTGAGGCGATGAATGACGTAGTGGCCCGGATTGTTCTTCTTGGCTGCGGCGCTGTCGAGTGTCGCGATCAGGGAGGATCTGAATTTCGTCAACTCGGCCGCTCCCGGGTTGGGCGAGCCCTGCGGGGGCATCGCACCGACACCGATCTTGCGAATCACCTTCTCCCAGATCTCTGCATCGACGGCCGGATCCTTCAGGTTGGCCGCGTCGAGGAAGAGCGGCGCTCCTGCCGGAATTCTGCCTTTCTGGTTGTGGCAGGTGATGCAGTACCGATCCAGCATTGCCTGATAATCGGCTGGCGCGGGCGTCGCATTCGCCGTCGCGGTGCTGACAACTTTGGCCGGGGTCTGGGTTTGGGGAGCTTTTCCCCCTGCTGTCACGCCGACGGATATCAAGGTCAGCGCAGCCGTTAATAACGCCTTCTTCATTGCACGCCCTCGGGTGTCGTCGACTCTCCTGCGGGTGGTGCCGCTGGCGCGGGTGGTGCGGGAGGCAAGCCCATCAATTCACGCAGACGTTTCGCGATGTCTTGTTTTGTCGTGCCGCCTGCGGGGCCGCCACGTCCGCGGGCACCACCTCCGCCGCCACCGGCGGGCGGGGCGCCGCGTGCGCCTCGGCCACCGCGACCGCCTGCGGCTGCGGCACCAGCGGGTTGTTTGCCTTCGGCAACGTCGAGTGCGGTTAACCCATCTTTGTTGGGTTCATCGAGCTTGGCCCCCGCGGCAGCCAGTGCATTCAGCATGGTGAGGTTGTTGGCCTGAGCCACGAGGTGCAACAGCGTATTGCCATCCGGCGCTTTCGCATTCGGATTGGCGCCGGCTTTGAGCAGCACGGCGAATGCGTCTTCCGGTTTGCGGCTGCCCGGTTCACGATACGGTACCTCTTTTCCTTCGCGGAGCAATCCGGGGCCTCCGGTCATGCCGGGTCCTTTTCCGCCAGTCATCGTCACCATCAGGGCTGTGCGTCCCGCGTTGGGATTTCCGCGTCCTCTTCCTGGTGCTGCTGCGTCGGCGTCAGCGTCAGCATCCGCTGCCGGCGCAGCAGCCGCGGCTGCCGCAGCGACAGGAGTCTTTTCGAGATCGGCTCCATGCGCGACCAACACCTTCAGGGCTTCAACGTCGGAAGTAATCGCTGCCCTATAGAAGGGGGTGTTGTCGAATCGCTCGCCATTGGGCATCGATGCGGAATGGAGCTGGCCGACGAACGGCTTGTTCGGATCCGCGCCGTGTTCCAGCAGAAACTTGACCAGGTTCAGGGCCGTGAGTTTATTCGGATTATCCGGGCGCAACCGCGATCCGTCGAACGCGAATTGGTCGGTAGCGGCATCGCGCATTTCGACGGCCAGGTAGAGCGATCCGTCGTTGGCATTGGCGCCGAGATCCACCAGCGTCGCAGCCATGTCGAAGCGGTCGTTCCAGATGGCGATCATTGCGGCCGACGCGCCGTCGCCGTTGGTCAGGTTCAAGTCGGCTTTGGCGGCGGCCAGTCTTCGAACAACGCCTTCATGTCCGTTTCGCGCGGCCCACATCAGGGCCGTGAATCCGCCGGTTGGGTGGTCCGCATTTTTGCGTGCCGTGATCGTGGTCACATGAGCCTTGCGATTGGGGTCGGCGCCTGCCTTGAGCAGGGTGTCCACGACGTCCACGTGACCTTCTTCAGCGGCCCACATCAACGCCGTTTCACTCTGAAACGCATCCGCGGCGTTGACATCGACGCCGCGTGCGAGAAGCAGCCCCACGGCATCGACGTGACCCGAGCGGGCAGCAGCCATCAGCGGCGTCTCGCCTTCGGGGTGAGCATGCTTGGGATCGGCCCCCGCTTTGAGGAGCACATCCATTACGGCGGCATCTCCCGTGCGGCTCGCTTGAAGCAACGGCGTCACGCCATAGTTGTTCGCGGCCTCAAGCTTTGCGCCTGCGGTAATGAGAGCGCGAGTCATGTCCGCGTCGGAGTTGTATGCCGCCCACAGCAGCGGCGTCGATCCGTCAGCCGACGCGGCATTCACATCCGCGCGCGCCGCGATGAGCTTACGGACACCGGGGAGATCGCCCGCCTTGACAGCCTTGGCTACGGGACTATCCCCACCGGCGCGAACGATGCTGACCAATAAGACGGCGACTGCGAAGAACGCCACCGGCAACCGCAAGGCACGAGTCATGACGACCACCTTTCATTGATAGCTCATGTCATTGGCATTCTCCCGGCTGGATGCACCGGATTTCAGAGTCCTGCCACTGTTTTGTAACTTGCGCCAATAATAGTCTGAAGGAGGCTAAACGGCCTACAAGAAAGTCGGCTTTTTTTCGTGGTATGCTCGGGCCCCTAAAATCATAAATGCGACGGAAATTCAATAGGATAGACGAGGCTTGCCGGAACTTTTTCCAATCGTCTGGAGCCGCCACCTTTGTCCTGGTTTTTACCCTCGCCGCAGCCTGCACTCAGAAGGCAAATTCGCCCGTTTCCCGCCTGATCGAACGAGCGGAACCGTCGATGGAAACGGAGCTTCGACTGAGCGCATGGACAGTGGACGAACCCGCGGCCCTCGCTGCCTTCGGGGCCATCTTCAAAGAGTTCGACCGGCTTGAAGGCCTGATGAGCACCTGGAAGGACGGCAGCGAGATTCAACGCTTGAATGAGGCTGCAGGCAAGCACGCGGTGCCGGTGGGGCCAGACATCCGCGATACGCTTCGCACTGCGCGTCAGGTGAGCGAGTGGACGTCCGGAAAATTCGACGTCACCTGGGGCGTGATGTCCGGTTTATGGAAGTTCGATTACCAGAACAAGGATGGATCGATCCCGGATCCCCGTGAAGTGGCTCGCCGGCGCAAGCTGATCGACTACCGCGAGTTGGAAGTGGACGAACCGGCGGGAACTGCGTTCCTTCGCCGCGACGGCATGATCGTGAATCTGGGCGGCATCGGGAAGGGCTTCGCCGTCGACCGAGCCCGCGACATTCTCCTTCAGCGGGGCTTTCGCGACTTCACGATCCAGTTCGGCGGCGATATGTACGTGGCCGGTAAATCCGGCAGTCGCCCATGGCGTCTGGGCATCCAGGATCCTCGCGGGCCGGCGGACAAGATCTTCGCTTCAGTGGAACTGTCGGACAGCACATTCAGCACATCCGGCGATTACGAACGGTTCTTCATGAAAGACGGCCGACGGTATCATCACATTCTCGATCCGGCTACTGGCGAACCGGCACAGGGCTCTCGCAGCGTTACGATTCTCGCGCGGAGCGCAACTCTTGCCGATGGACTTTCCACCGGAGTATTCATTCTGGGGCCCAAAGCAGGAATGGCGTTAATCGAACGCCTCCCGGATGTCGAAGGTATTATTGTCGGTTCAAACAACAAAGTGCTCGTATCATCGGGTTTGGAAGGGCGCGTTAAGCTGCTGGCCTCGCCGACCGACGCACCCTGATTAAGGAGCAAGCATGTCGATGAATAAAATCCTCGCGGCCGTCGCGATTTGTGGTGTCGTGGCATTGGCGCCGTGTCGTCTGAACGCGCAGGCCCCGCAAGGCCCGCTTGCGAATGCGAAGTCCATCCGATGCACGTTCCCGATAATGAGTGTCGGCACGTGGGGCAAGGAGAAACCCGAGATCCAGGTGAAGCCCTCGACTCTCCCCGGGCCTTTGGAATTCGTAGGGATTAATGTCGACGAGGGCACGGCTGAACTCACGAGCAGCTATGGCAAGTACGACATCATCGTCCGCTATACCAATGGCTATCTGCACTTCATCCAGTCGTTCCTTGACGGCCATCTTTACGTCACGACGATCCTCGAGAAGAAGACGGCAAGCGGAAAGTTCAAAGCCATGCACTCCCGCCACGAGTTCACCGAAGTTTCACTCCCTGGATGGACCTCCAGTCCAGAGCAATACGTGGGTGAATGCGAGGTCCTGAGCTAGCGTGGTCCGCCAGAAAGACTGTAACTAATAAACGGGGCTGCGTGCCGCATCTGGCTTGGGCACAGGCCGATTTCCAGTGTTACGTTGTTTTCGGCGGACACCACTAGCGTGTTCCGTCACAGATACCGCAACGTTGAAGTATGCGAATTCTCCGCCTCAGTTGAGGCGGAGTGGCTGCGACATCAAGACAAATATCCGAAGATCCTTTGATGGAGCAGACGAGGCGGTTTGTTCAAGCACCAAAACAATTCTTTG
>Ga0134121_10003314_pt1 | contig 13477 bp, 12 predicted proteins | sample KB301_FD_96463 | JGI IMG/M metagenome (GOLD analysis project Ga0134121, IMG submission 96463) | Terrestrial soil microbial communities without Nitrogen fertilizer from Kellogg Biological Station, Michigan, USA - KB3-0-1 | ecosystem: Environmental > Terrestrial > Soil > Unclassified ...
CCGCCCGCCTGCTCGACGATGAACGCCATCGGGTTGGCCTCGTACATGAGGCGCAGCCGGCCTTCCTTGTTCTTGGCGTCGCGCGGGTACATGAAGATGCCGCCGCGGCACAGCACGCGGAACACGTCCGCCACCATCGAGGCCACCCAGCGCATGTTGAAGTCCTTGCCGCGCGGGCCGTCCTTGCCGGCGAGGCACTCGTCGATATAGCGCTTCACCGGCGCTTCCCAGCGCCGCATGTTCGAGGTGTTGATGGCGAATTCCTGCGTGTCCTCCGGAATGCGGATCTCGGGGTGGGTCTGCACGAAGGTGTAGGTCTCGCGGTCCAGGGTGAAGCCGAACACGCCGTCGCCCACGGTCAGCACGAACACCGTGGTCGGCCCGTAGACCGCGAAGCCGGCGGCGACCTGGTTGCGCCCCGACTGCAGGAAGGCCTGCTCGTTCGGATCGCAGTAGCCCTTGCCGTCGGCGGTCTTGGGGCAGCGCAGGATCGAGAAGATGGTGCCGACCGAGATGTTGACGTCGATGTTGGACGAGCCGTCGAGCGGGTCGAACAGCAGCAGGTACTCGCCGCGCGGATAGTGCGTGGGGGTCGGCTGCGGGTCGTCCATCTCCTCGGAAACCAGCGCGGCGAGGTTGCCGCCCCACTCGTTGGCCTCGAGCAGGATCTCGTTCGACAGCACGTCGAGCGTTTTCTGGACCTCGCCGTGTACGTTCTGCTTGCCGGCCGAGCCCAGCCCGTCGGCGAGCGCGCCCTTGTTCACGCGCGTGCTGATCGCCTTGCAGGCGCGCGCGATGGTCTCGATCAGCAGCCGCAGGTCGGCGTCGATCAGCTTCTTGTCGCGCTGGCTTGCAACAAGGTATTGCGAAAGCGTGACTCTTCTCATGGCGCGGATTTTACTTGTCTTCTAGCAAACCAAGCTCCGCAGAGAAGGGCCGCGGCGAGCACCCAGAACACCGGCGCCATGCCGACCGCGGTCGAAGCCGCGCCCGAAGCGAGCGGGATCATGGTGTGGCTGCCGTTGAGCAGCGAGGTGCGCAGGCCGACCGCCTCGCCCTGGCGCCCGGGCGGCGACGCGGCATAGAGCAGCGACATGATCACCGGCTGCGCGCTGCCCAGTCCGAGCCCGAGCACGAAGGACAGCAGCAGCAGCGGCGGCACGCTCTGCGCCAGGGGGAAGGCGAGATAGCAGGTGCCGGAGATGCAGAGCGCGCAGAAGATCACCGTCCATTGCTTCAGCTTCTTGATCAGCAGCGGCATCGCGGTGCGCACCGTGAGGGTGGCGACGGCGAAGGTGGAGAGGATGATGCCGATCGAGGCGGGCGACAGGCCGATGCGCGCGCCATAGAGCGGGATGAGGAAGGTGTAGAGGTCCCAGCCGGTGGCGAGCAGCAGGCTCACCCAGAAGGTCTGCTGCAGGCCGGGAATGCGCAGCAGGTCGAGCACGCCCGCGTGCTTGGGCAGCGGCACGTGCACCGGGCGCGGCAGCGGCCGCTTGCGCCACCACAGCAGGATGAGGGCGATGACCGGGAATATCGCGAGCACGCCGAACGCGCGCGAGTGCCCGAGCCACTCGATGGCGTAGCCCGCGACCAGCGGACCGATCGAGTTGGAGACCGAGAAGCCGAGCGCCAGCCAGGAAAAATTCATCGCGCGCTGCTCGGGCGAGCCGTGCGCGCCGAACACGCTGTTCATGGCGATGTGCACGTACATGAAGGACACGCCGAGCAGGCTGGTGGAGACGTAGAGGGTCTCGAGGTACGGAAAGAAGAAGGGCAGCGACGCGGCCAGCGCGAGCGAGCCGAACGCCAGGGCGAGCGGGCGCCGCGGCCCCGCCCGGTCGATCAGGCGGCCGGCGCTCACCGAGAGCAGCGCCGGCAGCAGCGCGAACAGCGACATCAGCACGCCGGTATCGAATTCCGAGGCGCCGAGGCGCAGCGCGTACAGCGTGGTGGTCATGCGCGCGCCCACGAACGCGAGGTGGCCGAGCGCGTTCAGGACGACGAAATAGACGATTTCCAGCTCGGCCCCTCCCCAGGCCGGACATTCTAGAGGAGGTGGGACCTCAGCAATCCGTAAAGCACGTCGGGTTCGACCGGCTTATGGAGAAGGGCGCGAATGCCGGCCGCTTCGACGTCGCGCTGCGTGATGCGGTCGCCGTGCCCGGTGTACAGGATCACCGGCAGGCTGGGGCGGCGCGCGATCAGCTCGCGCGCGAGCTCGAAGCCGGTCGTGCCGGGCATGGTCTGGTCGGTGATCACCAGGTCGTAGCCGACGAAGGCCTCCTTGGCGAGCGCCGGGCTGGTGACGTAGGTCGCTTCCAGGCCCCAGCTCTCGAGCAGCTCGCGCATGAAGCTGCCGACCGCGGACTCGTCGTCCACCACCAGCACGCGCCCGCGCAGGGAGCTCTTCACGATCTTGGCTTTGGGCTGCTCGCGCGCGGGCTCGGCCGCGCCGGCGGCGATCGGCCACAGCAGCCTGAAGCGCGTACCGCTTCCCGCAGCGGTCTCCACCAGGATGTGGCCGCCGTTCTCGTGCACGATGCCGTGCACCGTCGCGAGACCCATGCCGGCGCCGCGGCCCACTTCCTTGGTGGTGAAGAACGGCTCGAACATGCGCTCGAGCACCGCCGGCGGAATACCGGGGCCGCTGTCGCCGACCGAGAGCTCCACGTAGTCGCCGGCGAAGCCCTTGCGGCAGCTCGAGCACACCGCCGCCTGCGTCGACTGCGACTGCACGGCGATCGCCACGCGGCCGCTGCCGTTCATCGCGTCGCGCGCGTTGATGGACAGATTCAGCAGCACCTGGTCGAGCTGCACCGGGTCGAGCATGACCGGCGGAACATCGGTGAGGGCGCTGGAGAGCTCGAGCGAGGAAGGCAGGGACGAGCGCAGCAGCTTCAGCGACTCGCCGACCGCCTGGCGCAGCGCGAGCGCGCGCGGCGCGCCGCGCTGGCCGCGGCTGAACGTCAGCATCTGCTGGATCAGGTCGCGCGCGCGGCGCGACGAGCCGAGCGCCTGGTCCAGGTAGCTCATGAGCTTGGCGTCGCGCGTGGCGGTTTCGCGCTCCGAGGCGAGCACCACGTAGCCCATGATGCCCGCCAGCAGGTTGTTGAAGTCGTGCGCGATGCCGCCGGTCAGGTGGCCGATCGCCTCCATGCGCTGCGCCTGGCGCAGCTGCGCCTCGAGCTGCGCGCGCTCCGCTTCCGCCCGTTTTCGCTCGGTGATGTCGCGCGCCATGCCGAGGGCGTGCGGCCGGCCGCGGTACAGGATCGGCACCGCGCGCATCTCGACCTGCAGCACCGAGCCGTCCTTGCGATAGCCCTGCACCTCGAAGTGGACCGACTCGCCGGCGATCACGCGGCTGTGCATCTGCTTGGCGAGCACCGCCTGCTCGGGACCGGCGAAGAACCAGCGCTGGCCGCTGATCACTTCCTCGCGCGTGAAGCCGCTCATCTCCAGAAACGCCGGATTGACGTCGACCACGCGCGTCTGGTCGTCGCGCAGCACCAGGGCGTCGGTCGCGGCGTTGAAGATCGCGCGGTACTGCTCCTCGCTCGCGCGCAGCCGCTCGTCGGCGCGCTTGCGCTCGCTGATGTCGCGGCCGATGTAGAGCACGTGCGGCGCGCCGCGGTGCTGGATGGGCACCGCGCGCAGCTCGACGTCGCGCCGTGTGCCGTCCTTGGGTACGCGCTCCGTCTCTAGCACCACCGGCTCGCCAGCCAGCGCCCGGTAGTGCACGGCGCGGATGCGCGCTTCGTTCTCGGGCGCGCTGGCGACCACCTGCTGCCGGCCGATGACCTCCTCGCGCGTGAAGCCGCTGAGCGCGACGTACGCCGGGTTGACGTCGACGATACGGAAATCGGCGTCGCGCAGCACCAGCGCATCGGCCGTGGCGTTGAAGATGGCGCGGTATTGCTCCTCGCTTACGCGCAAAGCCTTCTCGTCGCTCTTGCGCGCGGTGATGTCGCGGCCGATGTACAGCACATGCGGGCGCCCCTGGCGCAGGATCGGCACGCCGCGCGTCTCGATGTCGAAGCGCTCGCCGTTCCTGCGCCGCGCGTGCGCCTCGAACACCACCTTCTCGCCCGCCAGCGCGCGCTGGTGCAGGCCGCGCACGTGCTCGTTGAGCGACACCGGGCTCATGGTCAGCGTGGCGGTGCCGAGGACGTCCTCGCGCTTGCGCCCGCTCATCGCCTCGTAGGCGGGATTGACGTCGACTACGCGGAAGTCGGCGTCGCGCAGCACCATCGAATCGGCGGCCGCATTGAAGATGGCGCGGTACTGCTCCTCGCTGCGCTCGATCTCGGCCACCGCGCGCATGCCGAAGATCTTGAGGATCGCCTCGCACAGCGCGACGTGGTCGATGCGCGCGCGATGCATGGCGCCGATCACCCCGAGCGGCTGCCCGGCGGCGTTGTTCAGCGGATGCGCGGCGTAGCTGTCGAGGCCGAGCTTGCGGAACAGGTCGCTGTCGGGGAACTCGCGGCGCGCGCCTTCGGGCAGGCAGTGGAACTGGTTTCCGACCACTTGCGCGCACGGCGTGCCGGCCAGCGGATAGTTGAACGGGGCGCGCATGCGCCCGTCGAGGCAGAACGCGAGCATGCGCATCTCGGCGCGCGCCTCGTCGGCGAACACGGCGATGAAGCCGACGTCGACGCGCAGGATGTCGGCCAGCTCGCTCGACAGCCGCTCGAACACGCCCTGGCCCTCGGCGCTGGAGATGGCCAGCGCGGCGCGGCTGAGCGCGTCCTGGTCGGGAAGCTGGGTGCCCATGGGCGCGCAGTGTAATTCGTCACGCGCCGGGGGCGGGGCGCTGTTACAGAACTGAAACCAAAGAAACCGCGGGGTTACTTCCCCGGGGGGATGTACATGTAGCCGGCCCCCCGCACGGTGCGGATGGCGCGCGGATGCGCCGGGTCTTCCTCCAGCTTGCGCCGCAGGCGCGTGATGCGGATGTCGATCGAGCGGTCGAACGGCTCCCACTCGCGGTTGCGCGTCATGCTGAGCAGCTGGTCGCGCGACAGCACCTGGTTCGGGTGCTCGATGAGCGCCTTGAGCAGGTCGAACTCCATCGAGGTGATGGGGATCTCGCGCCCCTTCGCGTCGCACAGGGTGCGCGTCTTGAGATCGAGGAAGCAGCGGCCGATGGAAACGCGGAGTTCAGGGGTCCTGAAAGCGTCCTTTTTCTCGATGCGGCGGAGAACACTCTTCAGCCGCGCGCGCAGCTCGCGCGGATCGAACGGCTTGGCGATGTAGTCGTCGGCGCCGACCTCAAGGCCGGCGACGCGGTCGACCACGTCGCCCGCGCCGGTGACCATGATGATGCCGACGTTGTGGCGCTCGCGCAGATAGCGCGCCAGCGTCAGGCCGTCCTCGCCCGGCAGCCCGATGTCGAGCAGCACCACCGCCGGCGCCGCTCGCTCGAGCTCCGCGCGCATCGCGGCGCCGCTCGCGGCCAGCGCGACTTCGTATCCATGCTGCCCGAGATAGTCAGCCAGCAGCTGCCGGATCGCCGGGTCGTCGTCGACCACCAGAACGCGCGTCGCTGCCATCGGCGCCAAGTATACAAGCCGGAAACAAACTGTTTCCCGGCGGAAATCACGTCGATACGCGCGCCGCCTACGCTGCTCTCATCGCAACGAAGGGAGCAAGCGTCATGATCAAGATCCTCAACCTGGTGCTCGACGCCTTCGCCAACGTGCAGAAGAAGCGCGCGCAGGCGCGCCTGCTGAACCATCTCGACGAGCGCACGCTGCGCGACATCGGCATGGAGTTCGAGGCCAACAAGGCGCGCGAGCGCAGCCGGCGCATCGACCTGCGCTTCGGCACGTACTGAGGCGGCCATGGAACGGCACGACTACGTGGTGCAGGGCAGCCTCGACCTGGTGCGCGGCAACCTGGTGCGCATCGAGGACGGCCGCGGCATGCTGGTGCGCGTCGCCAGCGGCAGCGTCTGGATCACGGAAGAGGGCGACCAGCGCGACCGCTTCGTCGGCCCAGGCGGCCGGTTCCGCGTGGTGTCGAGCGGCGTGACGCTGATCTCGGCGATCAGCCGCAGCACCATCGCGCTCAGCTCGCCGTACGAGCACGGTTTTGCGCGGCGCATCGACCTGGTGCGCGCCACCCTGCTGGCGCGCATGCGGGCGCGGCTGATGAAGAAGTGGAAAGGCTTGTACGTCCCGGGCGCGCGGCCGACCACCGCCGCATTCTGACGCGGAGAGCGCACATGAAACGCACTATCCTGCTGTCGTTGATTCTCGTCGTGGGTTGCGCGGGCGTCGCGCAAGTCCCCGACAACCTGAAACCCGGCGCGGATGAATCGCTCGCGCTCGTCGTGCCCGCGAAAGGCGTGCAGATCTACGAGTGCCGCGACGGCAAGTGGGCGTTCGTCGCGCCCGAGGCCGAGCTGTTCGACCGCTCGGGTAGGAAGATCGGCCGCCACTACGCCGGACCGCACTGGGAGGCTGCGGACGGCAGCAGGATCATCGGCGCCGTGAAGCAGCGCGCCGACGCGCCCGCGGCCGGCAACATTCCCTGGCTGCTCCTGGGTACGAAATCGGTCGGAAACGACGGCGCGTTCAGCAAGGTGACCAGCATCCAGCGCGTCGCGACGGTCGGCGGCGTGGCCCCGGCTGGCGGCTGCGCTCAAGGTGCCCAGGCGCGGGTGGACTACAGCGCGGATTACTACTTCTTCTCGGCCAGATAAAGGTCGTGAATTCGGCTGCGCTCATGGTGGCGGTGTGCACGGCGATGGTGGCGATGGCGTTCGGCGCCATCGGCACGGTCGCCGTGTTCCTCCAGCCGATCGCCGCCGAGTTCGCCTGGCCGCGCGCCGACGTCGCGGCGGCCTACTCGGTGGCGACCGTGGCGACCGGCCTCGGCGGGATCGCGCTGGGGCATTTCGCCGACCGGCTGCCGGTGCGGCGCGTGGCGCTGCTCGGTGCAGTGGTCCCCGGCGTCGCGTTCCTATTCCTGTCCGCGCTTCAGACCACGCCCGCGCTTTACGCGCTGCACGCGGTGATGGGCCTGATCGGCATCGGCGCGATCATGGCGCCGCTCAACCGCCTCGCCAGCCTTTGGTTTGCGCGCAATCCCGGACTTGCGATCGGCATCGTTTCCGCCGGCGGTGCCGTCGGCCAGGGGCTGGTGCCGTACTTCGCGCGCTACCTGATCGTGACCCAGGGCTGGCGGCAGGCGTATTCGATGCTGGGGGTGCTTTTCATCGCGGTGATGGTGCCGCTAGCGCTGCTGCTGCGCGACGCGCCGGCTGCGCCAGGCGCCCGACCCGCCGGGCGCGACGGACCTTCGGCGGTCCGGTTGCTGGGGCTGCTCTCGCTCGCGGCGTTGCTCTGCTGCGTCTGCATGGGTACGCCGATCGTGCACGTCGTCACGCTGGGCTCGGACCGGGGCCTCGGCGGCCGCGAGGCCGCCGGCTTGCTGGCGGTGATGATGGTGGCGGGCATGGCGGGACGCGTCGGCTTCGGCCGCCTCGCCGACCGGGTCGGCAGCCTGCAGACCTACATCGCCGCCTCCGCAGGTCAGACCGCGCTGGCGTTCCTCTTTCCTTACGCGGCGAGCGGCGCGCAGCTGTACGTTCTGTCCGCGCTGTTCGGCGTGGTGTTCAGCGGCGCCATGACGTCCTTCCTCTCCTGCGCGCGCGAATATTCGCCGCCCGGCAAGACCGGGCTGTCGCTCGGCGTGGTGATGTTCTTCGGCTGGACCGGCATGGCGCTCGGCGCGTGGCAGGGCGGCCTGTTCTACGACCTGTGCGGCGACTACTTCGTCTCGTTCGCCAACGCCTCGGCCGCCGGCGTGATCAACCTGCTGATCCTCGCGGTTCTGCTGTTCGAGGTTACGCGCGTGCCTGCAGCGCCGCGATACGCTGCTCGATAGGCGGATGGCTGGCGAGCAGCGAGCCGATGCCGCCGGCGATGCCGAAGCTCTTCAGCTGCGGCGGCAGCTCCGCAGTCTGCAGCCCGCCCAGCCGCGACAGCGCGGCGATCATCGAATTCGGCGAGCCGAGCAGGCTGGCCGAGCCGCGGTCGGCGCGGAACTCGCGCCAGCGCGAGAACCAGGCGACGATCATGGCGGCGATGATGCCGAACAGGAACTGCAGCACCATCACGGTGATCCAGTAGCCCGGCCCGCTGCCGCGCTCGCTGCGGAACACCGCCTTGTCGATGATCGAGCCGACCACGCGCGACAGGAAGAAGACGAAGGTATTGAGCACGCCCTGGATCAGGGTCAGGGTCACCATGTCGCCGTTGGCGACGTGCGCCATCTCGTGGCCGAGCACGGCTTCGACCTCTTCCTTGCTCATGCTTTGCAGGAGCCCGCTCGACACCGCGACCAGCGCGGAGTCCTTGAACGCGCCGGTCGCGAAAGCGTTCGGTGCGCCCTCGAAGATGCCGACCTCGGGCATGCCGACGCCGGCCTTCCCGGCGAGCCGCTTCACCGTGTCGACCAGCCAGTACTCGGTGCTGCCTTCCGAGCCCGTGATGATGTGAACGCCGGCCGTCCACTTGGCGATGGTCTTCGACAGCAGCAGCGAGATGAAGGCGCCGCCGAAGCCGAAGATGGCCGACATCACGAGCAGGGTGGTGTAGTCGATGCCCTCGGCCGTCATCCAGCGATCGAGGCCGAGGATGCTGACCACGATCGACAGCACGATCATCACCGCGACGTTGGTGGCCACCAGCAGCAGCACGCGTTTCATGAATCGTTCTCCTTTTCTTCGCGGTTAGATCGGGGCGGGGGTCTGGAGTTTCAAGATCGCGCGCGCACCCTTTTCCGCGATCACGTAGGTCGGCGCATTCGTGTTACCCGAGGTGATGCGCGGGAAGACCGAGGCGTCGATCACGCGCAGGCGCTTCACGCCGTGCACGCGCAGCTCCTCGTCCACCACCGCCATCGGGTCTCTGCCCATCTTGCAGGTGCCGACCGGGTGGAAGATGGTAGTGCCAAGCTCGCCCGCGGCGCGCGCCAATTCATTGTCATTCGCAATGGATGACCCCGGGCGGTACTCCTCCGGCTCATATTTGGCCAATGCCTGTGCGGCCATGATGCGACGCGTAAACCGCATCGCGTCGACCGCAACCCTGCGATCGCTCTCATGACTGAGGTAATTCAGCCGTATCTCGGGGTAGTCGGCGGCATTCGGCGACTTGATGCGCACCCAGCCGCGCGACGCCGGCCGCAGGTTGCAGACGCTGGGCGTGATCGCCGGGAAGCTGTGCAACGGGTCGCCGAACTTGTCGAGCGAGAGCGGCTGCACGTGCCACTCGATGTTCGGCGTCGGCTGCGACGGGTCGCTCCTGGCGAACGCGCCGGCCTGCGACGGCGGCATGGTGAGCGGCCCGGTGCGGAACGCGAAGTACTCGAGCGCCATGGCCGCCTTGCCCCACACGCTGTTGGCGATGCCGTTCAGCGTCTTCACGTTCTTCACCTTGTACTGCAGGCGGATCTGCAGGTGGTCCTGCAGGTTCTCGCCCACGCCGGGCAGGTGGTGCACCACGGGAATCTGGTTTTTCCCCAGCAATTCTCTCGAACCGATGCCCGAAAGCTGCAGCAGCTGCGGCGAGCCGATCGCACCGGCGGCCAGGATGGTCTCCTGGGTGGCTTCTACGGCGAACTTCTCCTTTCGATGGAGGAAGTTGAGGCCCGTGCAATCCCGACCGCGGAAATTCAATCCAAGAACCTCGGCCCCGGTCATCACCGTCAGATTCGCCCGGTGCGACACAGGCCGCAGGAAGGCATTGGTCGCGCTCCAGCGCCGGCCGCGCTTCTGGTTCATCTGGAAGTACGCGCAGCCGAAGTTGTCGCCGGTGTTGAAGACCTTCACCGGCGGGATGCCGCATTCGGCCGCGGCCTCGCGCCAGGCGTCGATGATGTCCCAGCGCACGCGCGGATCCTCGATGCGCACTTCCCCGCCGGCGCCGTAGGTATCGGTCGCGCCGCGCTCGTAGTCCTCGAGCGACTGGAAGATCGGCAGCACGTCGTCCCACGACCATCCGCGGTTGCCCAGCGACGCCCAGTGGTCCCAGTCCTCCTTCTGGCCGCGCATGTAGATCATGGCGTTGATCGAGGAGCAGCCGCCGAGCACGCGGCCGCGCGCGTAGTGGATCGAGCGCCCGGCGAGGTGCTCGTCGGGCTCGGTCTTGTAGCACCAGTCGGTGCGCGGGTTGGCGATGGTGTAGAGGTAGCCGACCGGGATGTCGATCCAGAACCAGTCGTCCTTGCCGCCGGCCTCGAGCAGCAGGACTTTGTGCTCCGGATTCCGGCTCAGCCGGTTGGCCAGCAGGCAGCCGGCGCTGCCCGCGCCGACGATCACATAGTCGAATGCGCCAAATTTCTGCAGGTTCGCTGCTCCCGGGCGGTATTGTATGAGCGTATGGACGAGCAGCTTCCGGAGGCGCTCGAAGCGGTGAAGGCGGCGCATTTCGACGCCGGCGGGAAGGCGTGCGACTACGCCGCGCTCGCCGTGTCGCCCGAGCGCGCGCGGCTCGCCGAGCGCCTGGCCGGGCTGGAAGGCTACAACCTCGCGCGCGAGCGCGTTCCGGCGCAGATGGCGTTCTGGATCAACGTGTTCAACGCCGGCGTGCTGCGCGACGCGCACGAGTTGGTTGGCGCGAACAAGGTGCGCGAGGTGCAGGCATTCTTCGAGCGGCCGCGGCTGCGCATCGGCCCGCACGACTACTCGCTGGACGACATCGAGCACGGCCTGCTGCGCGGCAACGTCGCCAAGCCGGGGCGCTCGCGGCCGCCGATGGAGCGCGGCGACCCGCGCCTCGAATCGATGCCGATCGTGTTCGACGAGCGCATCCACTTCGCGCTCTATTCGGCGTGCCGTTCTTCGCCGGCGCTGCGCGTCTACGGCTACGGCTGGCTCGACCGGCAGCTGGAGGAGGCGACCGCCGCGTACATCCGCGATGGCGTGCGCGTCGAGAAGCAGGGCGCGCTCATCGTGGCGCCGCGGCTGTTCCAGTGGTTCGCGCAGGACTTCGGCGGCGACAGCGGCATCGTGGAGTTCGTGGTGGCGCGCATCGAGGACGAAGCGGTGGTCGAGATGGTCGACAAGCGCCTCGGCAGGGTTAAGCTCCAGTACGCGGAATTCGACTGGGCGCTCAACCGCAAATGAAGCAGCAGATCCGCTTCTGCCGGAGCTTCGACGGCACGCGCATCGCGTATGCCGTGACCGGACATGGGCCGCCCTCAGTTCCTCCCCTGGTCAGGGCGCCGCACTGGCTCACGCACCTCGAGTACGAGTGGCAGAGCCCGATCTGGCGGCCCTGGCTGACCACGCTCTCCAGCGGCCGCTCGCTGGTGCGCATGGACGAGCGCGGCTGCGGGCTGTCGGACCGCGGCGTCGAGACGGTTTCGTTCGAAGCCTTCGTGCGCGACCTGGAGGCGATGGTCGACGCGGCCGGGCTGCAGCAATTCGTGCTGTTCGGCCATTCGCAGGGCGGCGCCATCGCGCTGGAATACGCGGCGAAGCACCCGGAGCGCGTTTCGCATCTGGTGCTGCTCGGCACCTACGCGCGCGGCCGCTTCAAACGCTCGCCGGAGAGCCGCAGCGAAGCCGAGGCGCAGCTCAAGCTGGTCGAGTTCGGCTGGGGCGGCGACGACCCGTCCTACCGCCAGTTCTTCGCCAGCCAGTTCATGCCGGGGGCGTCGCTCGAGCAGCTGCGGCAGATGAGCGAGCTGCAGCGCGTGTCGTCCTCGCCGTCGGACGCGGTGCGCATCCTGCGCGCGTTCTACGACATCGACGTCTCCGAGTCGGTGCCGCGCATCTCCTGCCCCGCGCTGGTGCTGCACGCGCGCGGCGATCTCCGCGTGCCGTTCGAGGAGGGACGCAAGCTGGCGGCGATGATTCCCGACGCGCGCTTCGTGCCGCTCGAGTCCGACAACCACATCCTGATGGAGCAGGAGCCGGCCTTCGCCCGGGTGTTCGACGAGCTGCAAGGCTTCCTCGGCACGGCGGCGAGCTTCGGCGGCCTGACGGCGCGCGAGGCGCAGATCCTCGAGCACATCGCGCGGGGACTGGACAACGCGCAGATCGCCGCCCGGCTCGGGCTCTCGGAAAAGACCGTGCGCAACCACATCACCAGCATCTTCGACAAGATCGGCGTAGAGAGCCGCGCGCAGGCCATCGTCACGGCGCGGGAGCGGGGACTGGGACAAGGGTCCCGGACTTTGTAGTCCTTTGCACCAGACCCGGGACCAGCGCCCCATGCGGCATTCGCCAGCCTCCGGCACGATGAGGCGTTAACGGAGGGTTACTCTCTTTATGGGCGCACTCGCATTCCTGTACGGCACGGTCAGCTACGTCATCTTTCTCGCCGTCTTCCTCTACGCCGCCGCTTTCGTGGGCAACTTGCCGGTGCCCAAGACGATCGACTCCGGCGCCCCCGCCGGCCTGATGGAATCGGTCCTGGTGAACGTGCTGCTGCTCGGCCTGTTCGCGGTCCAGCACAGCGTGATGGCGCGGCCGGGCTTCAAGCGCTGGTGGACGCGGATCGTGCCGCGCTCGGTCGAGCGCAGCACCTACGTGCTTCTCGCCAGCCTTGCGCTGGCGCTGCTCTACTGGCAATGGCGCCCGATCGCGGGCGCGGTCTGGGAAATCTCCAATCCATCTGGACGCATGGCGATGCATGCCCTGTTCGCCCTCGGCTGGGTCGTCGTCCTGCTGTCGACCTTCATGATCAACCACTTCGACCTGTTCGGGCTGCGCCAGGTGTGGCTGCGCGCCCGCGGCGCCGACTACACCGAGGTTTCGTTCGTCACGCGCGGGTTCTACAAGTTCGTCCGCCACCCGATCATGCTCGGCTTCCTGATCGCCTTCTGGGCGACGCCGAGCATGACGATGGGGCACCTGCTGTTCGCCATCGCCACGACCGGCTACATCTTCATCGGCATCTTCTTCGAGGAGCGCGACCTCGCCGCCGCGCACGGCCGCAGCTTCGAGCAGTACCGGCGCGAGGTGCCGATGATCCTTCCGCTTCCCAGGCCGAAACCGGGTGCGGAACGCGCCGTGAGCCCGCGCTAGAGCAGCCGGAAAAAACATATACGCATCCGGTGTACAACCGGATGCGCGTTGTTTTGCCTGTCCTTCCGGGCGAATCCGCGCCCGTTTCCGCCCCGTATGTGCCGGCATGCGCGCTTGCGCATATGCCAACCAAGGAGCGGAAAAAATGGATTCGCTGAAGAAACAACTGATCGTCCCGGGCCGGCGCGGGTTCCTCAACGGCACGGCCAAGCTGTCCGCCGCTGCCGTCGCCATGCTCGCCGGAAAAGAAGTGCTCGCGGCCAGCCACGCCGGCGCGCCGATGGACTCGAAGGATGTCGACATCCTGAACGTCGCCCTCGGCCTCGAGTGGGAAGGCATCAACGCCTACACCCTCGGCGCGCAAAGCGGCCTGCTGCAGAAGCCGGTGCTCGACACCGCGGTGCGCTTCCAGGCCGACCACAAGGAGCA
>Ga0134121_10003315_pt1 | contig 13476 bp, 10 predicted proteins | sample KB301_FD_96463 | JGI IMG/M metagenome (GOLD analysis project Ga0134121, IMG submission 96463) | Terrestrial soil microbial communities without Nitrogen fertilizer from Kellogg Biological Station, Michigan, USA - KB3-0-1 | ecosystem: Environmental > Terrestrial > Soil > Unclassified ...
AATACTGGATCTTTGAGCCTGCCTCGCCCAAGCCGCGGACCGCGCCAGTCATCATTTTTCTGCACGGCTGGGGCGGGATGAATCCGCTGTATTACGGCGCGTGGCTGGACCATCTCGTGAAACGCGGAAACATCGTGGTCTATCCGCGCTACCAGGCCAACCTGCTGACACCGATCAGAGACTTCACCCCGAATACGCTTGCGGCAGTTAAAGACGCTGTTCAGCGTCTGCGAACTGAGCGCGGGCATGTGACTCCTGATTTCAGTAAGTTTGCGACAGTGGGCCACTCCCTCGGTGGTTTGCTGGCGGCGAACATTGCCGCGCTTGCGAGTGAATCGAATTTGCCGCGAGTGCGCGCGGTGATGTCGGTCGAGCCGGGTATAACCGAGGCGCCGATCAACGTTCCGCTCGCTGATTTGAAAAAGATTCCGGCTGACACGTTGTTGCTGGCGATCGCCGGAGATCAGGACGGCCTCGTTCGCGACACGGACGCGAAGCGAATCTATTACGAGTCAACGCGCATCCCGGCCGCCAACAAGGATTTCGTCATGCTTGTTTCGGATTCGCACGGTGAACCCGCCCTGCTGGCGACTCATCGTGCGCCGACGGCGATGAATAAGGATTACGACAGCGGCGAAGGCGTCGGCGGAGCACCGGCGGGAGCTCCCGATCCGATTGGCGACGCCCAAATCTCACGGCGCGTGCGACCAGAAACCATGATGGTCAACGCCCTGGATTACTACGGCACCTGGAAACTCTTCGACGCTCTCACCGACGCCGCCTTCACCGGCAAGAACCGCGACTACGCCCTCGGCAACACGCCCCAACAGCGCTTCATGGGCGTATGGAGCGACGGCGTCCCCGTGAAAGAACTCAAAGTCACCGACAAACCGTAGCCGCAAAAAGGCACAAAGAGAAAGCAAGAGCACAAAAGATTTGTGTCAATTCCTGCCTATAGAAGATGCAGGGGGGGCACGATATGAATCGAGTTTATAACTTAATAGCAGTGTGCGCGGTGACGGTGGTCGCCGCGGTTGGTGTTTATAGTCAGGAAGTTGCAAAGGACGATTCGAAGCCGGTTGTTGTCGATCAGCAAACAACTAAGACACAGGATTACGTGTTTCCGACGCATCGTGAGCGGTTCAATCGCTACATCAAGGGTACTGTTGGTCCATTCAGACTGGCGTGGACCGCGGGCGCGGCTGGCATCGATCAATGGCGCGACCACCCGGAGGAATTGGGGCAGGGAATGAAAGGGTTTGGTCGCAGGTACGCTTCCAACCTCGGGCAGAATGCGATCCAGCAGACCGTGACGTATGGCCTCGATGAAGCTTTCGGTCTCGATACCGGTTTCAGAAAAAGCACGAGCGAGGGTTTTGGGCCGCGACTGAAAGACGCCTTGCTTCAGAACATCACGTCGCGAACGAAGAGCGGCAAGCGCGTGATTTCAGTGCCTCGTTTTGCCGGAGCTTATACTGGCGCCATCGTCTCTCGCGAGACGTGGTATCCGGACCGCTACAGTTACAAAGATGGACTCAGAGCAGGCACTGCGAATTTGTTAACGGGCTTTGGGCTCAACTTAGTCCGTGAGTTTGTATTTAACTGGTAACCAATAAAGGCACAAGGTGCACCGCAAATCTTTGGGTGCATTTTGTGCCTTTTTGTGGCCTCTTCCTCACAAAGTTCTTGACTGTCGCGCCGGACCGTGCATATTCTCCCGTCCCAATCACACCAACCTGCCTCGATCTCCCCGAATGGATTCGTCTGCCCAAAAGGAGTCAGAACACATGCGACATGCTCATCTCTCGAGATCGTTTCTGTGGGCGGTGCTGATCAGCGCCCTGGCCGTGTCGTCCTGCCAACAGGCAAACACGGTCACCGCTTCGGCGCCGTCCGCAGTAGCAGGTAACAACGGCAAAATAGCCATCACGACTTCGTCCGAAGAGGCGCGTAAGGAATATCTCGCCGGACGCGATTTACAGGAAAAACTCCGCATCACCGATTCGATCGCGCATTTCGATAAAGCCATTTCCCTCGATCCAAACTTCGCGCTCGCCGAGCTCAACCGCGCCAACGTTTCGCCGACTGCGAAAGAGTTCTTCGATCACCTCAAGAAAGCAGCCGCACTTGCTGACAAAGCGTCAGACGGCGAGCGCATGTTGATCCAGGCGAACGAAGCCGGCGCCAACGGCGATCCCACCAAACAGAAAGAGATTCTCGAGCGGCTCGTGTCTGCTTATCCAAACGACGAGCGCGCGCATTTCAATCTCGGCGGTTACTACTTCGGCCAGCAGGATTTCACGCAGGCGATCAGTCATTACAAACGCGCCACCGAGCTCGCGCCTGACTATTCCACCGCTTTCAACATTCTCGGTTACGCCTATCGACAGAATGAGAATTACAACGACGCTGAGAATGCGTTCAAGAAATACGTCGAGCTGATCCCGAATGATCCGAACCCGTACGATTCGTACGCGGAGCTGTTGCTGAAGATGGGACGGTTTGACGAAGCGATCACGCAGTACAACAAGGCGCTCGCGATCGATTCAAACTTCATCAACTCGCATTTCGGCATCGCCGCGGCGTTGACGTACAAAGGCAAACCCGCTGACGCGCAGGCGGAGCTGCAAAAAATGACGGCTAAGGCGCGCACTGACGCTGAGCGTCGGACCGCGTTGTTTGGTCAGACAGTCGTGGCGATCGACAGTGGCAAGTTGGACCAGGCGCTCGCGGAGACCGAGAAGCAGTATGCCATCGCGCAGAAGAACAACGACGCCGCCGCGATGACCGGCGATCTGCAACTGAAGGCAAACATTTTGCTCGAGGCAGGGAAGTACGACGCCGCGAAGCAGGCGTTTGATGAAGCGCTGAAGACGACGAAGGATTCCGGTTTGTCGCAGCAGGTGAAAGACAACACCGAGCGGGTTAGTCATTACAACTCCGCGCGGGTTGCGATAGCAAAGAAAGATCTCACGACCGCGAAAACCGAGACTGAGACGTTCCGCAAAGGCGCTGAGACTGCGAAGAACGCAAACCAACTGAAACAGGCGCACGAACTCGCCGGCCGTATCGCGCTCGAAGAGAAGAACTACGACGCAGCGCTTTCGGAATTCGGCCAGGCCAACCAGCAAAACCCTGACGTGCTTTACCTGACGGCCTGGACTTACAAAGCGAAGGGTGATGCCGCGAACGCCAAAACATTCTTCACGAAAGCTGCGAAGTTCAACTCGCTCCCGAATTTGAATTTTGCATTTGTGCGGAACAAGGCTGAGAAGGAGCTCGCGTCTTAACCATTGCCGTAAATATTAGCCACGGATAGCACGGATTTATCGGTGTTGACGAAGTCGTCCGTGTTAATCCGTGGCCCGGCTTTCACCGCCGTCGACGTCATGAACGGTCGTTCAAACACGCGGAAGAACACCCAGCCAAACGCGACGGACAATGGCGTCATGATCAGTAACGAGATCGAGAGAATGTGCAGTCTCGTGAAACCAAACCAGTACCAGTGCATCAGCACGAACGAGTGAATCAAATAAAGCGAGTATGACATCAGCCCGACTGACGCCAGCGATGGGATCAGCCGCGGCACCGGCGTCGACTTCAGCCGCCAGCGTTGCTCAGCCGCGACCGCGTAGTTTACGAGGATGAAGAATCCCACGCCCCACGCCGGATGCATGATGAGCCAGCCGGTATCATGTACCCAGCTTTTTTGATCGACGAGCGGTAAGAGTTGGGCCAGCGCCATCGCGCAACCGAGCGCCACGCCGCACGTCGAAAGCTTGTAACACCAGCGCGGAAGTTTTATCAGTCCTAACGCGGCCTCGACGCTGAGCGCGCCCAACGCCCAGATAAACCAGTTGGTCGCGGCTGCTTCAGTCACCGGAATGTGGACGCCATACGATGCGCTCAGTGCGCGGGCAATGAGCAGCCAAACAAAGCGCGCGGAGAAAGTTATCAGCAACGTCCTGGCCCAACCGTAACGAATGCGCAGGAAGAGGAGCAGGAAGTAGGCGAGATATAACTGTTCTTCGATCGCGAGCGTCCAGAACGCGCCGTTGATCGTGTAGGTCGTGCGCAGGTCCAGGTTGTGCAGCATGAACACGTGCAGCAGCACGTCCCAGAGGTAAAAGCTCGTGACGTGAACGGGCGTTTTGTAGGCGAGATAGCAGAGATACAGTGCCAGCGCGGCAAAGTAAGGCGGATACAATCGCCGCACGCGTCGCTTCCAGAAGGTGAAGAAGCTGATCGCGGGTTCCTGCACGCCCGCGGCGCGAGCTTTCGCCCAAAAGAGGTGAATACAAAACCCGGAGATGACGAAGAAGAGATAAATACCGGCAAACGCGAAGTGAACTGCGTAGCTGGTGACTTGCGGCAGCCACGCCTGCCAGCCGCTGAATGCGGTTTGTTTCGCAACGCCGAGTGCGTGATAAGTAACGACGGCGAGCGCCGCACCTCCGCGCATCGCGTCGAGAGTAAGCATTCGCCCGACCGTCTTCGGTTGCTGGTAACTGCTCATCGTGGCCACTGACTGGATGACTGTAAAAATACAGCAGTGGTCTTGTCATCTCAAAACTGTGTTAGCTGCGTCACGCTTCTGTCCGAAGCCCAGGTTATCGCATTTCGGTTTTTGATTTTAACTGGCGCTCTGAAGTTGATCCATTCTTTCTCCTGCCAAAACCGATATCGGAATTAAAGCATTCCTTCGAGTCTTCGTCGGGTTGATATCTCGGAACCGGTAAATAGCTGCTGGGAATCGGCGTTTGATAAATGGGAAAAGCGAACACCGATCTCGGTATTGCGAGATTCGATGTGGGTTTTGGCGGCTGCCCTAATGGGATTTCCGAACCCCTGGAAGGAACTTGCGAACTTCCAGACGGGAATTCGCGGTTCCGATGAGCAGGTTACGAAACCCGATCAGGGTAGCTCTCAATTCCGTGAAGAAAACTCGCATACCCCTGAAAAGGGTTTTGGTCGATCCCTGGAGTGAAAGGGAACAGGAAACAAGTAACGAGCTCATTACGATCAAGGTTGAAATAGCACAATCGGATCGAGTGGCGTTATTATCGCGAATTACGAGCGCGCGGGCGCGATCAAAACCGGAACCGAAAGTCTATAAATGAGAAATGTAATCTTCGCAATCAACATTACGCTGGACGGCTGCGTCGACCACACCAAGGGAGTTGCTGATGACGAGACACATGAATATTTTACGGACCTCCTGCATGAGGTTGACCTGCTCGTCTATGGGCGCAAGACTTATGAATTGATGGTCCCTTTTTGGCCTGAAGTCGCAAAAAACCAGTCGATGACAAAAGCATTGAACGAATTTGCTAAAGCATTTGACTCCCTCGACAAAATTGTTTTCTCACGAACACTAGACAGCGCTGAAGATAAAAATACGAGAGTCGTTCGTACGGACCTTCACGACGAAATACTTAAACTGAAACAAGAAGAAGGCAAAGATATTTTAACCGGTGGTGTAAGTCTTCCTTCACAACTTATCGAGCTTGGTCTGGTTGATGAATATCGTTTCGTCGTTGGCCCAATCGTTGCCGGAGAAGGAAGACGGTTACTGGACAGCGTTAGCCTGCCGGAGAGTTTGCGATTAAGACTTGTTGAGTCAAAGATTTTTAAATCAGGATGTGTCGCGCTTCGTTACTTGAAACAGTAATCTGTCCTTCTGGCTGCGAGCGCAGGTTGTCGTAGTGTTAGACTCACTCAGGAGAAAACAAAATGACGCTTCGGGATTTCTATTTAAAACGTGCAAAGGCAGAGTTCCCAGTTTTTCTAAAGGTACTTAGAGCGTTGCCCTCGGACCTGAGCTACAAACCGGACGAGCGTTCACCTTCGGCCGAACAGTTAGCGTGGACCATCACTTATGAATTGAAAGCGTTGCTTGACGTAGTCGAAACCAGCAAATGTGAATGGCAAAATATTACTCCACCAGGTTTGGACGAGATGATCGGAATGTATGAGAAGTGGTCGACTGAGTTACTCGATAAGGTTGCCAACCTGGATGATGCTTCCCAGGAGCGTAACGCCCAGTTTCTTTACCAGGGCCACGTCGTAATGGAGAGACCATTGGTAGAGTTTCTTTGGGACTTCATGTTCGATGCGATCCATCATCGTGGGCAGTTGAGTGCGTATCTACGGCCTATGGGAGGGAAGGTCCCTTCGATTTATGGACCGTCGGCTGACGAGCCGGGGATGTAAGTCTTAAAACCGGTGATCGCAAAGAAGAAGCTCGTGTAAGTCAAATCGATTGATGACAAACGAAAATTTTTGCGCTACGGTGCTGATTCACCCACCCAAGCGAAAAAGAAGCGGGCCGACTTGTGCTTGAACCACAAATCGACCCTAGATCCTCAACCTTGTACAGAAAGGATAAGGACCATGACAACGCATGGTAGCGCATCACCGCGCAAACAAGAATCACGCACACTCGACGCCAATCTAAAACGACGCGCTCGAAAACTCGCAACGACACCAGAGTCAATCCCGGAACACGCTCACTCATTCGTTATGCACTGGAGATCAAAGACGAACTCCTTGGGCAAATAGTGAATCGTATTAAGGCCGGCGAAACTCGCATCGATCACATCCACTTGGAGACTGATTAGAATTCTCCGCGCCGCTCCGTGTCTCGGCGGCACAACCGCCGAGACACGGCATCCCGCGCCTGCCGCCTCCCTTCATTCCCTGTTCTTGGAATATTCGGTCCACGGCTTTGAGGAGACGATCTCACTGCGTCCGGAGCCCGCGCTGCGGGATCCTGATTGAAGGTTTCAAACGTTCCGGCCTGGCCTACTGCTGAAAAACGAACGAAAGGCCGACGCCGCGCGTGATCTGTGCGGGCTAATCTCCATAGCTGGCGTTGATCTAGCCGAGAAGACGCGTTGCGAGAGGCTACTTCGCCAGTTGGAGACTACGGACAAAGGCAACCCTTTGGAATCGGCAAACTTCCAGTTTTGAAGGAGCCCGTGGATTCGTAGGAGATTGACTTCAGACAATGACGTTGCCGATTTGAATCGCGAACGTGGAGATTGCCCTGACAGCAGTTCTCTTCCTAGGTGCCTGTTATTCGCGTGACGGCACTCTTGAGCTTTGTTTTTGCCTTGCTTAAACGTGAAGGCGGCTCTGGTAGTCGCATGACCATTCCTATCACGGCGAGAGGTTTTCCAGACGCGGTAGGTACATCGACAATAAGGAGATCTTGGTCAACCGATGCGGTCGGTGTTGGTCTGCCGAGCACTGCATCGAGTACAACAAGAAATCCAAATGACGAGTTGCACCTAGCAACATACTCCCCCGCTTGAGCGCAATAAGTCGCAATAATGTCCTCTGTGCTGACATCAAGTCGGCGTTCAACCTTCAATTCGGTAGGTATGTCAGAGATCAAAAGGTCGATCCTACTATTGCCAGTCGTAGCTTCGTATATAGTCTTTTCGCCGAACTCCAAATCATTTATCAGTCTTATATAGAGGTGGTTATGAAATTCCAATTCGCTTCTTCGCAGGACGCTGGGATCAGCAAATTTGGCTTTGGGGTTCGCTGTAAGTAGCGAGTTTCTGTATTTCAGAAGTTGATTGAGTACCCTCTGATACTGGCAACTTTCAGGACTCACAGGAAGACCTCGCTTTAGAAGTTCGCCATGGACAGACTTTATGATCTTATCCAAGACGTCGTTACCCGTGGGGTAAAAGCATTCGAGTTCGGGTGCCCGCCTCGCCAAGTATATCCTTACAGGCGAATTGACCGGCACTTCATCAATAACTACTTTGACAGTTAAAGGCACACCGTTCGTAGTAGGGAAGTGTTGGCTAAAATATGATGGGATCCGCTCAAGAACTGCTCCACCGAATGATCTAACAGCGAGTTCGATCCGCTCCTTATATTCGTTCAATTCAAACCGTTGCGTAAGATCGTCTATCTCTAAGTGACAGTGTTGGTTTGTCGCGCCATGCACCGTTACTCGCCAGATTATTTCATTTCTTAGATCACCTACCATTTCAGAATACTCTCGGATTGGGACATCACCGTGTTCGGACATCGTCTTGTTGAGCAGAAAAATCACTTCAGATCCGTCTTCCTCACCGGGTGACACCTGACGCTCAAAAACCTGTCTTGCATGGAGATCACCAAATTCGATTTCCTCGTCAATTATCAAAGAAAAGCGAAACTCTCCGGCCGCGGAAACCTGAAGTGCCCGTTGAACTATTTCTAGAGGAAGTACTTTGCTAGGAATCTCCAAGGAGCCTGGTTCAGGCGGCTCTATGCCCTCTTCTTCGTATGATTGAAGTGATCTCAAAAACGAAAAGTACTTCACGGAAAACTCTGGCATATAGCCAGCACCGTAGGTGTATTCACTTTGCAACCGAATTGGGGGTAGCGAAAGTTCCGCATTTCGCAAATCCAAGTCAGCAACATCCACGGTGCTTCGAATGCGATAGTCCGTAATTGTGCGCTTAGAACTGGAACGATAGTTAATATGTTGGCTAGTCTGAGATGTCAGTATTTCGATCATGAAGGGTGTGAGGAACTCGCTGCAAGATTTGCTCGCACGAACTCCCTGTTAATTTCGGGACCAAAGTTCTCGTGCGCGGCAGAGTCTAAAACAGTGCGAAGCGCAGTGAGGACATGTCGTATGACCCCGCCGCGTTTGTTAATAACCTCATCAATCGCCTCCTCTGTGAAGGGAAACCAAGGATTAGGTACCGTTTGGCCCTCGACTCTAGCCTCGCTCAGATATTTTTTGACAATCTCCTTATAGTCGATATTACTGGGCAAGAGGTCGATCACAATTGGGAAGCGGTCTTGAATGGCAGGGTAAAGTGTTAATAGCTCGTCCCATGCGTCTCGCGTACAGGCGAGCACGAATGAAAACATTCGGTAGTTGTGTTGAATCATCTTTCGTAGCGTCGCCAAGTACTCAACCGCGGCTTTCGGAGTTAATCTTACTGTTCGCAAATCCTCCAATTCGTCGACAAAGAGATAGACGTGGCGTATGCCCGAGTATTTGAAAAGCTGCAAGAACGCTTCAAGGTAATATTCAACGCCCATTGCTCCTTTCTTGCTGCTCATTAAGCGGGTTGAAATAAAAACTTCCCAAGAACGGGAATTCTGCGATTCAGTAGCAGAGACAGGTATCAATTGGATCAGATCTTCTGTGATTTGATCACTAATCTTGGTCCTTTGAGAAAGAACCTCCCGAGCGAAGCCCTGAAACGCTCCCTTTTCGAGTACGAGATTATTGTCACGCAACAGCTTTGCAAACTCCCTATAGCTCAACGCAAAAATATCTTGACCTTCAAATGGATCCGAACGATCGTCATGAAACAGTGAACTGCCAAAAGTAGTAAAGTCCTTTAGAAACGGAATCACTTCACCGGTGTACTTGTCCTTGAGTGACTGAGCAACTGGGGCAAATATTAGGTCTTGAACGACGCCGAGCTTCACTTCTCGCAGCATGGATAACAGTATATCTTCCGGTGCCACGCTCGGGTTGTTGATTAGAAAGCACATGGCCTGTTTGCCGAAAAAGGGGTGAGTCAAAACCATATTTCTGGCAAAGTGGAGCATGTGTGACTTTCCGGACCCATACTCGCCTCGGATCAGGAGACCATTGAATTCTTCTCGCATGAAAGTGGATAGGAGAAAGTCTGTGATCCTCGCTTTATTTGATGGATTCAGGTGAGTGTACGGAAGATACGACTCTGGATAATTTCCACCGAGCGGAAACGGGTTAAACTGGAGACAATACTGGTTGTATCGCTCAGTATGTTCGCGAAGTTGGACTTCAAACTCCTTGAGCTCTTCAGCGCTCAAATTCTCTTTGAATGGCTTCATTAGTTTTCGTTTCTAGGCCGTAGGATAAGGTTTGACCGAACAGTGCCATCTATATTTATGTAATATCGGTGATTGCCAAATCTCTCACTATAATCCTTGGTTTTAGAAGCTAAATCACCCTTAATGAGTATACCTGGGCCCCTTTCTAAGTGTAGAAGGTGACGGTAGGTCTCCCATGTTTCGACCATTAGTGCCTTGAAGTGTTGGACGGTCATTCGAAGGTCCACGCACAGAGTGTAAAGCAGTTTGGGCATTGAAAGCACGTTCGGTTTGGTATCATCGTGCACAAGATCATAAAGAAGATCGAGGAATTCTTTCGGCGAAGGTGGAGCCTGCATTGTAACGGGATAAAGGATATGAGACTGAGCACGAGGAACGCCAATACGAGCAGCCTCCTTCACATTTATTTCTTCAATCAATTCAATGTCCAGACACCAAAGACGGTACGTATAAAGAAACTCCATGACGGCCTTTTGCTGAACCTGTCCGGCGCTCGAATCTAAAGTGACTTCTACAACCTTATCAGAAGACCAATCCTTGCCTGCGGTCCCTGTTGGTCTCTTCTTAATTCCTAACACGTACAAAGGTCGGCCGGTTGTCTCAAAGTCTCTTCTACTCTTTGGTTCTTGGCCATTCGGAATAAAGCTGGTTAAGAATTGCGCGTTGGCACCAGACCGAAAGATTTGTGTGATTAGTATTTCTTTTTCTTCTTTAGTTATCTGATTTGAAAAGCGAGAACTCTGGGAAATATACGCCAGCCTTTTCGCCTCGGGCGACCATACGACTGGCGAGCTAATATTCTCAGCCAAGTCGAACTTTAGAAAGAGTAGAGCAGCCAAATAACGGTAGATACTCGAGTAGTCAAAGGGTCGATTGCTCTTCTCTGTTACAAATGTACCGCTTGCCCGTGCTAACTCGATAAGGCTGTCCCGGTCTCGAACATTGTGGGATATGCCAAGGCTTATTAGATCTCTCAACCGGACAATTCTATCGGCGCGTGAAGAACTGACTGTTCTTATCAAATCTTGCCTCTTGGCTAAGTTAGCGGGAAGGTTGATCAATCTCATCGATAGATTACAAACCTCTACACGACGTGTTCGAATACGAGCACGCTCTCAGTTGCTGTGAATGCGCTGCGATAATTATGAGTGGAAGGATTAACGGCTGCCATCGTTCGAGCGTGTTTGAAGTGCCTAAATTGAGTGAGGCGCAGCGAATGTTCATAAGCCATCTCTGTAACGATGTGTGGAAGGTCATTCTTGATTTCTTTGTAATAGGAATCTTGAACAACTAGCACACACGTGCCGTCTTTTCTTAATACTCTACTAAGCTCTCCAATCGATTTATACAGGCCTTGGAAATACTGTAAATGGTTCTTGTAATAGTACGTGTCGGAAGCCCTCGAATCATGTTCGCGAACCTGACGAAGAAATGTCAGACATGTTCTGCCCCAGTTTTTTTGTACATCAGGCTGTACCCGTGGAACAGTTGATGTTCCTAAGAGAGACTGACGCAACTTTCTGAAACTCTCTTCGGTATAACCGAGCACCGCAAGTTCTGGTTTAGTCGCAACCGCGTAGTCGATTCGAGTACAGTATGGCGGCGACGCCAACGCAAAACTTACCGATTTGTTCTCGATCGGCAATGAGTCGGAACTCGCGGTGCAGACATCAGCCTGGCCGATTTCTTGATGTTCGAACAAACCCGCGTGCTCAGTGTCAACCATCGATAGGACTTGTGCGCGAAACACCTGAAAAATGGTTTCAGTACTCGGCCGTATGCGACCGGCAGGGTTCCGAGGTGTTTTTACCCATGTCGGATTCGAGGCTACAAACCGCTGGAGTAATCTTCGAACAGTTCTGAACAAGGCTAAGTAGAGGAAAGCCCCGATTCCCGACAAGTTATCGAAATTAGCGCGAGTTGCAGGCGCCTCATAATGCTCGTGGTCAAGGAGCAACTGCTGGATCGCCCGCTCCAACTTTCTAATGTCATTTGCGCCTCTTGGACCCATCCACAATTGTAACGCATCATCGACAAGTGGCTTAGCCCTGTCGGCTGACGCTTTTTTGATGATTTCGGCAGCAAGCGGATCGAGACTAGAATGTTCTCGCTTGCTAACCAATCGAGCTTTCGCAACCACGACCATCACGGGATTTAGATCAAATCCCCGAGTCAAATGCCCTAACGCGCTCGCAACCGACGTTGTTGTCCCGCTTCCATTCCAGCCGTCCATCACAATTGCGTCATTGGAAAGCCCGGCTGAAATTATTAGTCTACGAGCGAAGTCGTACGAGAATCCGGCATAGTATGGATACCACGCTGATCTACCATTTTGCCTGCCCGTTCGCTTCGGATTTGTAATCACAAGGGTGCGTGTCATTTGTACGAATATTGTTTTTCGAATCTGGACGTACCGATTATAGGAACAACGCGAATAAGAAATCCATAATTGGCAACAGACGGAAGGGAGTCAGAACTCCGAATTTGCGCTTGTCAAATTAGCACGGGAGCCGCATCCCATTTCCTCAAGGGACAAATACTTGCATTCTTGATTCACAACCCTAACAACGGCTATCACGTCAATCAAATTCCTTTTACTTACTAGCCGCGCCTAACGAGATGATCACTGCGCCCCTCCCGAACAGAATCAAACTCCATCGCGACGACCTGTAACGACGACGAAGAACTCTGCGTCGAAGCGATGACGACTCGGAACGCCTCATCGACGATATGGGCTCGTGGCTGTAGAAATTTGGCTGCCGCTACTGCGTCATCTGCCAAGTCTTTAAAACTCCCGCGCCCCAGTTCAAGTCGATTTGCCGACGACGCCTCTCTTTTCCGTATGAAGTCCGACACTTCGACGGGATTCTCGAAGAAAGTCGAGATGTTTACGACCCTTGCTGTGAAGATCGAAGGCAGGCCGAGGTGTAACAGACGACGACATATACCGCACGTGTTAAAAAATCTCTCGGTTTTTAACATATCTCTTCGGACGTGTTAAGAGGGCTAACATGAAATCTTCACCGGCTGGCCTCCCGAGAACGCTCAAACGCATATAACGAGGTTCGTGAATACTGATAGATTTTGCTGCTCTGGTGCGGACGCCTCAACTCACGCGACGACACATCCTACGGCCCTGAAGGAACTCGAGGAATCTCAAACACATCTTCCTTAATCGACGAATCTACCTTGATCTCACTAAATCTTCGCACCACCGTGTCGTAAGGCGAAACGTCGGAGGTACGAATAAGGAAGGGTAGCTTGAGGCCGCTTACGTCGCGGTAGTCGCTGAAATCCCATTGCACGTTAAGCGGGCCCAGCATCGTGTTGGTCACGTTAACTCTCCGCAGAAGCAGTCCTGTCTCTACATCGAAAAACAATTGAATCGACTGTGTCGAACTGTCTTCAATGACGACCTGGTAGGATTCGCGATCGTTGATTCTGACGACGCCAACGAGGGTAGCGCGACTCGGAGAATCGGGAATCTTGATAGGGCTAAGAAAACCATCCGAAGCGATGGTCGTCGTGGGCGTCGACTTCATTGCTTTCAGAGTTTCACCCGACACCTGGTTTAAGTTCTTGCCCGACTGGGCCCAGGCCGTGGAGCCGTTCCATCCTCGAGTAACGACA
>Ga0134121_10003317_pt1 | contig 13474 bp, 13 predicted proteins | sample KB301_FD_96463 | JGI IMG/M metagenome (GOLD analysis project Ga0134121, IMG submission 96463) | Terrestrial soil microbial communities without Nitrogen fertilizer from Kellogg Biological Station, Michigan, USA - KB3-0-1 | ecosystem: Environmental > Terrestrial > Soil > Unclassified ...
AAGATGTTTACCACAAAGAAACCAAGAGAGAAAGCACTAATAACTCGTTTTCGGACTAATTCCGGTTGAGATTTAGCGCTCTGAGTGGTACAAATTTGGTGTTCCCTCCTTCTTGTAATTACACCCCCTCGGACATGAGTGTCGAAAGTGCGCCGGACAGGTGCGCCAAGAACGAGCACGGGAGTCAAAATAATGTTCAGACACATGTTCTTGTTAGTAATGCTGGGGACTTTCCTGGCGCTCGGCGGGTTTTGGGCACTCAGAGCCCAGGATCCGACGACGCCACAAACACCAACCACAACTACAACCCAAATGGAGCCGCAGAAAGCAATGCAAACGAGCCAGGTGGATCTTTCGGGAACCTACACTGGGACGTTTGTTAATTGCGACGCCGGCGGCCTTAGCGGCGAGCAGACCCTGACGATCAATGGGAGCCAATTCACTACTGCCGACGGCAAGAGTGGGCGGATCATCGCCTCGAAGACGAGAGGATATACCGCTGTAGCTCTGCAAATGTCAGGAGCCGGTTCGCCGGTGATGTCGTTTCGCGGCAAGAAGAGCGGCAATAAGCTGACTCTGAGTCCGGTCGCGGGAGCGACGTCGCAGTGTATGTTTACAACGTCGAAGAATTCGGCAAAGACGTCGAGTGCGACGGGAACGACAGTAGCGAGTCCGTCGACGACGACGCCGACAACGACGACGCCGAGCACGATGCCGAGCCAGAGCCCTTCGCCGACTCCGACACCGGAGCCGAGTCCGGAACCGAATCCGAGTCCGAGCGGAAGCCCGAGGCCGGCGCCGAGTCCAAGTGAGCCTATGCCGAGCCCAACTCCGTCTCCAAGCCCCAGTCCTGGATTTTAGGAGCGCGATATCAACAGAACCGAGCGCGGTAGCGCCGGGTCAACTTCCGATCAAACGTCCCTTGATGAAGTTGACCCCGCGCTACCGCGCTCGGTTCTGTTTTGTGCCTTTTTGTGGCAACATGCGTTCTTCATGAAACAGAACGTACGCATCGCAGCCGGACAGGGCTTTTGGGGAGACCTTCTCGACGCACCCGTCCGCCAGGTTGAAGGTGGACCAATCGATTACCTCATGCTCGACTATCTCGCGGAAGTGACGATGTCGATCATGCAAAAACAGAAAGCGCGCGACCCGAATGCGGGTTACGCGAAGGATTTCGTGCCGCTCATGCGACGGATTCTTCCGACGTGTGTCGAGCGCGATATCAAAGTCACGGCCAATGCCGGCGGTGTTAACGTGCGCGGCTGTGCCGACGCAGTGATTCAGGTCGCACGCGAGCTTGGTCTCGGCGGCAAACTCCGCATCGGCATCGTTACCGGCGACGACATCATGTCGCGACTCGACGAATTCCTCTCGCGCGGTATCGAGTTGCGCAACATGGACACAGGCGAGCCGCTCTCGACCGTGCGCGACAAGATCCAGAGCGCGAACGTTTACCTCGGCGCGTGGCCTATGGTTGAGGCGTTGAACCAGGGCGCGCAGATCGTGATCACCGGTCGTGCAACCGACACCGGTTTGACGCTCGCGCCGCTGATTCATGAGTTTGGCTGGGCACAGAACGATTGGAACCGGCTCGCGTCGGGAACGATAGCTGGTCACATTATCGAGTGTGGCGCACAGGCGTCGGGTGGTAATTGCCAGTACGAGTGGCGCAGCATTCCGAATCTTGCTGACGTCGGATTTCCGATTGTTGAAGCGTCGCCGGATGGGACGTTTGTCGTCACGAAGCACGAGCGTACCGGTGGCTGGATCATCATTCCGGGTATCAAGGAGCAACTGGTTTACGAGATGGGCGATCCGCATGAGTACATCACGCCGGATTGCGTCGCTGATTTCACTACGATTCATCTCGAGTACGAAGGTCGCGATCGCGTACGCGTGTTTGGTATCGAGGGACGCCCGGCGACTGAGTTTTTGAAAGTCTCGATCAGTTATTCGGCCGGATTCAAAGCTGTCGGGACACTCGTTTACGCGTGGCCGGATGCTTACGAGAAAGCGCAGGCGGCGGATCGGATCCTGCGGCGTCGTCTCGATCGGCTTGGGCTACAGTTTGAGCAGGTGTTGACGGAGTTTGTGGGAGTGAATGCGACGCATGGTCCACTCGCGGGGCCGCCGCATCCGGACATCCCTGAAGTGCAACTGCGGGTTGGCGTGCGTGGACAGGATCGGAGTGCGGTTGAGCGGTTCACGAAAGAGATTGCGCCGCTGATTCTGACTGGGCCACCGGCAGTGACGGGGTTCGCTGGTGGACGGCCGAAGGTTGAGGAGATCGTTGCATACTGGCCGGCGCTGATTCCGAAGGAGGAGATCACGCCCGCTGTTGAAGTGTTGGAAGCATGAAAATAAGACTAACAGAATTGGCCCATGCGCGTTCGGGTGATAAGGGTGATACGGCGAACGTCGGATTGATCGCGTTGAAGGATGAGTTTTATCCGATCCTCGTGCGCGAGGTTACGGCTGAACGCGTGAAGCGGCATTTTAAGGGTATCGTGCATGGTGACGTGGAGAGGTTTGAGTTGCCGAATCTCGGCGCGCTCAACTTTTTGTTGCACGAGAGTCTTGGTGGTGGTGGGACGTTGTCGTTGATGACGGACGCGCAGGGGAAGACTTTTTCGACGGCGCTGTTGCGGATGGAGATCGAGATCACAGAGAAAGAAGCCGCGGATCTACACGGATGATGACGGATCAAGTTCTTTACTCGGTCGAGGGTTCGGTGGCGCGTGTTACGTTGAACCGGCCTGAGAAGAGGAATGCGCTGAACGATGCGGTCATTGCCGGGCTGAAGGAGAATCTTAAAAAGGCGGCGGCGGATAAGAACGTCAGAGTTGTTGTGATCGCTGGGGCAGGGAAGGATTTTTGTTCCGGCGCCGATCTTTCAGCGCTACAGAAGATCGCAGGAGGATCGGTTGCAGAAAACTCTGAAGACGCGCGATCGTTGCTCGAGCTGTTTCTGTTGATTCGCGCGCTTCAGGTTCCAGTCGTTGCTGCCGTCACGGGCCGGGCGCTGGCGGGTGGTTGTGGATTAGCGACTGCGTGTGACCTCGTGCTCGCGTCGGCATCGGCGCGTTTTGGATATCCGGAAGTTAAAATCGGTTTCGTGCCGGCGATGGTGATGGCGATTCTCCGGCGCAACGTGTCAGAGAAGCGGGCGTTCGAGCTAATCACGCGTGGTGCTGAGATCAGTGCGGAGCAGGCGATGGCGTTTGGTCTCGTCAACCAGGTGTTCGCCGATGAGAGCTTCGATGCTGATGTGCACGCGTATACGAGTGAGTTTGAGAAGATGAGCGCGTCGGCGATGGGATTGACGAAGACGCTGCTTTATCAGATGGATGGTCTCGCATTTCCAGAGGCACTCGAAACCGGAGCAGACGTCAACGTCATCGCTCGCCTCACAGACGACTGCCAACAGAAGGTCGCAAAATTTTTGAGCCGCGGCTAAGGATTCTTATGAGCTTTGTCGCGCAGGCGTTTGATTTCGGCCGCTAACGCAGCGGAGTTTTTGAGCTGTGGGGTCTTTTTCATGTACGACTCGAGCTCGGTGGCAGCGCGCTCGGGGTCGCCTTTCAACTCGTAGAACAGCGCCATCGTCATGCTGTCAGGCTTGAGCCTGTTTTCACTGAGAGTGGAGGCTTGTGATAACGCGATCTCCGCACGACTGAGCAGGTGACTCCGCTCGTCTTCACTGCCCGCCGCCTGGTGAATCAAAGCTGTCGCACGCATGACGGCATTCACAGGATTCTCGGGATTGAGTCGCGCTGCTTCAGCAAACACCGCCACTGCCACCGCATAGTTTTTCTGCTTCATCAACAACAAACCAAAAGATTGATAAGCGCGCTCGTCGTTCGGATTGATTTCCCGCGCCTTGTCGAGCTCGGCGATCGCTTCCGGCAGTTGATCTGTTTTGAGAAACACGTTGCCGAGCTGCAGGTGAGCGTCGAAGTAATTCGGAAAGAGCTCGATCGCTTTCCGCATGCTTTCGATCGCTTCGGGAGCCTTTCCCTCTTGAGCGGATTTGAGTCCAGCATCGAGCGCCTGTTTCGCGGCTGCTGGAACATTTTGAGTGAAGGCGTTAACGACACCTGCACCGGTGTTTGGTTTGTGAATGATGGGCCGGAGCTGGATGTCCTGTGTGAAGCCTTGTCCGTTCCCTCCGAACGCGGGGATATCGGCAGTGACGGCAGTCGTTTCGAACGTCAGGCCGTCACCTTCGGCGGTCAGTTGATAAGTGCCACTTTTGAGACCGGGAAATGAAAAGCGACCGCTGAGATCGGTAAACGTTTCGTGAATCGGGCGACCGTTGAAAGTGAGCTTGACGCGAACCGGAGTGTTTGGCTGTGTGCCGGAAGGCGTGATGACTCTACCTTCCAGGACGCTCCCACCTTGAGCAGAAACTAACGAGAACGAAGCGAGTAGTAAAAGCAGTGAAAGCGCAAGTTTCATAACAAAGTTTTGGCCGCGGATTTACACGGATTTTATCCGCATAAACCCGCGGCCTCAACCTTAAAACCTTAGAAACTAAAGCGAACGCCTAACTGAGCCTGGAACGGAATTCCGAGTGGCTCAGAGAAGCCGGTCGCGCCAAAGAAGTTGACGGGCTTACCGAAATCCGGTGCGCCTGTCGTGTTCTGAAATTGGTTACCGAAGTTTCCAGTGTTGAAAACATTGAACGCTTCGAAGAACAGGCCGAGCTTTTTGGTCTCGCCGAAGTTGAAGAACTTCGAAACGCGCACGTTCAACTGTGAAAAGTTATCGCCGCGGTGGTCGTTCAACGGCACATGGTGCTGATCGTCGACTGTCGGATTGACTGATTCGCGATCGTTAGTCACGCCGTCCTTATTAATATCGCAACCACACGACGGGAGAATGCTATACGGTCGGGCCGACCCCAGTTGGAAGATTGGCGCCACCTGGAAGGCCCAGGGAAGGTCAAAGATACCAGACACGACGAAGCGATGTCGCTCGTCTTCGCCTGTTGGTCCAAAGTTAATCGGATCGAATTTGACGAACGCGCTCTGCGGCGCCAGACCAAAATCCGCAGTGGCGCCAAACCAGGCCTGAGATTTCGCGAGCGTGTAATGCGCGTTCAATTGGAATTTCTGCGAGTAGCGCTTCTTGAATGCTACGGTGAAAGCGTCATAACGCGAGCGACTGTCAGACTGGGCCACCGTAATTCTTCCGAAAGGCGTCGGGGTGCCGAAGGCAGCAGTCAACTCCGCTGCGTGTGCCGCGAATAGTGGCGCTAGTATACGTGCTCGATTCCCGGCGTTGCGTTGGTCGTTGAAAAGCGGTCCAGTGCGGGGGTTGATGTCAAGACTCGAAAACTCGTGTAAGCCAAGAATATGGACATAGTCGAATTCCAGGGCCATGTCCTTACCGAATTCCTGCGCATAGCCGAGGTTCCACTGCTGCGTATACGGCGACTCGAAGTCAGGATCAAGCATCCTGCCGCGCGTATTTGGCAGCGGATTCGTAAGCGGACGCGGAACTGTAGGTGCTGGTGAATCGATGCTGAGGTTATCGCCATCATTAATGAACGTCGCGTAGATTTCCGGGTTTCCCTGCTGCACCGCAAAGAGCGGTACGTTCAAAAACGATTGGTCAAAGTAAACGCCATAGCCGCCCCTGATTACTGAGCGACCATTGCCGCGAAAGTCCCATGCGAATCCGACTCGCGGACTAATATTGTTTTTGTCGTCTTCTACTACCTTGTGTGCGAACTGGCTCCCGATGATCCGGAGCGCCTGGAAGGTTCGATTCTCCGCTGCGTGTGCGTGGTCCACAAAGCCGAAATCAACGTCGTAGCGCACGCCCAGGTTAAGTGTCAGGCGCGGCGTGATCTTCCAGTCGTCCTGAAAATAAGCCGCGAACTGCTTCGCGCCGTCGCGCAAATCGAAAGCCGGGTCTCCACCCGAGAGAAGGACGTCAGCAACTACGCCAATACCATTCAGGTCGGCTTGCGTACAATTCAGCGTATCAGCAAAGGCTCCACAGGTAATCGGTCCCGGTCGAATCTGGGTGGTATGGAATCCCTGTGGAAACTGGCCCGGATTCTGTGCGATCTCAGCTGCGTTGAAGTTGAAGTCATATTCCGGCGCAGAATTGAAAGCAAAGAGTCCACCGAGTTTGGGTACGTAGGTGAAGTCGCCGCCGAATTTGAAACCATGGTTGCCGCGATTCCACGAGAGGTCATCATGAAACTGATGCTTCTTCTGTAGCGTCTGTTGCGGCACGTTGCCATTGCGACCGACTAGCAGACCGTCGGGGAAAGTAAGAAGATTCAAGTCTGTCGTGGCGTTAATGCGATTGTCGAAAGTCTGATACTGGTAGGTGAACTGGTTGACTGTTCTCGCATTCAACGTCGAGGTCAGTGAAGTCAGAAAATTGTAAAGAGTATTCAGCGACTCATTACCACCGGATAAATCTGTGCGTACGATCAAAAAGCCGGCCTGATCGTTCAGAGCATCGTTGTTCTGTCCGGCGAAACGAACGACGAGCTGGTGTTTGGGTGAAAGAGAAAAATCACCCTTGATAGTGTATTGCCAGTCGTTGAATGGCTGCGGCAGCAGGGGAACAGCCTGGTAGCCGAAAGGCTCGAGGAAAGAGATGCTCTCCTGGTCGTCGGCGGAAACGAATGAGTTGCCGCGTTCACGCGTGCGTTCGATTGCGCCGAAGAAAAACGCCTTGTCTTTCTTTATTGGACCACCAAAGGAACCGCCAAACTGCTGGCGATTGAATGGAGGTTTTTCGGCGCCGGCAGTTGAGTCGCCGCGGGCTTCGGCGAGTAGCTTTGGCGCGTTTGCGTTTAAAGCGTCATCACGGAAGAACCCGAATGCTGAACCGTGAAATGCGTTACTACCGCTCTTCGAAACGACTGACAACAGCGCGCCACCGGAACGGCCATTCGCTGCTGAAAAGCGTTGCGTTGAAAGAGCAAACTCCTGAATACCTTCCATCGAGAAGTTCTGGAGAATGCCGCCGACTGCGTTGTCCTTGTTGTCACCGCCGTCGATCGTGATGTTGAGATTGCGGCCGGTTGAGCCGCCGACAGAAAACGTGCCGACACGTGCTTTCGTTGGATCGAATGATGGTTCCAGTGTTGCGCCGGGGATAAGGACTGCGAGCGATGCGAATGAGCGACCGTTTACGGGCAGGTTCTCGAGGCGGCGCTGGTCTATGACGCCGCTGACGTCTGTCTTGGTAGTTTCGACAAGTGCCGTGCTTTCGCCCGTGACGGTGACTGTTTCTCCAACGCCGCCGACCTTCATGTCAGGATTGACAGTGGTGCGCTGGAGCACGTTTACGACAACGGGTTCCTGAACGAATTTGGAGAACCCCTTGGCTTCTACTTCCAACCGGTAGTTGCCGGGTACGAGCTGCGTGATTTCGTAAACACCATCCGAGCTCGTTGTCGCGGTGCGCTCAGCGTTGGTGCCGAGGTTCACGATCTTTACGGCCGCACCGGGAATTAATGCACCCTTCTCGTCCTGGACTACTCCGGTGACCGTACCTGTGTTGGAGGTCTGACCGAATACGCTAATCGACACAGCCGACGATGCGATTAGCAGCACCGTCAGGAAGGCCGAAAATAGCCATCTATTTAAATAGCTAGTCTTCATGTAAATCGTCTCCTGGAAAGAGGTGAGTTGCCGGGGAAACCTTTTGCCGACAGCAGTTCCGAATTGCGGAAACACACAGTCGCAACAAATATGCCTCTTCGATTAATTGCAGAAAACCAGCAGATTTTGAGAGACCCCCGTCATTCCTATCCAAAAAACGGAAGACATTCCACAAATTTGTACCAAGCTTTGTGTGGTTTTGCGGGCTAATCTCTGGGTTTGACGTTGTCCTGGAGAAACTTGACGATGTCTTCGGTGGAGGTGCCGGGCAGAAATACTTCGGCGACGCCCTGTTCCTTCAGGCGTGGGAGATCTTCCTGAGGGACGATGCCGCCGACCAGAACGAGGACGTTGTCCATCCCTTTTTCACGAAGCAACTGAACGATGCGTGGGCAGAGTGTGTTGTGTGCGCCACTCAGGATCGAGACGCCGACAGCGTCCACGTCTTCCTGTAGCGCAGCGGCGGCGATCATCTCCGGCGTCTGTCGCAGGCCGGTGTAGATCACTTCCATGCCTGCGTCACGGAGTGCGCGAGCGATGACTTTGGCGCCGCGGTCGTGGCCGTCGAGTCCGGGCTTGGCGACAAGAACTCTAATCTTTCGATTGGACATTAGAAGGCAGGCTCTTCGTAAATTCCGTAGACGTCTCTGAGTGCCGAGCAGATCTCACCGAGCGTCGCGTACGCCCGGACCGCGTCGATCGTCGCCGGCATCGTGTTCTCGTGTTTGTGCGCTGCGGTCTTGAGTTTGTCGAGCGCGTTTGCGACCGCACCTGCATCACGGCGCGTGCGTGTTTGTTCGAGGCGCTCGAGCTGGTGTGTGCGCACTGACTCGTCGATCACGAGGATCGGAACTTCAGACGGTTCGTCGGTCATCGTGTACTTGTTGACTCCGACGATCACCTGCTCGCCTCGCTCGACAGCTTTTTGATATTGATAAGCTGAATCCTGGATCTCGCGTTGCGGAAATCCTTTTTCGATTGCTGAGACCATGCCGCCCATCGCATCGATCTTGCGGAAGTACTCAAGTGCTTCCTGTTCCATCTTTTCAGTGAGCGCCTCGAGGAAGTAAGAGCCGCCGAGTGGATCGACTGTGTTCACCACGCCGGTTTCTTCCGCGATGATCTGTTGTGTGCGAAGCGCGATGAGTGCTGCGCGATCGGTCGGGAGGGCGAGCGCTTCGTCGTAAGCGTCTGTATGCAAACTCTGCGTGCCGCCGAGAACACCGGCGAGTGCCTGGATGGCGACGCGAACGATGTTGTTGAGTGGTTGTTGGACCGTCAACGACACGCCGGCGGTTTGCGTGTGAAAACGCATCTGCAGCGTGCGCTCGTAGTTGCTGCCGAAGCGTCGCTTCATTTCACGCGCCCAGATGCGCCGCGCCGCGCGATACTTTGCGATCTCTTCAAAGAAGTCGTTGTGCGCGTTGAAGAAGAAGGACATGCGCGGCACGAACTGGTCCACGTCTAAACCCGCGTCCACTCCCCACTGCACATACTCGATGCCGTCGCGCAAAGTGAAAGCGAGCTCCTGCACGGCCGTCGCGCCGGCTTCGCGGATGTGATAGCCGCTGACAGAAACCGGGTTGTAACGCGGCACGTGTTCAGTGCAGAACGCGAACGTATCGATCACGAGCTTCATCGCGGGTTTGATCGGATAGATCCATTCCTTCTGCGCGATGTATTCCTTGAGAATATCGTTTTGCAGTGTGCCCGAGATCTTGTCCCAGCGCGCTCCCTGCTTTTCGGCAACGACGAGGTACATCGCGAGCAGAACTGAAGCCGGCGCGTTGATCGTCTGGGAAACCGTGACCTGTTCGAGTGGAATGCCGTCGAAGAGAACTTCCATGTCGGCGAGTGAAGAAACAGCTACGCCGCACTTGCCGACTTCGCCTTCAGACAGAGGTGAGTCAGCGTCGTATCCCATCAGAGTTGGAAGATCGTATGCTACTGAGAGCCCGGTCTGGCCCTGCTGCATCAGGTATTTGAAACGCGCGTTGGTTTCTTCGGGAGTGCTGAAACCCGCGAACTGGCGCATGGTCCAGAGCTTGCCACGATAGCCGGTTGGATGGATGCCGCGTGTATACGGAAACTCGCCCGGAAACGAGATATCGCGCTCGTAGTCGAGGTCTTCGACGTCGGCCGGCGTGTAAAGGCGCTCGACTTCTTCGAGTGAAACGCTCTGAAAACTCTTCTTCCGTTCCGGACGTTTGTTCAGCGCGGGTTGAAGAGTCTCCTCCTCCCAACGCGAGCTTTCTTTAGTTGGCATCGTCCGCATATTAGCAAATTAGCCACAAAAAGGCACAAAAGGCACAAAAGTCTTACTCACGATGTAGGCGCTCTAATTTAAAAGGACGCGCTAAAACCGTCTTCTATTTTGAGCTTTTTGTGCTTTTTTGTGGCTAACTCTTTTCTGTGCTTCTTTGTGGCTAAGAGGGGAGCGCGGCTGCGATGGCAGTCACAGCCGCGCCAACACGGAGGGTTAACCCGGTTGCGTGGAAGTCGAGCAGAGAACAACTATAGGCAGGTTTCGGCGGGCAAAGAAATCGATTTCTTGGTAATTCGTCATGATTATTCAACGGGAACAACAAACTCATTGCTGCGGACCATGTTCAGTTTGGCGCGTGCCGCCATCTCGATAGTCCGCGGATCTGTTCGCAGTCTTTCCAAGTCTGTTTTCAACGACTGGTTAACGTTGCGCAATACTTCAACATCCGTTTGCATAGCCGTAAGCTGCTGCGCCGCAACCTGAACTCTGGCGCGCGTGCGCATGTTCACCGTCACACAAACGGCTAAAGTCGCCAGCAAAATCATTCCAAAAACTACCCAGGAGGGGATGATGCCGCCGCGCCGGCGCACCTCCGTACGAGTTCCAATGATCTCCATCGAGATCTGTTGCACCGAGGCCAGAGAACTTGTGCGGGGGGTCACACGCTGCGACCTGATTCGTTCGTCAACCCAATATGTGTTTGCTACCTTGCTCACCTCAATAACCTCCGAGTTCCTTACTGTTCAGATTTTGCTCAGGTCTGACTTCCCACCCTCGCAGCAACGGCGTGCCATCCCAAGTCCCGAGTAGATTGTCATGCGCTCAAAGTTAAGAGGCTGCTTAACTGAATTCTGTGGGTTTGGCCACAATATAGTCGGCTATTGATGGCCTGCAGCCCCAACCTAATGTGCTTTCACGGCTTGTCAATGTCCTTGCCGCTCAACAACTTAGCGGCGAATGGCCGGACAATAGCAACTTGCTTAAAGTGTGTAAAGATATTTCTCCTCAACACTTTATGCCCGTAAGTTGAACATTTACTTGATGTTAAGCAGGGCTTAAGCGAAAATGGCGAACAGGCGGCGAACGAAAATCAGGCAGGCTTGCTGAGAACTTCAAATGTGTAAAACGTTGTTGACAGTTACGGGTCTCGTCACTAGACTCGTAAACCGTGGGCGACAATTTAGCAGCCCATCGCCCTGCATCCCTCATTAATAAAAGGATCCAAAGATTTTAAGAGCACAGTTAAGGAAACCGTGTTGATGTCTGACTCTGCGGTCACAGGCCCGGACGCCCCTGCCTCCGAGTCGAGTTCTTCGCGACTACCCATCAGTTCGATCGTAAGGGCGGTTTGCCAGGCTGCGAGTGGCGGTCCGGACGCGCTTTACGAAGTAATGATCAAGATGAGCCTCATGGTTGAGGCGACGGCGCCGACCTATGGCTTATCAATCTGGGCCACAACCGATTCCGGTAAACCAACGCTGCGCTGGGCCGAAGGCCTCGAGGAGCAGGAGATCGCGATCGGCGAACGTGCGGTCGGAGAGATCTTCGCGAGTAAAGGCCGGCCTGAGCCCGCCGCAGAAGGTGATCACGCAATCTGTTTATTGCTTGCGCTGCCTTCGCCCGGTCGCGAAGGCGCTGCGTTGTATGGTCGTTGTGTGCGACCGTTAACCGTCTCGCAGGCAAAGGAATTGAATGCGCTCAGCGATGTTGCGCACTTGGCGCACCAGTCAACCAAGGTGGTCCCAACCGGGACCAGACCGGTGAGCGCGTCTTCAACGAGCTCGTTGCCGGGAATGGTTTTCAGCAGCCGTGCGATGGCAGATGTGGCCCGCAACGTTGAGCGAATCAAAGATTCGAATTCGACGATTCTCGTTACGGGTGAGTCGGGTACGGGCAAGGAACTGATCGCGCGCGCTATTCATCGACTCAGCCGTCGATCGGAAAGCGAGTTTATTCCTTTCAACTGTTCCGCTGTTCCGGCTGAGCTGATCGAGAGCATGTTGTTTGGTCATCGACGCGGCACGTTTACGGGCGCGATGTCAGACCAGGCCGGGTTGATCCGGTCCGCGGAGAACGGAACGTTGTTCCTGGACGAGATTGGTGACCTGCCGCTACCGCTCCAGCCCAAGCTGCTCAGGTTTCTCCAGGAGGGTGAGATTCACACGCTCGGTGAGCGAGCGCCGCGCAAAGTCAACGTGCGTGTTATTGCCGCCACTCATAAGGATCTCGAGAAGCTCGTTAGTGAAAACCTCTTCCGTGAAGATCTGTACTACCGCATCGCCACGCTGACGTTGAAGGTGCCGCCGCTACGAGAGCGACGTGAGGACATCTCGGCGCTGATTTCACATTTCGTTAGTCACTACGCGCGGAAGAATGAGCGACCGATTTCTGGAATCACTGCGCAGGCGATCCAGATTCTCGAGACGTACGCATGGCCCGGAAATATTCGTGAGCTGGCGGCGGAGATTGAGCGGCTCGTGTTGTATGCAGAAGATGATGGTTACATCCGGCCGGAAAACATCAGCTCGAGAATTTATCCGCAGGGCGCGCCGGGCGAGGCTCCAGCGGCAAAGTTAGACGATCTGCTCGAGAGCTATGAGCGCCGCGTGATTACTGAGACTCTGAAGCGACACGATTGTAATGTCGCGAAGGCGAGCGAAGCATTGGGGTTGGGATCGAGGCAGACCTTATATAAGAAGCTCAAGCGGCTCGCGATTGATATCGGAGATTTTTTACAGGAAGACACTGAGCCTGGCATGCAGTACCGGGCTGAATAACTTTTCTCCCGCAAAGGCGCAAAGGCGCAACGTGAAGACTTCCGGCTACCGAAGGTCTTCACGTTGCGCCTTTGCGCCTTTGCGGGAGAAAACTTTTCTGTTGACACACTGTGCGAGCCTTGTAGCCTGACGGCGACATGGCCCATCACTAATAAAAATAGACCTTCCACGCGTAATCTCCCTCGTCCTCACTCGCGAGCTTGTCAACCGCAGGCTACAAACCAGAGACATAAACCCCAAAAAACCTCGATTGGTCCACTGGCACACTGGTTGTAAACCTCATGCTCGTCCGCGAAGCAATCGCATCGCATCACTGGTCGAGCTGACAACCAAAATGAAAGCTAAAATCACTACAAACCTGGCATCAGTCGTAATGCTCGCTGTTCTAACTCCCTTCCTGGCGCTGGCAATTCTCGTCAGCATCAAGACCGCGGGAATCAGAAACAACGATGTACTGCTACTGCTGCTTACGTTGTCGAGTGCTGTTCTCAGTGGGATCAATGGCTTTGGACGACGCACGCCCAAAGCGGTTCCATTTTCGACAGCAAAGACTGCTAGTGACGCCCGCCTTCATTTGCCCGCTCGCTCGAGCAACAACGCCTAATCGAATCAAAAAAGGAGCAACCAAATGATTAAGAGATTTTTCGCCGATGAAACAGGTCTTGAACTTTCCGAATACGCAGTTGCCGCAGCGCTTATCGCGTTGGCTTGCGTCGCCGCTTTCCAACTGCTGGGCACCAATATCGGTCTGAAGATCAACGATCTCGCCGGCAAGATTAAGTAGTTCTTTACAA
>Ga0134121_10003319_pt1 | contig 13473 bp, 10 predicted proteins | sample KB301_FD_96463 | JGI IMG/M metagenome (GOLD analysis project Ga0134121, IMG submission 96463) | Terrestrial soil microbial communities without Nitrogen fertilizer from Kellogg Biological Station, Michigan, USA - KB3-0-1 | ecosystem: Environmental > Terrestrial > Soil > Unclassified ...
ATGTTCTGATTTCCAGTTTGCGGAAGAAAATCTCCGAGCCCTCGCATTGCAACAGGACCTTGCCGCGATCTGGCCAGACATCGGAAGCTTCGTTCACCACGGTCCCATTGAGGATGACCTGAATGCGGTTGCTGTCGCAGAGGCATTCGATGTGGTTCCATTCGCCCGACGGCTTCTCGATGTCGCGCTGACCGTGAAAATCCATTTCGTCCTTCCAGTGCGGATCTTTGTGGAACCAGTTAAGCCGCCCCCAGCGCTCGATGGTTTCGCGTCGTCCGCCTTTTTCCCACGTGAACCAGCCGTCGGCGTCGCGCCCTTCAGCGACTTCCGCCGTCAGCCTTGGCGCGATGAGCGAGCCATCCGCCGCGTTGCCGCGAATCAGCAGCAAGTCGCCGGTGGCGCCTTGAAAAAGGTTGCACTCGATGGCCGCCATGAAAGCGCCCTGACCGTCGTGGCTGTTGCCGTCCGGGCCGGTCGCGTGCAGGAAGAGGCCCGAGTCGCGCGCTTTTCCGACGCGGTCGCCCCACGACCAGTTCGTCCGACCCCACTTGAACTCCGCGACGAGGCGATAATCCCGAAACTCGCGTTCCGTGGCGAGATAACCCAGGCCCTCGCCGGAAACGCGGATCATTCCGTTGGTCACTGTGAACACCCCCCGCGGATCTTCGCGTTTGGTGTCCACCAGCCAGTGATAAAAACCGTCGAGATCACTCCCATTGAAAAGCGCAACGACAGAGTTCGTGGTTTGGCCCGCCGGTGCGGCGATGGACGCGGCGCCGCCCGTGAACAAGAGAAGAAGAAACCGCACCGCACTGTTTACGCTGCGGTTCATTTCGCCGCCGAACGATCAAGGGGCAGAGACATTAGGCGGAGCCTAGTCGCTGCGCAAAAGGCGAGTCAAGGTTCCGCCAGCTGGCGCGGCACTGAAGCTCGCGGATTTTCCAGCTTGCTTCCGGCTCTGGTTGTCCTAGCGTTCAACCCAAACCTTGAGTCTTATGCGAAAGCGGACGTTCATGCTTTCAGGACTGTGCTGCGTCACCGGCACACTTTCCGGATTACTGGCCGCGGTCTGGCTCGTTGCGGAGCCGGTGGATGACGCGAAGAAGCCGGAGGTCCTCTCCACCAATCAATCTGCGGCTGCGCCCGGCAACGCAATTCAACCGGCCCCGGGTGATTTGTCACAGAACACCAACTCCGCTTCGCTTTCGACCAACGCCGCGTCTGCGGCGCTGGTCACCGAGGAAGTGCGCGCGATGATTCGCGGGGCCATCGAGGAACTTCGGTCCTACGTCGGCGAGTCGTCCCGGGAAATCCTCGACCGCACGACCCGCGATGCGAATGATCTTTCCCGAAAGGTGGACGAGACCCTTTCCACGCGGCTCGATCTGGTGGAGCGCGCGCTGGCCAGCAACCAGCAGCGCCACCTCGAGGCGTTGCGGGATGCCAATCGAGGTTTCCTCATGCAGGCGGGCATCTTCGGCGGGTTGGGCTTCCTGGGATTTGTCGTTGCCGCGATGGTTCTCTCCCGCGCAATCAACCGGTTTTCGAAAGCCGCCTTGAGCCTGCCTGGAGAACGGCTCCCGGTCGTGTCGGCTCCGCACGTCGGATTGGGCGCCACCGACCCGAACGCGCCGCTCCCCGCGCAATTCGAGCAGGCCAGCACCAGATTCGCCGAGAGCGTCGAGCGGCTGTTGAAGCGGGTTGAAGAATGGGAACAAATGATGGGCCGGCGCTTCGCCGCCGAGCAGAAGAAGCATTCCGGGAACGGTCCCCGCGCGCTGGCCACCGAATCCGCGCCGGGTGGAGATCCGCGGACGCGGGGAACGAAACCTGCCGATGCCGAGTCCTCCGCTTCCAACGAGGCCCAGTCGGAAGTCTCCGTCCTGCTCGGCAAAGGACACGCCCTCTTGAACCTCGGGCAGGCGCGGGAGGCGATCAGTTGTTTCGACAAAGCGATTGCGCTGGATCCGCGGAACGCGGGCGCCTTCGTCAAAAGAGGCCTCGCGCTCGAGAAGCTTCAGGAGATGCAGCAGGCGGTCGAGAACTACGACCGCGCGATCGCGCTCGACGACTCATTCACGCTCGCCTACCTGTATAAAGGAGCGGTGTTCGGAAAACTTCAGCGCTTTCAGGAGGCGCTCGCTTGTTACGAGAAAGCGTTGAAGGCCGAGCAAAAGATGCTGGTGTCGTAAGCCCTCACCCTGGCTCTTGCGGTTGTTTATCTCCGGAAGTCCTTCGTTCCAGCAGGTCCTTGAAGGAAAGCTTGCCCTGGCCTCCAGGCGACGGCTTGGCGCCTGACGACGGATGCTGGGCGAGATAGCGGATCGCGAACGGCGAATCCGGCCGGCGCACGGCGACGTCGTGGAGCGCTTTGCGGGTCATTTCGATCCGCGCGGAGATCAATTCCCGGTTGATCTGGGCTTTCTCGGCCAGTTCCTGTTCGAGTTCCACAATGCGTCGTTCATACGATTCGACGCGGGATTCGAACTCTGTCTGGATCGATTCAAGCCGTTGCTCGAGTTCCTCCACCATGCTCACGCCGGATTCCTGGGCGGAGACCATTTGATTGCGTTGCGCCAGAAGCGTCCAGACCAGTTGATCTTTCATCAACCGCGCCAGGTGCGGAGTCAATCCGTCCTTGACCACTGCCGCGGCCTTGTTCGCGCGCTGCTCGGCCGCCAGCGCGCGCTGCTCCCAATACACGGCCTCCGAATTCGACGATTCGGGATGCGAAGACGTGATCGTTTCGGTGCCGTTTTTCATACCGGGAACCTGTCGGAAGCGCAAAGTAAATGGCCGCGTCGCGCCTGTAAAGCGACAAAGCTTCAACCTCATGCACGTCAACACCCGCCTGTGGCAATCGCCACCACATGCGCCAGCATCCGGCGCATGCCTCGTTCTTATCCCAAGAGTTGATGAGGTCGTGCCAGCGGTCGGGGTGAGATGGGCGAAGTTGAAGTTTTTATTCCTCACGGCCCCTTCAACGTCTGTGATCGTCCTGAATCAGGAAGCATGACGCGGATCAGTGTGCCGTAAGCGTTGTTGGTGCATTTGCGACCGTGCTCGTCCGTCAAATCCCAAAATACCTTGATAACGCCGTTGGAGGTGGTGCCGGTGAGCGTCTTGAGGTGATCGCCGGTCGGCGAGGTGATTTCGACAGAGTAAGTCCCGTTCGGTTCCGGCAACTTCGCGCGAAGTGTCGCGCCGAACGCAGGATTGAAATGCGCGGAAGACAAACTGAACTGGCAAAGGTTGCTCACCACGAAGGGCATGATCGGACCGACAATCAGCTGCTCATCGTCCTGGTCAGGCTCGTTCAATTCCAATCCCAATTGCAGCGCGTGCTTTCCCGGTGATTCGTAAATCGTGCTCCACACGATCAGGCAATTCCCGTTGGTCGCGCGCTGCCACGCAAACTCCCCGGCAACGCAGCCTTCGTCGGAATCGTCATCTCGTGCGGGATCAACGAGCAAGTATGGCGTGCCGAAATTGGTCAGGGCATCGTGGTTGACCGGCAATTCAAACGTCGCCTTTTCTGGCTCCTCACCGGTGATGACCGGCTTGAGCGTCAACAGTTCGTCCAGAGTGAAGCGGTTGGTGCCGACCGCGCTCTTGTTCAGCAACACTTCGCTGAGCGGGCGGCTGCGAAACTTCGGCTCGGTGGGGCGGGCGGTTGGTTTCGCCGCAAGGAGCTTTTCGACTTTGGTCTGGCGTCCGGCCGTCTCCCGCCACTGTTCTTCGGCCTGAAGGTCCTCATTGCGATCCGCGATACTCGCCTGAAGCTTCAACTGTTCGCGACGGGTGAATTCAACCTCGGCAGTCGAAGCGGGACGCGGCCAGACCAGGTCCGTCGGCTGAGGATTGCTCCGTCGGCGCGGGTCTTCGTAGAGCGACGCTGGTTGCCGGCGCTGTGGCATTGATCCGCCGTCGTCAGCGCCGTCCAATCCGACCGAATACAGAACGAATCGGCCATCGTCCGTCCGACGATAGCGCAACGGCTGACCGTCCATAAAATCGAGAGGCTTGTTCTTCAGAAGTTCCGGGGCGAGCTCTTCCAGCGTCTGCGGATACGAACCGTGCCGGCCACGATGCCGCTCCAATGCGATGGCCGCGGTGATGAGACTACGCATGGCTGCCGCGTCTGCAGCGCGACCGAGCAATCCATAACTTTGTCGGCCGCCCGGTCCTTGGGCATATAGTTGCCAGGCCAAAGCAAGCTGCCTTGAGTTCATCATCGACATGGTTGCCGAGCTATGCTTCGACCGGAAAAGAACCTGATTGGTGATTCCGGGAAGCGAGCGCATCTCCAACCAGGTCGGCGATTGCACGGCGCGGCGAAGTTCGACTTCACGGTCGCGATAGTAGAGGAGCAAGGCCTTTTCATCCTCGTAAGTTCCATGCTGGCGATAGCGGAGTTGCCGCCAATAATAATTGAGAGCAGACCAGGCAGATCGAGGAGAGCGAAGCGCCTGCTGCAACTCCACGCCGAAACCGGGCAGCGGTTGTTTCCGCTCGAGCTGGCACGTCGCTGCCATGCTCGCGCGACTGAAGGCGGCTGTCTCCGGCAGACCGCGGAAGAGATCAACCGATTCCCACTCCTTTTGAAGCTGCGCGAGTTGGTTGTCAGTCCAACCCTCAGCCTGGAGCGCTTGCCACGTGGCGTTAAACGCGATGGTCGCGCAGCCGAACCGGACAAGGTGCGAAACCTCGGCCGGTTCCGGTTCCCAGGCCGTGACCAGGCGGCTCAGAGCTAGCAGGTTCGTCCACGCGGCATCCTTGTTTCCGTCGCGCAGTTCGAGCACGACACGTGTTCCGAGCGTTTGGGCGAGTTGCTTCACCGCCGCGACATGCGGCAGCAACATCCCGGTGCCCCGACTCGCGTCGAGGTCGAAACGGATCGGACCGGATAACGTCGCCTGGCAAGCCGCTTCCAACACGTCTCGATCGGCATTTAACAATTCACGCAACGTCGGCCAGAGGTCCCGGCCCGATCGATCGGGCAACTTGTTTTCCTTCCAGATAACGACGGCCGAGTTCGACCCGACGGCTTCCATGAGATCGGGCATATTCTGCTGGAGCGCCGCGCGGCGGGCATAGTCTTCGCGGATTCGCGGCGTGCTGGATGCATTCGTCAGCGCTCGCGCGCGAGCGCGCAATTCGTCGGAGGTCGAAAAGTTGAATTCCGTGAGGTCAACCTTGAATCCCTGCTGGCGCAAAGCGCGTCGGGTTTCTTCCACTGCCTTCCGCGCGCTGTCGTCCGGACGCGACAGAAAAAATGCGCACAGGACTCCGGCTACGCTTGCCGCTACGAGCACCACCGCGATTTTCCGGCGCAGCTTCATATTCACCTACACTGTTAAATACGGCCCGGACTGAATTCTCTGCGCCTCGGCGTCTCTGCGGTTGATTCAGGCTCCTCTGCCATAATCGGGAGGATACGGCGATTCTGTTCGAGGTCAACTTTTGAACGACTGCAATACATCCAACATCTCTTGATCCAGTTTATGCCCGTGCCAGTCCTCGTATTTCACGTCGGCGCGGCCGCTGTCGAGGATGCCGAATGAACCGCGGAAATTCCACAGCGCCCAGCCCCAACCAGCTTCCTTCCACAACGCCAGCAGATCGCGCAGCCACGCCAGCACGACGTGGTGCGGCGTCCGGTTGTGTGACCCGAACTCACCGACCATCACACCCATGCCCTGCGATTCGAGTTTTTTCCAGGGCACAATCAACCGATCGCGCATCACCTCCTTGTTCCACTCTTTGTCGGGATAGGCCGGCTCGGACCATTGATCCGCGCCGTTGACCCAGTTCGCCTTGTAATGCGTGAGGTGGAACGGCTCGTAGCCGCGCGTTGCCGCCGCCACACTCAGGCTCAGCAGTTCGTCCGGCGGAACGCGGCCGTAGTTCCGGCCGTCGCAAACGATGAGCCGGTCCTTGTCGTGCGCGCGAATCGCCTCGGCCACTCGCGCGACGACCCTCCGGTATGCCTCCGCTCCCACGTTCGCCGGTTCATTGAACAGATTGAAACTGAGGCGCCGGTTCGGGATGCCGGCGTAACGTTTGGCGAAGAGCGCCCAATGCATGGCGCAGACGCGAAGCGCCTCTTCGTCCGTCCAGACCGATTTCTCTTCCGGCGGTCGCGCGACCGTGTAACCCGGCGCGCGATGGAAGTTGAGCTGGACGTGAATCCCGTGTTTCTCGCCCAGCTTCACGGCGTCGTCGATCTGACGGAGCGTCGGCTCGTGAAACCTCGTCCAGTCCTTGTCCACGATCCAACCGCGATAATCCATGGGCAGCCGGACGAAATTGAAGCCCCACTCGGCCATCCATTCGAAGTCCCGTTCGTTGAACGGGTCGTTCCGGCCATTGAACTTTTCGAGCAGGTTGAATCCGCGCCAGGGCGGCAGCTTCTTCGCCGTGGCGTCGGGCAACTTCTTTTGTTCAGCGGCGAGCAACGCGCGGGGAGTGGCGCCGAATGCGCCGACGCCTGCGCCGCTCGACAGTGCGCGGAGAATGAAGGAGCGGCGGGAAAGTTTTGTTTGCATGGTTGATTTGACCGCAGTTTAGCCATCTAATTCACGCAACCAAGCAAGACTTTGATGAACTCGACATCGCGCCGGCTCCGCCGGATTTCCCGACGCCGCTTTCTGGCAACTCTGGCGACAGGTGGTGCGGCAACCGTCTCCGCGCCGTATGTTTCGTTCGGTTCAATTTCTCATTTCGTTTCCTTCGACCGAGAGATTGAAGCGTTCATGAGCGCCCGCAAATTTCCCGGCGGCGCGCTTGCCGTGGTGAAGGACCGGCGCCTGGTTTATGCGCGCGGCTACGGACTGGCGGACCGCGAAGGCCGCGCGCTGGCCTGGCCGACGTCCCTGTTCCGGATCGCGAGCATTTCCAAACCCATCACGGCCGTGACCGTGCTGAAGCTCGTTGAGCAGGGAAAGCTGAATCTCGACACGCGTGTGTGGACGCTGCTTGAACTCGCGGCCCTTGTTCCTGGCGGGAAGAAAGCGGACGAACGCTGGAAGCAAATCACAATTCGTCATCTGCTCCAGCACACCGGCGGCTGGGACCGCGACAAGAGTTTTGACCCGATGTTCCGCGCCCGCGTCATCGCGAAGGACCTTGGCGTCTCCAGTCCGCCAGGTCCGCGTGATATCATTCGTTACATGCTCGGCCAGCCGCTGGATTTTGATCCGGGCGCGCGTTACGCCTACTCGAACTTCGGTTACTGCATCCTCGGCCGCGTCATCGAGAAAATCAGCGGAGATCACTACGACCGGTTCGTTCAACGGAGCGTCCTTGCTCCCATTGGCATCACCCGGATGCGACTCGGGCATTCGCTGGCCGGCGAGCGCGCCAATGACGAGGTCCATTACTACACGGCCGACGACGACCCGGCCGAGAGCGTGTTCGACCGTAAGCGGGGAAAAGTTCCCTGGCCGTATGGGGGCTTTTGTCTGGAAGCCATGGACGCGCACGGCGGCTGGCTGGCGTCGGCGGTGGATCTTGCGCGCTTTGCCGCGGCGCTCGATGACCCGCAACGCAGCCCGTTGCTGAAGCCGGAAACGATTCGTCTGATGTATGCGCCGCCAGATGCGCCCGTTTCGCGGAATGACGATGGTTCGCTCAAGGACGTCCATTACGGTTGCGGTTGGCTGGTGCGCCGGGTTCGCGGCGAACAACGGGCCAACTTCTGGCACACGGGGAGTTTGCCGGGCACGAGCACTCTGCTCGTGCGGCGCTGGGACGGATTAAGCTGGGCAGTTTTGTTCAATCAGCGTTCGGAAGATAAAAACCTTCCCGACTCCGCCATTGATCCTGCGCTTCACCGGGCCGCGGATGCGGTGAAGGAATGGCCGGCGGAGGATTTGTTTCCTCAGTATCAACAGCGACCGGCTTGAACCGATGCCGAGTGGAAACAATACGGCGTACGCCCGTCCCGGTCGCAGGAGGGTTCGAATGAGGGGCTTTTTGACTTTTTTCGACAACGCGTCCGGTTGGGAATGTTGCTGCGGCCCGGAGGGCCGAGCTTCGGAATGACGCCATGACTCGCCGCATTCTGCTGATTGCCAATCCGAGCGCCGCCGCTGGCCGCGCCGCGAGCCAATGGAAGGAACTCCTTGGCGATCTGGAACAGCGGCGACTCGAGGCTGATTACGTCCTCACGGACCATCCGCGTCACGCGGTTGATCTCGCGCGCGATGCCGCGGGCAAATACGACGTCATCGCCGCGGTGGGTGGTGATGGCACAGTGAACGAGGTCGCGAGCGGCATGCTCCTCTCCGGTCAAGGCGGCAGCATGCTCGGTGTCATTCCGGTGGGCACGGGCAACGACGTGGCGCAGTTGGTCGGCATCAGGACCGTGGACGACGCTGTCCGCGCGCTCGCGGAGGGAACATCGCAAGCCATGGATGTCATCGAAGTGGTCTGCGAAGAGCCGAGCGCGACGCGCTATGCGTTGCTATACGCGGCCGTGGGGTTTGCTGGAGAACTTTTGAAGCACACGACGCCGGAGGTCAAAAAAATCCTCGGCTCGCGGTATTGCTACACGTTTGGTTTCTTCCGTGCTTTGTTCAGTTACCAAACGCCGATGATGCAGGTCAAGTGCGACGACCGCGAGTTCAACGGCCGCATGTTTCTGGTGTCGGCCGGCAACGCCGAGATCGTTGGCGCTGGAACGATGCGCCTCTCGCCCGGCGCCATCGCGGACGACGGAAAGCTGAACGTGAACGTGGTCGAAGAACTGGGGCGGTTCGAAGTCGCGAGGTGGTTTCCGCGATTGCTCATGGGCACGCACACGACGCATCCGAAGGTTCATTACTTTCCTGCCACTTCGGTGAGCATCGAGTCGGAGCCGCGAATGGAGGTGCAGGTGGATGGCGAGTTGTTCGGGAAGACACCAGTCACTTTCACCGTGAGACCGAGAGCACTGCGAGTGATTGCGGGATGGGGATTGAGCGTCGAGTGAACAACAGGGTAGCCGCAACTTTCAAGTTGCGTCTGGCTTGGAGGAATCGCCTGGCGAGCCGCAAGCTAAAGCTTGCGGCTACAAACCCCGGCGGTTGAGTCAAGATTTCTCTCTGTCCAAGCGGGCTTCCCGTGATTAAGATTCCCGTCAATCACCAAACAGAAAGTGAGGCCACTATGTTTAGCCGAAGAACTCTTTGTTCGCTGGCGTTGATCGGCGCCGTGCAAGTGACTTTGTCGCCTGCCCGCGCCGCGGATCTGCCGAGTCTGCCCGTCGTTCATAACGTCGAACTCCAACCCCTGATCGCCCAGGTCAAACGCGTCATCGAAGCCACCGATTATCTCGGCTCTCCGGTGAGCGCGGCCGACAAGCAGGCGCTGGAAACCGCGTTCAAGCAAAGCGACGCCGACGAGGCCGGCGAAGCCATCCAGCGCGTGCTCGACAAATACTGTCTGCTCGCCGTGAACATCAATCCGGAGTCGCGCGTGAAAGTCGCATCGGGACCCGCCAAACCTGAACTGATCGAAAAGGGCTGGCGCCAGTTCCTCGTCAAGGTTCACAACGAATCGGGCGTGACCGCCGAATTGCGCGCCGTGAGCCCGAACGCGCTCTCCCTCTATGAAAGCGGGTCCGGCTCGACGCCGTCCGACAAGGCGTATCGGAAGCGTGGTGATTCGAAGCAGCCGAACGCGTCAGAGTTATGGCTCGATTTGCAGATGTTCACCAGCCAGCCGCTGCGAGCGGCGCTCAGCGGCCTTCCGCTGGAGTATCGCATCATGCAGCTTTACAGCCGGGACGCCGGCCGGCGCGAAGCGAAGATTTCCTTCAACGTTGGGCAGGGGACGCAGGACATCGGCTATCGCAACGACGTGGATGTGTTGTTCACCAGCGTGGCGGCGAGCGAAGTGACGTTCCGCGTCCGCGACGAGAACGACAAGCCGGCAACGGCCATGTTCATCATTCGCGACAAACAGGGTCGCGTTTATCCGTCTCAGGCGAAGCGTCTCGCGCCCGACTTCGCGTTTCATCCGCAGGTTTATCGGGCGGACGGCGAGAAGGAGAAGCTGCCGCCGGGCGATTACACCGTGGAATACACGCGCGGGCCGGAATACGTGACGAAAACCGCGGCACTCAAGGTGGACGGCAAAAAGGAAACGTGGCCGTTCAAACTTGAGCGCTGGATTGATCCATCGAAACTCGGCTGGTGGTCCGGCGATCATCACATTCACGCCGCAGGTTGCGCGCATTACACAAAGCCGACCGAAGGCGTGCACGCGCCCGACATGATGCGGCATTGCCTCGGTGAGGATCTGAAGGTTGGCTGCAATCTCACCTGGGGCCCGTGTTTCGACTATCAGAAGCAATTCTTCACCGGGAAGGACGACAAGGTTTCCATCTGGCCGTATCTGCTGCATTACGACGTCGAGGTTTCCGGATTCGGCTCGCACAACTCCGGCCATCTCTGTCTGCTGCGGCTCAAGGAGGAGATTTATCCCGGCGGGGATTCCGACAAGCACTGGCCCACGCTGTGCCTGAACACGCTGCGCTGGGCGAAGAAACAGAGCGCCGTCGTGGGCCCCGCGCATTCGGGCTGGGGACTGGAAGTGAACACCGACGAGTTACCGAATTATGTCGTTCCGCCGTTCAATGGCATCGGCGCCAACGAATACATCGTGGACGTGACGCATGAGGTCCCGGGTCCGGACGGCAAGCCGGTGCGCGCGGTGGATTTCATGTCCACCGTGGATACGCCGTCGGTCTGGGAGTTGAACATCTGGTATCACACGCTCAACGTCGGATTCCGCACGCGCATCAGCGGCGAGACGGACTTTCCGTGCATCTACGGCGAACGCGTCGGGCTGGGCCGTTCCTACGTCAAACTCGACGGTAAGCTGAATTACGCCGACTGGTGCGAAGGAATTCGCAACGGACGCAACTACGTGGGCGATGGGAAGAGCCACCTGCTCGAGTTCAAAGTCAACGATGCCGCGATGGGTGAGAAAGGAAGCGAGTTGAAGCTTTCTGGTCCGGGCACGGTTCATGCCACGGTCAAAGTCGCGGCGCGCTTGAGCGAAACACCAAAGCCGGAAATCAGGAACAGGCGTTACAACGAGAAGCCTTACTGGGACATCGAACGCGCCCGCATCGGCGACACGCGCGAAGTGCCCGTGGAAATTCTGGTCAACGGCTATCCGGTGGGAAAGCAGAACGTCGTTGCCGACGGAACGATGCGCGACCTGGCGTTCGATGTTAAGATTGACCGGAGCAGTTGGGTGGCGTTGCGCATCCTGCCGTCGTCGCACACCAATCCGATCTGGGTGCTGGTGGGTGACAAGCCGGTGCGGGCGTCGAAGCGCAGCGCGGAATGGTGTTTGAAAGGCGTGGATCAGTGCTGGTCGCAGAAGCAGAAATTCATCAAGGACGACGAGATGGATCAGGCGAAGCAGGATTATGATCACGCGCGGCAGACGTATCAAAAGTTGCTTACGGAGTGCGAAGCAGACTGACCGACGACGACACTTTGAACTATTGACGTCGGCCGAGACGGGAGTGGAATGAGACGACGTCGAATCATCGTGCTATGCGCTGCGGCAGCAATCATTATCCCGGCTGTCGGAAGCTACGTCTTGCGCCCGCGCGAGCCGGAATATCGGGGAAAGCAATTCAGTGAGTGGTTGGATCGGTATTACGACAGCAGCGTCGCTAACGACCGGGTTAGCAAGGAGCAAGCCGAGAACGCTTTTCGCAGCATCGGCACCAACGCCCTTCCTCCCTTGTTACGAATGGTGGCCGCGAAAGATTCGGCATTGAAACGCAAGCTTCTGGCGCTGCTCGCGAAACAATCCTTCGTTTCCCTTCACATCCGCGACAGTGACTTCTATCATTCCAGAGCCAGTTTCGGATTCGCAGCCTTAGGACCCATTGCCAGGCCTGCCGTTCCTGAATTGATTTCGCTGCTCAACGACACTGATCCGCAAGTGCAGGCCACAGCGGCGAATGCTTTGGCCGGTATTGGACCGGAAGCGGAGGATGCCGTACCTGCCCTGCTTCGCTGCCTCGACGACAGAAACAATGGAGTTCTACAGATCGAAACAATGATCGCGTTGGGATCCATCCACAAAAAGCCGGAGATCGTCGTGCCTGTCCTGATTGAATATCTGGATGGGCCTCGAAAAGACTGGAATTTCATGGCCTTCGCTTTGCCTGCGCTTGGCTGGTATGGAAAGGAAGCCAAAGCGGCGATTCCCGCCATCAAGCAGTATCTGGACGATCCGAATGGCAACATCAAATCCGAAGCAAACAACGCTCTTTGGCGTATCGACCGCGAAGCTGCGGCGAAGGCACAAGTGAAATGAAACGGATCAGATGAGAAGTCGAATCGAAGTCGTCGAAGGCGACATCACGAAGCAGCGCGTGGATGCGATTGTCAATGCAGCGAACACGACGTTGCTCGGCGGCGGTGTGGACAGCGCGATCCCAACTGGGGCAAATTGCCAACACCATTGTTGTTACCCCGAGTGAGGGCTATCCAAAAACAATGGAATCCGCTAGAGTGTCTTCGACAAATGAATGATTGCACGCCAGACGAGATCCGGGAATCGCCAGTCGGCTATCGCGGCTTGCCTGAGCTGGCGCCACCCGACGTTTTCGACCCCGTCGTTGAGGCTTACAAGAAGGACATTGACCGGACATTGTTGCGCGAGAACCTGAAGCTGACGTTCGATGAACGTGCTCGCAAGTTCCTTGGCTTCATTATTGCGCTGGATGAATTGCGCGGCGCGGCATCGCGAAAGGGCAATACCCGACGCCGGAGAAGCTGAGGTTATGCGAACTGATTTCGAGAAAGCCTCGCAGTTGTTGGTTGGGAATCGGATTAAATTCATACTCATCGGCGGCTGGGCAGCCGCAATGCATGGTTCTGCGCGGTCCACTCTGGACGTCGATGTCGTTTACGCCCGCGACCGCGAGAACATCCGGCGATTGGTCGAGGCCATGAAACCGCACTCGCCTTATCTCCGCGGCGCCCCGCCCGGACTGCCATTCGTCTTCGACGAAAAAACGGTCCGCAACGGGTTGAACTTCACCCTGACGACAGCTCTGGGCGACATTGATTTTCTGGGAGAGGTGGCCGGCGGCGGGACCTACGAGCAGTTGCTTCCTCATTCTGTGGAAGTCAGCGCCTTTGGTTGCAAGTTCCTTTGCGTCTCGTTGGAACGTCTCATTCAACTGAAGCGCGCGGCGGGTCGCCCACGTGATCTGGAAGCGATTGCGGAGCTTCAGGCTCTCCTTGAGGAACGCGCGAAACAATAATCCGCCGGACGCTAAAAGTGAATCAAAGCGTCAGAACGCGGATCGAAGTCGTCGAAGGCGACATCACAAAGCAGCGAGTGGGCGCGGTTGTGAACGCGGCCAACACGACGTTGCTGGGCGGCGGCGGTGTGGACGGCGCAATCCATCGCGCCGCCGGGCCGGAGTTGCTCGAAGAATGTCGGGCGTTG
>Ga0134121_10003322_pt1 | contig 13470 bp, 8 predicted proteins | sample KB301_FD_96463 | JGI IMG/M metagenome (GOLD analysis project Ga0134121, IMG submission 96463) | Terrestrial soil microbial communities without Nitrogen fertilizer from Kellogg Biological Station, Michigan, USA - KB3-0-1 | ecosystem: Environmental > Terrestrial > Soil > Unclassified ...
GAAGGGGTCTGACCTCATGACCGAGTGCCCGACGCCGGTCTCGAAGAAGCAGCTCGAGGAGCTGTTCATCCAGGTCAGGCCAGACCTGCCACAGCGGTGATGAGGATCCGGGTCAAACCCGATTTGCCGCAACGCTAGCGGCCGAGAGCTCCACCGCCTGCGCGCTCGTGGGCAGCGGCGGCTCGGTGTCGTGGAACTTCTCGAAGTCGAGGTAGTTCACCCCGGTCTCCGGATCGGTGTGGAACAGATCGGAGAACCGGCGATCGAACACGATGTCGCCGGCGTTGTAGGCGTAGCGGGTGTGGACGGTGGCGGCGAGCCGATCATCGGTGCCCTGGAACGTGACGATGAAGTTGATGTTGCTCGCGGCGAGGTTGTCCGGCGTGAGATCGGCGATCGGGCTCTGCGCGTCGATCGTGTGGGTGGCGAGCCACGACAGGCTGAAGATCGGAGATGTCGAGCGGCGCAGCGTCAGGTCGTGGATCCGCCGCATCCGCTCGCCGTTCGCGAGCACCTCGTCGCGGCTGACGTAGACGTGGCAGGTCGCCTCGACGATCGCCGTCGATCGCGCGTTCGCCATCCGGAACATCAGGGTCCGCTTGCCGTCGTGATCGCCGATGATCGCGACCTTGGAGAAGATCACCTTGGCATACGGGGTCGCGAACCGGGCGAAGAAGATGCCGGTGATCATCGCGGATAGCCCGATGCCGACGAAGCTCTCGACCGTCACGACCACGTGGGCCAGCGTGTCGTTCGGGTAGAGGTAGCCGTAGCCGATGGTCGCGAGCGTCTGGACGCTGAACCAGTAGTAGTCCCAAAAGCCATGCGCGTTCGTCACGTCGGCGTGGCCGGCGTACAGGATCACCGCGAACAGGAGGTTGACCACCAGGAACAGCCCCGCGAACAGGAGGGTGATCCGCGTCCACGTCGAGGTGCGCAGGAAGTGGTACGCGTCCTTGCCGAGCTTCGCACCGATCATGCCGGGCATGCCGCGGCGCTCGAGCAGGAGGCGACCACGCGCATCGACAACGGGTTGGACGGTCTTCTTGGTGGCCACGGCCGAGGCAGAGTAGCGCAAACTTATTGCGCCTCGATCGTCCACCGCTGCCAGCCGACCCCGCCGTCGGCCGCGCGCACGACCACGGCGAGCTCGCCGGCCTGGTCGTCGGTGGGCTTCACGTGGACAAACGCGGCATGCTCGTCGTCATCGTGCATCGTGCCGCACGAGGTCAACCAGTTGACCGCCGCGGCCGGATCGGCGTCGACCGAGAGCGTGACGTCGGCGTCCGTGGGGATCACGACGTGGGTGTCCGGCGCGCGCGGGACGCCGCCCACCAGGACCGTGCCCACGACCGGGTTAGACACGGTATCGCCGAGGAAGATCGTGTGGCTCACGACGAGCGGGATCGGCCCGAACGTCTCGATCAACACCAGCGGGATGGGCTGATCGGCCGCGAGCTTCTCGCTCGCGCGCACGGCGTCGAGCACGTCGGCTCCCGGCGCCGTGACTTGCCAGCCGGCGCCGGACTCGGCGACCGTCATGGCGAGCGCCGCCGGTGTGCTCGGCGAGGTCATCACGCGCACCGGCGGCTCGATGGTCGTCGGCGCGCCTGCGTGGGCGATCAAGGCGTCGATCGTCGCGGTGGCGCCTGCGGGGAGGTGCGGCGGCGTCGCCCGGGCGGCGACCACGCGGTCGTGATCGAGCTGCCAGCGAGGATCGGAGTCGGGCACGCACCCGGCGGCGACGACGGTGGTAACGAAGCCGATGACGGCGGCGAGCAGCCCCCGTCGCCTCACAGCACGCCTCGCAGACCGATCGACGGGATGATCGGCAGGCCGGTGAACGCGAGCCGCTTCGCGTAGTCGTAGCTGTACGTGTAGTTGGTCACGGTGTCGTTGAGGTAGACGTTCTGGATGTCGAGGAACCCGGTCATCAGCATCGAGCCCCAAGTCCAGCTGCGGTCGACGCGCACGTCGAGCTGGTGGTGGAGCGGCAGCCGCTCCGAATTGGTCTCGCCGTAGATCGGGTCGTAGCGGTTGGCGTTGGTGTCGAACACGGCCCCGAGGACCGGCGTCGTCGGCATCCCCGAGTACAGCTCGAACCGCCCGCCGAGCTGCCACTTGCCACGCTTCCAGCTCATGGCGGCATTGATGTTGATCGGCTGGTCGTAGTCGAACAGCCGCCGGCCGGCGCCCGGGAAGTCGACGCGGGTCGAGTGCGAGAGCGTCCCCGCGAGCCAGACGAACCACGGCCCGCGGCGCAGGGTGCCGAGCACCTCGGTGCCGTAGGTGGTGCCACGGCCGTCGTTGCCGAGCACGCCGCGGCCGTCGCGCGTGATGAGGTGCGAGCGATCGGTGTAGTAGGCCGACGTCTGCATGCGGACCCCGGCCACCGGCTCGTACTCGAGGCCCGCGATCGTCTGCGTCGAGCGCTCGGGCTCGAGCGCCGCGTGGAGGGGTTCGTCGCGGTTCTCCGGCGGCCGGCGGTACGCGCCCGCCGATAGCCGGAGCTTGAGCCGATCATCGAGCTGCCACGTGAGCTCGCCGCGCGGCTGGACGGCGACGTCGCCGCCGCGCGTGAACTCGTCGATCCGCACCCCCATGGTCGCCCGGATGCCGGGCGCAAGGTTCGCGGTGAGCGCCGTCCACTGGGCGACGTCCGGCGTCCACACGGCGCCGTCGAATCGGGTCGACGTGTCCTTGGGATCGAACATTCCCATCGGCTGGCCTTCGCGTGGCAGCTGGGGCAGCGCCAGCGTGAGGTGCTGGTGGCCAAGCACGAACTCGCTGCCGGCGCGCCACACCACGCCGGTCAGCCCGGCGAGTTCGTCGAGGCTCCGCGTCAGTTCGCCGCGCGTCGTCCACGCCAGCGTGTCCATGAGGCCGCGCTGCAACGTCCCGAGCTCGAAGTCGATCTCCTGGGCGAGCCCCGAGGTCGCGAGCGTCGCCGACCACGGGCCGTCGTGCCACCGCGCGCTGGTGGTGAGCCGGAGGAACCGCGTGCGGCTGTACAGCCGCTTGTCGGGATTCTCGGCCTTGTCGAAGTACAGCTCGAGCAGATCGTCGGAGCCGATCGTGGAGATGGCGAGGCTCCACGCCGGCGACAGCTTCACGTCGACGCGACCTTGCTCGTCGTAGTACCGCGGCACCGAGGTCAGCGACAGATCGAGGCTCGACGGCAGCACGTACGGCAAGAGCAGATCGATCAGCGACCGGCGGAACGCCACCATGTAGCGAACGCGGGCGCCGGCCCCGCCCTGCGCGATCAGGCCGCCGTCGATCACCGAGACCTCCCCCTGCTCGCTGCGCCGGTCGTCGCCCGCGCGCGTGGTCAGGGCGACGACCCCCGAGGCGGCGTAGCCGTACTCGACCCCGAACCCGCCGGGCAGGTAGTCGAGCTTGTCGATCGCCTCCGTCGGGACGATCGCGCGCTGCCCGATCGTGTGATAGAGCAGCGGCACCTCGAAGCCGTCGATCAGGAGCTTGGAGTCCTGCGGCGCCGAGCCGCGGATCACGATCCCGTTCCTGCCCAGCGCCGGCCCCGACGGCGCCACCACGCCGGGCATGATCGACAGCGTGCGGACCAGATCGCCGCCGGTCCCGGGGATGCGCGTCATCTCGGTGCGCTCCAGCTTGGCCGCGCCGGGGCTCGCGGGCGGGAGGTCGCCGTGGACGTCGATCACCTCCGAGGCTTGCTGCTCGGTCAGGAGCACGATGTCGGTGACCGCGGCGCCGGAGACCGTGCCGAGGCCGGTCGTGTACCCGGCGGCGTCGACGACCAGCGATGCGCCGAGCGGCACCCCGGCGAGCTGGTAGCGTCCATCCGCGTCCGTGATCGCCACGAGTGAGGTGCCCTCGACCGAGATAGTCGCACCGGCCACGGCGTGTCCCAGGGTATCGATCACGCGACCCTGGATGTTGAGCGAGACGGGGCCGCCGGGGGCAGCTGCCGGAGGCGGCTCGGGCGGCGGCGACGGCTGTGCCCGCGCCACGCGCACGTGGGTCGCGACGAGCACGACGAGGATCAGAGAGGCGCGAAGCATCGACCGCAGCATGGGCAGCGTACGCCTCGCTCGATCCGGCCGCTCGGTCCCGCAGGCCGCATGTTCAGACCACCGTGATCGGCTGCGCAGTCGTCACGCCGACCACGCCGGGGTGATCTCGACGGTGAGCCGCACGCCCCGGCGGATCACGACCAGCGCGGCCGCCTGCCCCGCGGGCCAGGTGCGGAGCACGCGGTGGAGCGCGTCGACGCCGTCGAGCGCGACCGTGCCGAACCGGACGAGCAGATCGCCTTCCTTGAGCTGCGCCCGGGCGGCCGGGCTGCCCGGCTCGACCGACTGGACCTCGACCGCCGCGGCGCCGAGATCGTGGTGATACGCGAGCCGGCGATCGAGCGGACGGCGGATCGCCCCGACGCCGAGCCACGCGCGGCGGACCCGGCCGTGCGCGAGTAGCTGGCCGAGCACCCAGGCCGCGGTCTCGACCGCGATCGCGAACCCGAGGCCTTGCGAGCGCGCGATGATCGCCGTGTTGACGCCGATCACCCGGCCGGTGCCGTCGAGCAGCGGGCCGCCGGAGTTGCCGGGGTTGAGCGGCGCGGTGTGCTGGATCACGCCGTCGATCAGCCGGTTGCCCTTGCCGCGCAGCGAGCGCCCCAGCGCCGAGACCACGCCGGTCGAGACCGTCGACTCGAAGCCGAGCGGGTTGCCGATCGCGACGGCGAGCTGGCCGACCCGCGGCGCCAGCGCACCATCGATCGGCAGATACGGCACCCCCGGTTGCAGCGTCCGCTGGGCGGCAAGCGCGGCGGCGTCGACGCGGATCAGCGCCAGGTCGGTCGCCGGATCGTCGCCGACCACCTGCGCATCGGCGATCTCGCCTGCCTGCGTCTTCACCTTGATCGCGCGTGCGCCCGAGACGACGTGGCTGTTCGTCATGACGTACCCATCGGGCGTCACCACGAAGCCGGAGCCCGCGCCGCCGGGATGGCTGCCGCGCGCCGCTCCGATCTCGATCGCGACGACGGCGGGGCCAGCGCGCTCGACCACGTCGACCACTGCCCGCGAGTACGCGTCGAGCAGGGTCGTGTCGTCGGCCGCTGGCGCCGGGGGTACCGGGCCAGGATCGGGATCCGGAACAGGTGCCACAGCGATCACGGCCTGCTTCCCAGGCTCACCGTGAGCGCGTGCTTGGCGCCGCCGCGCAGCACGGTCAGCGTCACGGTCTCGCCGGGTCGATCGCCGAGCGCCAGCCGGAGGCTATCCGGATCAGTGACCGGCGCCCCCGCGACCTCGACGATGATGTCACCGACGCTGACACCGGCAGCCGCGGCGGGCGCGCCGTCCTCGACGCTCGCGACCAGCGCCCCGCGATCGCGCCCCACGAGCTGGGCGAGCGACGGCGGCAGCTGCGCGGGGAACGCGCCGACCCCGAGGTAGCCCCTGCGCACGCCACCATGCGCGGCGAGCTCGTCGACGACACGCCGCAGCGTGGCGGTCGGGATCGCGACATCCTCGCCGCGGAGCAGCGTGCGCGTGTTCATGCCGATCACAGCGCCGTCGGCGTCGATCAGCGGCCCGCCGGCGAAGCCACGCGGGATCTGGCGATCCGATTCGACGTAGCGATCGAGCTTGCCCCCGTGCGGCGTGCGGATTGCCGGTCCGAGCACGCCGATCGCGCGCAGCGAAGCACGCACGCTGCGCCCCGGGCGGCCGAGCGCGAGCGCGAGGTTGCCGACCGCGAGTTCACCGATCTCGCGGAACGTGGCCGGCTGGAGCCCGCCTCCCTTTACCCGCAGTAGCGCGACGTCGGTGCCGGGGTCGCGCCCGATCACCTCGGCGTCGCGTAGGGCGGGCTCGCCATCTGCCGTTGCGATGCCTACCTTGGTGCGGTCGGGCGTGTGAAAGCTCGAGCTCACGACCAGGTCATCCGCCCACACGATCCCGGTGCCACCCTGGCCGTGGCCACGGGCGACATGAACCACCGATCGGCCCGCGATCGCGACCGCGTTGGCGAGCGCCTGATCGAGGGCGTGAAAGACATTCTGTGCTGGTTGCGCCATGAAAAACTCTCCTTCTCGCCCTGCATCGTGCGCTTGGCCAGATCGTTCGTATATTGGCTGTTTGGCGAGGTTTCTCGTCGGAAAAGCGGTAGGGTGCGAGGATTCCCCAGCGTGTTTGGGCACCTTCCCCTGCCCATCCGGGGAGGGTTGACCTGGACGCTTGGCGTGATCACACTGCTCCTAACGTACGCGTCAGCTTTCTTAGACGCAGCGCACCGAAGGACCCCATGACCCGCAATCCGAACCTTCCGATCGCAGCTGTGAGCGACCCGATCAAAGTGGCGTTGCTCTCGGACGATCCCTTGCTGCGTGCCGGTCTGTCGAGCTTGCTCGCGCAGCTAGGCTCGATCGACGTCGTGGAGCGCGACCGCGCGGAAGTGGCGTTGTGGGATGCCGGTGTCGATGCCGGCAAGACGCTATCTCGGCTGAGCGAGCTCCGGCACCTGCCGATGCCTGTGGTTGCCGTGGTCGGCGACTCGGCACACGTTGCCCCTGCCCTCGCGGCGGGTGCGCGCGGCGTCGTGCTGCGCGATCAGGTCGGGCCGGGGATCCACGCGGCGCTCGCGGCGGTGCGCAGCGGGCTTACCGTGATGGACACCCAGCTGGCGTCGAGCCTCGTGCCCAACCAGCCAACCCGCGAGCCCAAGGGCCGTGGCGATCTGACGGAGCGTGAGCGGCAAGTCGTGCAGCTGCTCGCCGAGGGGTTGTCGAACAAGCTGATCGCCGATCGCCTCGGGATCAGCGACCACACGGCGAAGTTCCACGTCAACGGCGTGATGATGAAGCTCGGCGCGTCGACGCGCACCGAGGCGGTGGTCGAGGCGATGCGCCGCGGCCTGATCCGGCTCTGAGCGGCAAGCCTCCAGCTCCGATGAGCTGAACGCGTCGAGCGGCGAGCACGAGCTCGGCAGCGTCACTTGAGCCCGTTGCGCCACAGCAAGCGGTAGAGGTGGATGCGATCGATCCCCGCCGCACGTGCCGCCGACGTGACATTGCCGGCGTGGCGCGCGAGCAGATCACTCAGGTATGCGTGCTCGAACACGCGCAGCCAGCGTTCGCGCGCGAGCTTGATCGGCTCGCCGGCGCCGGCAGGTGATGGATCAACCACCACCGTCGGCGATCCCGGCGGCAGGGGCGCTCGCATGACGAGGCAGCGCTCGAGGTAGTTGCGCAGCTCGCGCACGTTGCCGGGCCACGCGTGGGTCGCGAGGCTATCGCGGAAGCTCGGCGTGCGCAGCGTGTCGGCGAGCGGATGCTCGGTCATCTCGAACTGCGCGAGCACAGCGTCGATCAAGAGCGGCAAATCCTCGGCGCGCTGGCGCAGCGGCGGCAGGCGAACCTGCACCACGGCGATCCGGAAGTAGAGATCCGAGCGGAAGCGCTGCGCGTTGACCTCGGCGCGGAGGTCGCGATTGGTGGCCGCGACGATCCGGACGTCGACCGGACGGTACGTCGCCTCGCCGACCCGGCGGATCTCCCGGCTCTCGAGCACGCGGAGCAGCTTGGGCTGGAGCGCGAGCCCGAGTTCGCCAAGCTCGTCGAGCAGGACGGTGCCACCCTCGGCCGCTTCGAACACCCCGGCGCGATCGATCTCGGCGCCGGTGAACGCGCCCTTGGCGTGGCCGAACAGCTCGGTCTCGAGGAGGTCAGGCGGGACTGCCCCACAATCGACGACGAGGAACGGCCTGTCGCGGCGGCGGCTCTCGCGGTGGATCGACTCGGCCGCGATCTCCTTGCCTGTGCCGGTCTCGCCCTCGAGCAGCACGGTCGCATCGGTCGGCGCGACCCGCGCGAGCTCGGCCATCACCGCGCGCATCGCCGGCGAGGCACCGACCATCAGGCCGAACCGATCGCTCCCGCTCAGCGGGATCGCGCTGTGGTCGGGCGCGATCGCAAACCGCACCTGCGATCGGCCGAGCGCGATCACCGCGCCGTCGCGTAGCGGTGCCTTGATCACCGGCACGTCGTCGACCGCGGTGCCGTTGCGGCTGTGGAGGTCCGAGAGCACGACCGAGCGCGGCGTCAGCTCGAGTTCGCAGTGAAACCGCGAGACGGCGCCGTCGGTGAGCTTCAGGTCGGCGCCGTCGGCCGTGCCGATCACCGCGCGCTCGCCGCTCGAGACGAACGTCGCACCGCGATCCGGGCCGGCCTCGACGTCGAGCCGGAACCGGCGCACCCGCTTGTGATCGCGGTGATCGGACACGAGCGGCTCGGTCGTCTGGACCCAGTCGTGACCCATGTCGCCAGTGTGCCCGAACCTGGTGCCTGCCGAGGCCTTGGGCCTCGCGTTCCCGTGTTGCGTCTGGTGCAACGGCTAGCGCAGCCAACCACTTGATACTGCTTGAAAACATCCATGGCGCCAGCGTTGCACTACCGGTCCTCGTTCGCATCACGCGAGCTCTTCACGAAAGACGCCCAGCAATGAAAACTCTCCTCCTTGGACTCGTCGCGACCGCGCTCTCCGGCTGCATGGCAGGCGCCGGCTATAGCTACACGACCGGTCTCTTGCACGGCGCGGCCTCCTCCTCCTCCTCCGTGCCGTCGCCCGTACCGAGCGGCGCGGCGACCGGCCCGGCGTACGCGCCCGGCGAAGACCAGCACTGGTTCTCGAGCGACGACTACCTGGTGGCCCCGATCAACAAGTATGGCGAGCAGGTTCAGCGCACGCGCGTCGCCAAGATGATCGAGCCACCGGCCGCCGGCTCCAAGGGCGAGGCCCGCTTCCTGGTCGCCAACGGTAGCGATCTGTGGACCGGCAACTTCTTCCAGAGCCGCGCCGGCGGCCCGGCGGACCTCATCGTCAACGCGCTCGCGTTCTGCCACGAGACCAGCAGCTTCAGGACGGAGACCGGCGGCCCGCGCAGCAAGCAGGAGTCGCGCAACGGCGAGTGGTTCTTCGGCGCGATCACCGATACGTCCGATGCGTACAAGGGCCGGATCTCGGTCGGTTCGCATTCGTGCCCGATCGACGCGGTGCGCGTTCCGATCCGGTGAGGTGCAGCCCGAATCATTCACCACGACGCCGAGCGAGACCAAGCGGCGCGAGGCAGATCGGGGCGCACGCCCGAGAGGGGCGATCGAAAACCCGTTAGTCGTCGCCGCTCTGCAACCTCTCGCGCAGTTACGCCCGGCATGATCCCGTCGTACCCCGTTCCGTTCCACCAAATCCCGTGGCGTGTGCCAACGCCGTGACAACGTGATCAGGCGCGTCGCTAAAAACGGCCCGCCGATTTGCTGAGCTGCGCGGCGGCAGCCTCGGAGCGCATCGGCAGGAGGTTCCGGCTCGCGACGAACACGCTGGCCCATCAGGACCATCACGGCCACCGAAACGCCCCTCATCGCGCCGTATGCAGATCCCGGGGTCACGGCCGGGGCGTTCCCTAACCGGCTCGGGTGGGCCCGTGGAGAATCGCGATCGTGACCTTCGGGTATCGCATCCGCGCGTCCCACGTCGACGGTTGACGCGGCTCGGTGCCTACCCAACCCAAGGCGAGGCACCCGCCGGCCTGGTCGTCGCCTTGCCCGTCAGAAGGGGGCGCAACTCCGGCGGTGGCTGGAGATTGCGCTTTGCGTGCGGACATGCGCTTGCACGCATCGCGGGAGCAAGACCGCGATCCCGCGCTCCGGTGAGAAATGGTACGTTGCTCACCGGGGGCCATCCGGTTCGCATGATCATGTTCGTCGCAGCGAAGCTCGAGGCGAGGAAAGAGCCGCAGTGTGGCTAGCAACGGGTGGAGCGGGGGTAGGCAAGGTCGGGAGAAGCGCGTGCCGCGGGCGGGCGGACACGCCACAAGGAGCGCTAGATTGCCGCGGGAGGCGATCAACTTCGTGTACGAGCGGCAGCGACACGCCGGGTTCGTCGGGCGCGACGCTTTGCGTCGTGGAAGGTCAACGTCATGGCCCACGGCGTCCGTGCTTCCACCGTGTACCGCACGTGCAGCTTGTTCATCGGGTGCGGCTCCGTGACGTCCAGGTGTCCCTCGCCCTGGCCGATCGACATCTGATAGAAGCCGACGTCGCCGTGATGTAATTCTTCTTCTCGGCGAAGATCACACCCAGCGAACACGAAGACTCCAGACAACGAAAGAAGCCACGACATGTGCCTCGCCCGCCTTGCGAAGTCGTTCCTCGTCTCGCTCTGGCTCCTGCCGTCGTGGACCGTGGCAGGCTGCCTGTCAGCTCCGAAGTCGAAAGCCCAGGTGAGTCGCGACGCCGTCGCGTGCAACACGATCCCTTATCCCTATGAAGAGGAACTCCTGGCCACGGCAAACAACATCCCTGCAGGCTGGATCAACCTCAAGAATGCGAGATATGCGAGGTATGTACCTTGCGGCTCGAACGATTGGTCTCTCGCGCTGCAGGCGGCGATTGATGACCTCGCCACGAGCGGTATTGTCGACGCTTCGTGCGCGAACACATGCTTCCCCGTGCACCCACGATGCGGTGTGTCTCCTCCGACGCCCGCGTGCGCTTCCGCGTGTGCGAAGCCGCCTGCGCTGAGGACACCCGATGACTTCCGCAATACACTCTTCATTCCCGCTGGCACATACGCCATCACAAGATCGATCAAGGTGCGAACCCCGTGGATTCGCGTCATCGGCGAGGATCCCCAGACCACGAAGATCGTCTGGACGGGTCCGGTCTACGATCCGACGAAGGATGATTCCCTGCCCATCGCCTCGTCGACGCCCGGCGACCAGACGTACGCCGAGGCGGAGACCGGCATGGGGCGCATCGATTGCCTCTCGGAGCCGCAACCGATACCGGTTCCGGCGCCACCGGGCGCAAGTCCCAACAATTGCTCCGACGTGGCCAAGGACGCGAACGGCTACCCGCTCGGACGAAGCTGGATGTTCTGGGTCGACGGCGCGACCGGGTTCGAGATGAAGCGCCTCACGCTCGACGGCGGCGCCACGGCAGAGGCGGCGATCCGCGTGGCCTACACCAATGGCCTGTTCCCGGCGCCCGAGAACCCGAGCCCCTATCCCAACTGGAGGGACTTCTATGGCCGCTATCGCCCGTTTGGCAGCGCCACCGGGTTCCGGTTCTCCGATCTTGAGATCCGCGACGCCGCTCGCGGTATCTGGGTCGGCGTCCAGTGGATAGGGAACGGCAGCAGGACTGGCTCGATGGACAGCGAGGGCGATCTGCGCCGCGTCCACTTCACCGACATCGGGAAGCAACTCTCCGGGCTGATCCCCGCGATCCCGCCGCCCAGCGGGAACGTCCATGCCAATGTGTTGCGTGCCGCGATCAGCACGAACACCCAGAATACGATGAACTGGAACGTGTGGGACTCCACATTCACCAACTGTGACGCCGGGCTCGTCGACGCCAGTGGAGCCGGCGGCCTGAACGCGTGGAACAACCTCTTTCAAGGTTCCAAGGTCGCCGATTTCGCGGGGCTCAACACGAACTTCAACGTGCTCCGCGGCAACACGTCATCGCACTCGAACAAGTTCGTGTCGATGGCCGGAGGCGCTCCGGGGGTGGCCCCCGGTCAACCGCAGACAGGGGACGTCAAGAACCCCGACTTCTGGTTCATCCCAGCCGGCGCCGCGCAGGTCACGCATCTCATCGTCGTCGACAACGTGATCCTGGATCCGACATCAACGGCGATCGACGTACGCGTTCCCGAGGCCACGATCGTCGGCAACGTGTTCCGGACGACGACGACGGCGATCGCGCAGCCTTCCGGCTTCGGCTACACGGGCGCCTCGATGGGGCAACGCGCGATCATCGTCGGCAACATCTTTCCGAGTGCGCTCACCGTGCCTCCCGCGGATCCGGCGTCTTATCCGGACATGTACCCGGGCGACGCATGGTGGACGTTCTACAGCATGCACGGGTTCGCCAACGGCACCTTCCTCAACAAGGTCCCTGCTCCGCTCGCCTTCATCGAAGGAGAGAACCAGGGCGCTTCGAGCAGCGCGCTCGCCGCGTATCAGCTGCCGACGATGCCGAAGACGCCGTCCGCCGTCCCGGGCCGCAATGTCTACGAGCTCGCGCCGTCGTACGACGAGAACTCCGACGCAGCTCACCTCGCCACCATCATGGCGTTGGCGTGCAATGACCTCATCGCGAGACCCACACACCCTATCCTCCACCTTCAGGCGGGTGTTTTCTTTGTCAACAAGACCATCCGTATCCCTGCCGGCTGTGAGATCCAGATCATCGGCGACGGGATGGGCACGCGCATCGAGTGGGGGGTGGCGGTGGCCCAGACGTATGGCGCTGGACCTGGGCTCAGCGCCACCCAGGAAGGCTTCATCTTCACGCTCGAAGCGCCAGCGCGAGCGACGATCCGCGACCTGATGCTCGGCGCGCACCTCTACACCATCCAGCAGACGGGCGTCGTGCGCAACGCCAGCCCCAAGGCGCCCGTCGGGCGCGGGATCCTGATCCGGACGAAGGACACGCCGGGCGATCGCGTCTACATGGACAAGGTCAGCGTCGAGGCCGCACAGAATCCGTACCCGGGCACGGACGACTTCACCCATGCCATCACGGTGGAGGGCAATCACGTGAGCACCCGCCTGGACTCCGTGGGGCTCAGCAAAGCCGCGTTCGGTCTCATCGTCGATGGCGGCGGACAGGCGACCACCGGCGTGCGCGTCTACGGCGGCTCCTCGGGGGGGATCTCGCGTTCGACCTACTCCGTGAAGAGCGGCGGCAAGCTCGTCGTGCACGGCGTCGAGGCCGAGCAGACGGTCGGGATCAACCTCGATGGCGGCTCGGGCTCGTTCACCTTCGTCGGCACGCGCTATGTCGCCAACAACCCCACTCCGTATGCCCCGTGCACCATCGCCGCGACGTGCCCCGCGCCGCCGAGCCGGGGGAGCCCGAGCCTGCTCTGGCTCGCCTGGCGGGACCAGCTGTCCTCACCGGGAGGGCTGAACCACGGCGCTGCGTTGTACGCCGGCGACTTCCACGGGACGATAAGCCTTCTCGGCGTCCAGGCTGGCATGACACTCATCCGTGATGCGGCGAGCGTGCAAGACCTCACATTCGCCTTCGGCGTGCATTACAACTACTCGGGCAACACCGACGCTTGCTCTTATCCTATCGATCCGGGCCTGTGGCCGGACGGCCTGCCCTCCTGGCAGACCGATCTCGTCGAGTCCGCGAACACGTGTACTCCCGCGTTCAACGTCACTGGAGGCGCGAGCTACGTGGCGGGTAGCCTCGTCGCGAAGGACGCGCTGTTGGCTCGCAAACCCGGCTGCGTGAACCCGCGCTTCGGTCGCCAGGAGCGGGCGTGTGCTCCCCCGGCCGCCAACAGCTATGTCCCGGCGATGCTCGCCGATCTGCGCGCCGCGAAGATCGAGACGATCGCGCCGGCGTGCCTCCGCACCAACACCGATGCGCACATCGAGCACGTCCTGTTCCAGGGGTTCGACGCGCAC
>Ga0134121_10003323_pt1 | contig 13468 bp, 10 predicted proteins | sample KB301_FD_96463 | JGI IMG/M metagenome (GOLD analysis project Ga0134121, IMG submission 96463) | Terrestrial soil microbial communities without Nitrogen fertilizer from Kellogg Biological Station, Michigan, USA - KB3-0-1 | ecosystem: Environmental > Terrestrial > Soil > Unclassified ...
ATTCGGATGCTCCGCGCGAAATCGTGACGCCCCGTTGACACTGCTGCCCAGGCGCCGCTTTTTCCGCTGTTTTTGCGGCACTTTCAAGCCTTGCTCACGCCAGAGCCGCTGCACCCGTTTGCGATTCAAACGCCAACCTTCTTGTCTGAGCAACGCCGTGATTCGCCGGTAGCCGTAACGCGGATGCTGCCGCGACAACTCGCGCAGCCGTTTCACCAAGCGGTCTTCCTGGGCCGCAGTCCGCGCCACATAACGCTGGCTCGAACGGGACCAACTCAAAGCCCTCAGAGAGTCCTCCTGCCCTTCAGGGCGGTTAGACTCTCATACCACATGGACCAGAAAAAAGGGTGACACTCAGCAAGGGAATAGATGCAGCGGCGCTCCCGTTGCAGTGCGTCGGCGCATGTTGAATTGATTGGTGCGGGATTGACTTGACGAATATCATATCGTTCGTTGGCGTTTCCTTTGGATCACAGGGAGGCCTAAATAGATCATTAATCCGAGCAAACCGAGTGCCCACATAATGCCGCGTTGGATCAAGGCGCCTAGCACACCAGCTGCCGAGGTGTAGCCAATCAATTCATAAAGCATGCTGATGGCTAACTCCTTGCCACCTACGCCGCCAGGCGACGGGAAACCAGCGCCGATTGCAGTGGCAATGGGGAGAATTAGGACATGCGCGAGGAGCGTTGGGATGTGGTCCACAGGGGTCAACGTGCATGCGGCGAAATAAAAAGAAAGCACGAAGCCCATATGGCCAATCACGGACAATAGCAGTGCTAAGGCAATACTCTTACCGTTTCGGCGGTAGGTATGCAGCGCTCGCCACAGTTCCGCAGCAATTCCCCCTAGCATAGGTAATCGTTGAAACCGGCACGCAAGCCGCTCAGCCACGTCGACTGAGACCAACCCCGCAGTACACCAGGCTGCGATGCCACTGACGACCAGGCCAATTGCGGTCAACACCATCATCTCAAGATAACCTGCCGCCGAAGCAGCAATGGCGATTTCCCCCATCCAGCCAGCAAGCCAGATCGCGCTGCCGACCGAGGCAACCATCAAAAAAAGGCCACCTAGACCTACGAAGCGGTCAACGATTACCGTGGCCACCGCAACGGTACGGCGGTCTTGCACGTCTGCGATGAACGCGGCCTTGACGAAGTCGCCACCAACCGGTCCTGGAAGAAAAATGTTGAAGCAAAAACCGATCAGCCCGAGACGAATCGCGGCGCTCATGGTGAACGGTAGCGCCTGGGCTCGAACCAGAACGTACCACCTGCAATAGGTAATGAGGATGCTGGCAAGAAATGCGATTGCCGCGAGCAACAGGGAGATGATCGCGATTGGCCTTTGGAGGGCTTGAACAAAGCCAGGCCCCTCGCCGTCGGCGCCCCAGCACCGCCAGATCACACCTGCCAGTAAGCCGATCCCTATTGCATACCTAAGGACGGCTGCCAATTGTTTCTTTACTGAGTTGGTCATCAAGACGTTATCCACATCGGTGATGCCCAGGCAAGTTGTTCGTCGGTCTGGAGGACGCGAATATAATAATAATGCGTGCCGGCGGCTGGACGAAGATCCGTCCAATTGCCGGTGTACCTGTCGGCTTTCGGGTATATGGTTTGCACTACCTCGCTGTCCCGCAGGATGTCGATTTTGGCAATAGTGTTGGTCCCGATCACTTCAATGTCCAGCTTGGGGGCGCCACTGGCCTTGAATTCGTCGCCCATGACAAAAGGGCCACTTCGCAAATTGACGATGATATTGTCGGTCGCCCCATAACAATGGCGTTTGCGGACGGCGGCAAGTAAACTCTCGCGATCGCGTTTTTCGGACAAGATCACGAAGAACGAGATGTGCGTTGACCAATGGTCACTGGATGCCTGGAAGCCCAGCTTGTAGCCCTTTTTTAAGGCGAGGTCCACATAACCAAAAGGATACCAACCGGCAACATTGACTGGCAACTTGCCGGTGCCCGCTTTGTAGCCCGCGCGGGGCGCCCCTTCTACCTCATAGGACATGCGGTCGCCCTGATAAATCTCGACGATCGGCTCCGCAACGGGGTCGTTGTCACGCCAGTCCGTGCCCATATTGGTCGCAGTGGAGTGCGCCGCGCACAGGCCGTCCATTTCGTGCAAATAACGATAAAGCATTTTGGTGTCATCAAGGCTAACGCCAGCCACTGTTGCTTCGTTTTCGGCAGGCAGCAGCCTGGGCAACGTTCGCACCCCACGCTTGGCAAACATACAGTTGCGATGGCCATGGGGATAAGGCACGCTGCGTTCATAGGAAAACATGGTTGTGAACAGATCTGGAAGATGGTAAGCATCGGTGAATTTCTGGATTAGCCACCAGGCATACTCGCGGCCGCCGCCGCCATCGTGATCGCCATTTCCTATCCAATCCAATGCCGCCGCATCAATTGCGTACCGGAACATGTCGTCCAAAGAACCCTCACCGCCCCCATCGAACGAAAACTCGGTATGGCGATGAAACTCGCCGCGCAGAAGCTGAAATCTTTTGCCCCCCGAGTCGACACGGTACCCCTCCATTACTGCAGCCGTGTCGCGTTCTTTCTTGACCTTTGCTGCTTCAACTGGCGAACGCGATTCGCTTGCAAGCGGCACCAGTTGTGGCTCGGCTACCTCGCCTGGAAGACTTATGACGCTCATATAAACCTTGTTTTGCACGACTTCTGGCGTCGTGTAGCGACCATCCGTGTTGTGAATGACGACAAGACCTCCGTTCTTGTGTGGCAACAACGCAGGACGGTTGTCAAGCAGTCCATCGGAATGGTGGAGCTCTATTGGTTCGCTCCACGTGTCACCTTCAAGGCGACGAGCGAATGTGAGCCAATACGACCCCGGATGCGAGGTAAAACGCGAGCCAAAGCCTTGTCGATAGGTCAACCATAATTGTCCCTTGCCATCGACGCCAAGGTGGGGATAGGCATATCTAGCTGCGCTTTCATAGCTATGCATTCTCACCGAATCGAAAGGCAATACGGGATAAGACATGCGAGATTGGGGCAATTTGGCCACCGGCTGATAAAGCTGGCCATTAGTGTCACGGCAGATAACGCGGATGTGCCGTTCGTCGTAAAGTGGATGTCCGCCTTTGTTGTCAAGCGCCCCGTAGTCTTTGCCCCAACGCTGGGGGCCCTCCTCATACGCAATCCACAAGCGACCTTTTGAATCATAGACACCAGACGGCCGAGCCTCAAAACGAGCCGTGTCCGTTACCATTGTTGACGCAGGCTTTGCATTGACTACGTCGGCTAGTCCAATGTCAAAGTCACCTGCCTCATAAGTATCAAACACCACAGTTGTGTTGCCAGCCCCATCAGCCACGAGCCCCACACTCCAAACATTGCGCTTGCCGCTTGGCATTGTAAGCGGACCAAAACTGCCGGCACGCCCGCTGATTAGTCCTGTGGTGGCGTGGGTTTGGGTCCAATGCTGAAATGCAATACACAGTGACCCGTCCCGCTTGGTGCACGCCACAGGGGACAAATTGGCAAGGCCTTTTTGAGTCAGTCTGGTTTCACTGTGCCATTTCCCGGTCTTAGGATCATGACTGCGGTAAAAGAGGTCGTGCCTGCCATATCGCATTGCGCTATAAACGACACAAACATTGCCATTATCCTCGACGGCGACAGCACAGCGAACAATGCTTTCGGCAGATCCGGTCACCGGAATGGCCGTGGTCCACTTGCCGGCCCGATATGCCTTCAGCCAAAGTTGGTCTCTAAAACCCGGGGTATAATAACTCTTAAAGTTTTCTGGCCAAATTGACAAGTTTTGTTGTTCGATTCGGCGTCCCTCATCAAGCAAGGTGTAGCTTGTGTATGCAACCCACAGCGTTCCATCTGGGCCGTATGCCGCTGCCGGAAAATCATCTTCGGTTTGGGCATTATTAACTAACGTTGAAGTGGAAATCAGACGGACAGCCCCTGCACCAAACCACAGGATTTGAGTCTTCCCGGCAAATACATCTTTTAGCTGAACCCTGACCTTGGGATGGTTTTTGTCATTGAGTTCGATTATTAATTCAGCCCCAGGCTCAACATCAGCCAAGTGTAAAACGACGCCGACGCTCGCAATTGGCTCCAACTTTCTCGCAGCCGGATTTTTCTCAGGGACACGCAGGCCGATGTGAGATTGGGCCTGCCAACCGTCGCTAATAAGGAGCTTGTCTCCGCCTGCTGGCCGAAACCGATATCCCTCACGGTGTACGATCCGTGCCCCTAAAACCCTTGCTTGCCCAGACCAGTCGCGGGGCTTGGCCAATTTGGTGTCGTTGACACCTAATTCGATAAGGATCGCTACAGGCGGTATCTCCGCAGCCGCAGCATGCGCCCAATCGAGGACTAAAAGTGGGCGGCGCTTATGCATAGCCAAAGGCACGATGGCAACCATCACTGCCACGGCAATGACACCAAGAAGGATGCGACGTTTCTTTGAGTAGATCTTTAGCATCACATTCGCTCCTTCATATTAAGCTGTCAAAAGCAGGTCTCAACCATTTCAGCTGCCAAAGCCTGCCAGGGCAGCCGATACAAAAGCCTCAGGCCGTTGAGAAAGAGTTTGACTCTAAACACAATAGACAAGCCCTCTCGGTCGTTATTGGTGATTTCGTAGCCGAGAGATTGCAGTGCTTTGCCACCAAGAGCTTCAAGGCATCTGATTTGCGTAGCTGACAATTCACGCCGCCAAATCCCAATACGATTGTCCGTTATCTTTTCAAGCGCACGGCTTTTCCATGCATATTCACGCAAGGGAATTCCCTCACTATTACCGTAACCGTCCGCCACCGCAGACTCGTAAGGAAGGCCGAGAAAGGTCAAAATCCTGCGCAACTCCGGTGCGGGATTTGTTACCACATCCTCATACTTTACGAAATAAACACCAAGGCGGTTTTCTTTCTTGGCGCGCATGAAAATGCGATGATAATAAAGCCAAATCATGAAATTGACGTATAGATTATTGTCCATCCAAGGAACTTTGCATAAGCTCAGTGCCACATCGCGGCCGTCTCGGTAAATAAAAATGAATTTGGCATCGGGAAAAAGCCAGCGCATGCGCATTATACGGCCAGTTTGTTCAGGCGTTTTGTCACCGAAATAAACAGTACTCGACCGCCCAACACGCTGAACATACTGCAATGCCATATCATTGTACACGGCACGTGCATCGCGGGCAGTGGCGATTTTTTTGTCAGGAAACGGGAGGTCGATTTGAAGATCCGCATTAATACGTTGCACTTGGTTGACTTGGCATTTCCGAGAACACCCCACAAACGAAAAAAAGAATTTCGTTTCTGGAGCAATAACGATCTGTGAGTGCCGGTTCAAGGCCTGCTGCAACATCGTAGTGCCCGACCTAGGGCAACCTAGTATGAACAGTTTCTTCATTTTGCTCCCGAGGCAAATGCGCTTGGTTTACGCGCGCTACAATCCACACGTCATCTGAGTAAAGAATCTGAAATGCTTGAGGGTTTGTTGTCAACCATTCTGGAACGTTTTCGTAGCGTTGTTGCTTGGAAGAATCGTAGTACTTGGTAATAACAATGGTTGTCTGGTGGTTCCGCAGATACGTAGCGAGACGTGGATAGGTGGGAACCCAAAGCGGCCGTGCTACATGAAACTGCCTTCGAGATCCGAAAAATGGATAGTATCGAAACTCACACACGCAAATCCTGTTTAAGGATGGGTCAAGTTGGCTAACCACCGACATTGCTTTTGAGTGGTATCGTATATCATAAAAACTAAAAAAGTTATCATGCCAGCGGGATGCCAACCAGGGTACTGCCGAGCCAACAACGATCACACTTAGCCCAACGAGCGCATAGCGCATGGCCCGTCGCCATGGTGGCCATGTGTTCCAACAAAGACGCAGCAAAACTCCGGAAGCGAAGAAATTGCATGCAGTTGGCAACTTATCTAATTGGTTCCCCGTCCAACTCCTTTCTCTCCAAACCAGTTGTGTGAAATAATAAATGAGCAGTCCAGCTAAGGTGGTATAGCCGCAAATTAACAAAACGCTGCTCACCGATGGCCGCAAGCGTTGATGATCGGAAAGCCCGTCGATGGTAGGGGGCCGCCAATTGACCAGCAGCGCTGCCGCCAATTGGCTAGCGTCTTGAAGGACAAGGGCCGTGCCAATAATCGTTACACTCATGAAGCAGAGGCCAAAGCGTGCAGGCAAATACTGTCCCCGTAGCATGTCCATAGTGCCCGGCACCATTTCTACTGTGTTGGGCGAAACGAAAAGGACCAGGAAAGTCGCAACGATAAGAAATACCAAGCTGCAACGCAAGCGAGCGGTAGTTGAACGAAGTCGCCATGCAGAAATGGACAGCCAAAACAAAGTGATTGGTACTGCAACAATTGCGACCAAATGGCATGGCCCTGCCATTTGCTCAACACACTTTAGGACAAGGTTCAAAACGACTGGCCGTACATTACTCACAAACGAGCTAGACCAACTCTCAGGGCGCATTTCGCTCCACAAATCATTGTCTGCGCTGAAACCCACGGGATAGATTGGAGAACCAGCCATCCAAAGATTACGAATGTACCACGGACAACCAAAAATGAGCAGGCCGGTACCAATAACGAGAGGTGCAATGATTCTTAGGCGATGATCGCGCATTGACCAGGTCAAGAACACTAATACAACCACAGCAATCATGACGTAGCCTAAAGCATAGTATTTTACGCCGCTCAAAATCCCAATGGTGACGCCTGTAGCAACGAGATACTCGCACCGGCAAGTTAAGTAAAAGCGAATCGTATAGAGCAAACTAGCAAGAAACAGGCCGACCACGGCGACATCGTTTTCTGAATCCATCAATTGCCTTAGCACGGGTGTCGTTGCAATTACCGCAAATCCCACGAGATGGGCCAACGGTCGGCTCAAACCGAAGGTTGTGCCAAGCTCGATGGCCGCAGCCGCTAGAAGGAAAACGGCAGGAAGATTAATCAAGGCAATCAGAAAATCTCCGGAAAACGGTGCCGCCAACCACAATCCTAACAACTCGTGGTTGCCGGCATTGTACCACATACCATCATTAGGCGCATAGAGACTGTGCGTCGCTAGCCATTGATCCACCAATGGAATGTGGTACATCAGTGAATCCCAATCGGTCGGGAAGGTCAGTAACCCCTTGACAATAATTTGAGCCCCACAAAATGCCAAAAGGAGGCCCCACAAGATCTTGCACCAAACATTGGCAATGAAAGTATTTGACCATTGGAAAGCCGTCAGTGGGCTACAATTAATGGGCGCACGGAGGGATTGGTTCAGTTTAGATCTGGCGGGATGTGTCGTATGCGGTTGACCAAATTGGTTTGAGCTTGGGACACTGCATCGCCGCCGTTGAAGCTGCAACCAACCAATTCCTAACATTGTTAGCCCACCCACGGTCACCAACAACAAATGCCAAACAAGTACGCCCAACATCCCAAGCGTCAAACAAGCAATTACAATGACGGTCCACGAAACTACCGTAGTATTAATGATTGTCGGTGCTAGAGAGTCGCCAGGAAAAAGCCACCGGCTCCATTGCCACGCGCACCAAATGAGTGATAGCGTAACTACCCACCAGAGGACAGCTGCTAGCATATCCTCCATATATGAACCTCTCCGCTCATCAAGTAAGTTCGCCGCTTTTTGGTGCGGCATTAACAGAACTGGGATTCGTTGCAAAGCGCTTGATCATGCATTGGCATTACTGACCCGGTCCACTTTTATCTGCTGATTTTAATTATGCGGGTGCAATGGTTGAGCAAGGCGTAACCTTCGGTCTCCCACTAATCAAAGTTCATTAATTAAATTAGCCTGGCGTAGTTCGCTATTCATCCCTTACAAAGCTATGTTGGTGGATGAGCTTCGTAGAGCCTATTTCAAAACTAGACCGCCGGTGCAAATCCAACGGTAAAAGCTTTGATTTCGCAGCAAATCGTTAGTCGGCGTCAAGCCGTTTGCGATAAAATCGCCAGCCGAAGTAAGATGCCAGAACTACGATTGGAATTGCCAATGCAAAAATGATCACCCATGTCCAGCTGCCGCTGAGCGTGGAGGCCGTAGTGCTGGGGCTAAGTTCGCGGGAATGAATCTGCAAGCTGAGAATCCGAAAGTCTACCCCACTAGCTGATTTGCCGGTGTCGCCGGTGACGCGAACGAGTTTGAGTGGTTGGTCCACGAACTCCACACGGCGAAGTTCATTAAAGGTTTCATTGCTTGGTTCTGCGGCCGAAAACACCAGGACAGAACCACCGCGAACGAATCGTAGCTTGCCTTTTGTCGCTGTTGTTGGGAACATTGCCGTATTGTTTTTGTCTTCACCATTTGGTGTCTTGAAGGCTCGGTTGGTAGCATAAACTTCACCTTGTTTGGGATGTGTGCGACGTGCAATTGTCGCCGAGTCTTTTTCTGGCGTATCCGCAAAAATGGTCAGATTTAAGCCCGCACCGTAACCGCTTGTTGGTTTCTCACTTCCAATCATCTCATAAGACAGCGTGATTTCAAAGTCCCCATGAACTGCAAGTTTTGAACTAATTCCCATCTGCGGCAAAGATTTTTCGGCTCCTGGTATGGTAATCCGCAGCCCTTCTTGTTCTGCTTTGATGTATTTCTTAGCATTAGGACCGACGTAGCCCAGCACGGTTTCGCGGAATTGGCTGCCGCGAAAATCCAGATCAAGATCATTGGTCGCCGGCTGCGCTGCAAAGGCTAACAGCAGGGTAGTAGTCAAGAGATGTTTCATGATTAATTACCCACGTGTGGCAATACATCGCCGTCATTGGGCACCAGCTGGGGCGCCATGACTGACCAAGGCGTATCGAAGGCAAAAACCCGCACGGATCCATCTGCGAACAAGAAGTTAGCACCGTGCTTGTGCGCAGCGCCCCAATTCTGCTCGTGCCGAATACGATTACCATCGCGCAGAATTTCCAAACCGTGGCGCGCTGTTCCGGCAGATCCACCAATGAAAAAACCCTCGTCGTAGTACCATGAACTAGGCATTTGAACACTAGGGTCAAATGCTTTTTCGCCGACCATCAGCGTATTGGACACACCATCTGTAATCTGTAAAAACCGCAAACACTTTGGCCGCGGGCCTATAAGATACTCGTTGGCCCCATAATCAGTTTTCCCCCATTTCCAGCCGCCAGCTTGATAGGAACCCCACTTGTCGTCCTCGATCACCTCATAGGCCTGAACTGTTCGGCGGCTTAGACAAATGTAGGAAGCAACGGGTTTTGTCCAGTCCATTTTTTGATGAATCTCTTGTTGATCGAGGAAAGGCAAAATCGAGAAGCACCACGGTCCAGTTTGAGCTGTTGGCGAAAGTCCCGGTTGGCCCACACCCCAACGAAAAGTGGTATTGATTGATTTATCGAGGGTAGATGGCGTGAAAAGTGAACCGTCAGTTGCGTTGATCTCTTGCTTTCCGTCCCAGCCGCCATTGTGAGGAAGTACGCGATGGCTATCATGATGAAGAACCAGCGCCACACCAATTTGCCGAAGGTTGTTTTGGCACGCTGCAAGGTTTGACCACTCGCGCGCTGCCTGCGTTGCGGGCAAAATCAAACCAATGAGGACCGCCAAAATCGCAATGACTACGAGGAGTTCGACAAGCGAGAAACCGGCAACACGGTAATCTGATCGGGTTCGCATTTTGCGTTCCAAGTGCTGGCCTTTTCCTGGCCGGGAGCTAAGTTAGTCGCCCAAATGGTAGTACAGGCCTCCAACGCAATTCGAGTTCATGCTTGAACTTAGCCAAGTCGAAGGGTTCACCCGTTGAGTACTAAAAAGCGCTCCAGTCTATTGCCCAGATGGTACTTGCAAATCAATGCACTATCATACGCGCCGCAGACAGTTTATCCAAGAAATAAATTAGGTCGTGTTGACAGTGGTGCTGGATAAATGCCGAAGCAACTGAAACTGGCGAAACATGCGGTTGATTTGCGACGTTTTCGGATTCGTTGAAATTGCCGCAAATTCAAGGAGTATTATCGGTTGCCAATTTGGTTCTAACTTTTTGTTCACTTTGGCTTCTTCGTACGAGTTAGTCGAGGCTGCCAGCGTGGTAGCCAGCATTGGTTACTCGATAGAAGGAGAAACATCAATGCTGCGGCGCCATGAAATTACCGACGACCAATGGGATGCCAGGCAGGGTTTCTTGTCAGGACAAGCGGGGGATCCGAGTGTTGCGGCCAAGGAAATCGCTTGTTCGTCAATGCCTTGCTGAAGAGCAGAACTACGTGTACCTCCCGGCTGACGTGTCCACCGCTCGTGTTCAGGATGGGGTTCGCCCGACGCTTAATCAAATTGTTCCTGTCACCCCCGGCAGCTGCTGGCCGCTTTCCGTCGCCTGCTGGCATCGGTGGCATGCCGTTCGCCATCGCCGCACCCTTTGATTAGATTGCTTTCACCTCGGTAACTGGCGTGCTGGGCACCGTGATCGAACGCGGCATGACTTGGGCACTTGGTTTATTCGGCTCAACAGTTTATTTGGGCCTATCTTTAGACCGCACGAGACACCAATCAATGGGATCTCATGTTCCACTGCCAATCCATGACCAATCAACTCTCACCACTCAGGACGAAACGGAAGGCCAGCATTCCTTCCGCGAATCTTCGAGCTGTCGAATTTGCATGTCACTTGCCAGGTGCTTTTTTGATTTTCCGATGAAGCTGCACACCAGCGATTAGAAGGACAATGACCCCCAACGCCAACCAAAGTGCATAGTCGGCACCACCCTCAGGCTTTGGGGGCAGCCGAATAGCTAGTGATTTGCCCGATAACCGGTAGCCGGTCTCCGTCTTTTCCCAATGCCCGTTTTCCAAATCTGCTTCTGCCAACATTTGCATGAATACCCAAGCTGGCGCACCACGCATAAAAACCTTGCCCACGTCAGGCCTGTGGTATTGCAAGTCTTTGTCCACCTTAAAATCAAGGCCAGTTACTGCGTGCAAAGACTCCAATATCTCCTCAAGCGTTGGCTGTTCTGTGGTATACATCTTTACTCGCAGTTTAGGGTCTTCCCTTAACTGCGAATCTTTTGGCACGCGAGGCTGCAATTCGTCTGTAGCGTCAACAGTAGCTTGCAAAAGCAACGCACAAATAAATGCCAAGCAAGTGCGTTTTTCCTGAGCCTCCACGTTTCACCGTCCTCCAAACCATTAGAGCTAACATGCACCGAACACCTGCAATCTCGGCCAATGCCACTTTGAGGAACAGCCGGTGAGCTATTTCACAAATTACTGGTTAATGATTGCTTTCCAAACAATTGCCACTTGCACCAAATGGCCCCTACCTGAAGTGTCAACTTATTGTTGCCAAAACACGGCTGGCCTGGGAGCACGGCAAACCAATTACCATGCACGCGGCGGCGCGGTTGGGTTGAGCCCAGTAGCCGTCCCGGTGTTTGCCACCGCTGACTTACAGAGCACGCAACGCCGCCACCTTGGCCGCACCCTCCTCAACCCAGCGCAGGCCCGATCCTTTCAGGCGTTCGCCGATGATCTTGCATCCCGCCTCGGTGTGCCAATGTCCCAGCCGTTACCCTGGCCCCCGGGCGCACCCTCAATTATCGCTTCTCTTGATATTCATAAGAATGCAACCTCGCCGTATTTTGCAGGCGCCGAAAATCAATCCTTGCAACAATGCGATCATTGGAATCAGGGGACGTGAACGAAACAATTGGGTAACAACGAATGCTAAAAAGTGCATCGTCCACTTGGCGTTCTTCTTTGATCACCTTCTCAATTCGAACTTGAGTTCCACCCTTAAGTGTCATCAGCAAACTCATGTCATCACCCAAGCTCGTGGCATCAATGAAAGTATTGCCCTTACGATCACGGTATAAATAGCAATCAACATCAATGAAATCCACTTTGCCGACGACCTGCGAATACTCAGGATCGCCCGAATGGTCGGATATTACTGGCTTTGGATTTGAGCAGCCGCTCGTCAGCATAGCGAATGCAGCACAAACGATCACTCTTTTGTTGAGCACCCTGGACATCTTTATTGACTCCTTTCAAACAACTGCGCAATCACGCCATCGCGGGCAAAGCACTAAATCCGAATACCGCTTCCATCCATGATTTTTCAACGCCGCTCAACTGCAAAGCCACTAATCCAGTTGTCCGCCAGGGATACAACAGGTGGTGATGATACTACCTTTTCCCTTTCGCCGCGACATTGCCTAACTCTTTCGCCCATATGGCCGCAGTATCTTGAAGTGTCATGATGTAGATATGGCCTTTGTTTGCGGCGGCTTCATTATTCGGCGCATCTTTTCGATTGATGCCAACGAAGTCCTTTTTTTCATATTCCTTTTGGAAATTGGGTGCCTTATCTGCTCCCTTAATCTTCGCTCCCCGAATACCTTGCAGTAGGGCTAGGTTCCTGGGGAGAAAAGCTGCGGTCCGCACATCCTGATGTTGGTACAAGTTAACCCAACGTTCGACTTTTTTTGGGATTTCGTACGTCGATAACAATTCCCAAGGTCCTGGGAAATTTCCGTCTTTGTCGTCATACAGGAGCGACCAAACGGTATTTGTCCCAGGAACTCGAGCCACGGGGACAGGGTCGATTGTAAAAGCCAAATCAACCGGGACCTTTCTCTTGTCTAACCAAGCCGCAAGACGGGTTACAGCGTCGCCGCCGGCGCTGTACCCTAGAAGTACTATTCTATTGTTGTCTTTCTCAAAATTTGCTTTGATCTTTGCTTGCCAACCTTCATAGTTATCCTGCGCGTCATAATGAAACTTGACGGTCGGGAATTTCTTTACAAAGGGCTCGGTGAAATTGTCTTTCATTACTGGATCAAATAGTATTTTCCATGTACCACCCCAACCTTCAAACGCATATACGTTTGTCCTGAACTGCGCTGGCTGATAAACGTCTGAGGCCTTGACCTTTTCCAGATCCGACTCGCTATCGTCAGCGATATCAATAATGGTAAAGGTCGTGCTGCGCACGTAGCCAAGTGCCGCATTAACTGGACTGGAAAGTGCCAATCTAAAATTCCTGGATCCGTCCGATAAATTGTTGTTACCTAGAGTCACGTAAACTGTCGCGGATGTTTGATAGGGACTAAAACTGACCGTCCCACTCGTGTTTGAACTACTCGCCACGTAGTAATCCATCGCATAATTAGTGGGACATGTTGCGCCGTGTGATCCAGACCCGTCGGTCGCCTGATAGGTCACGCTAACTGTATTGCTGGACGGTGCGCTGAGCCGTATTTGGATGGGAACCGTGCCATCGGTTTGCATTGCCCAATGCCTTTGTGAACTAAAATGCAAATAAGGCCCGCCGTAAGACTCTGTCGGTACGCCAGCCCAGCTGTACCCAATCCCAAAAACGCACAATTGGACGACGACTACAGCGAAGAACTTTCCCACGACGGCGGTTTTTCGGTTAATCACTTTAGCAACCCTTATCATGC
>Ga0134121_10003324_pt1 | contig 13464 bp, 12 predicted proteins | sample KB301_FD_96463 | JGI IMG/M metagenome (GOLD analysis project Ga0134121, IMG submission 96463) | Terrestrial soil microbial communities without Nitrogen fertilizer from Kellogg Biological Station, Michigan, USA - KB3-0-1 | ecosystem: Environmental > Terrestrial > Soil > Unclassified ...
CATCTCTGCAAGATGCTCGCGGCGCGCGGCCACGAGGCGGTTGTAGATTTCGCAGCCGGCCTCGTTGAGTTGATACACGTCAGTCGCTGAAGTCGGCGTGATCAAAGATTTATCGAGGAGCTCCGTCTTCGAACTTTGAAGCTTGATCGGATCAGCTTTTCCTTTGCGGCCCAGCTCGTTTATGTTCACCTCCGGCTCGCGTTCGATCTGGACCAGCAACCACGCTGCTCCGGGAGTCAAATCGATACCCGCACGTTCCACGATCGCAGCGACGTAACGACGCCGCACGTCACGATCAGCAAGTATGGCCAGACCGCGAAGCAACTGCTCGCGCGAATCCGAACCCTGCGGCAGCGCGAACGCCTGTCCGATATCACCGCCGATGTCTACTTCCGTGGCTACGGCAAGCGTTTCTCTCAATCGCCTCTCCGGCAAAAACAACGAGAGTAGAAAACCGAAAAATGCCACCGCAGCAGCAAAGGTAAACACGGTGTCCAGCGACGCCATCAACGACTTCGTCGCGTTCAACTGTGTGGCGAGCACAGCCCCGAGCAGCGCGGTACCCAGCGACCCGCCGATGAATCGAAACAGAATCGCATTCGAAGTCGCGACTCCGAGATCGTGATAGTCAACCGCATTTTGCACCGCGATGATCAGCACCTGCATGACGCAGCCCAGACCACATCCGAGTAGTAGCATGAAGCCCGCTGTGGTCATCGTCGTTGTCTCCGCGGTCATTCTCGAGATGAGGAACAACGCAATCGTCACCATCGCTGTTCCGACGATCGGAAATAGCTTGTACCGGCCGGTACGACTCACGATCTGTCCCGCAAAAATCGACATTGTTAAGGTGCCGCCCATGAGCGGAATCATCCAGAGGCCGGAAGCCGTTGGGCTCAGGCCCTTCACGATCTGAAGAAACAGCGGCAGGTAAGTTACCGAGCCGAGCAACGCGAAACCGATAATCAATCCGACCGCCGAAGTGACCCAAACATCTCTGATGCGAAACAGTCTCAACGGCAGAATCGGTTCTTCGGCGCGTCGCTCCACGAAAGTGAACGCGATTAGACCGACAACAGCTACGAGGATCAGTCCGATCATCAATGGCGATGTAAACGCGTACACAACCCCGCCGAGATCCGTCACCAGGATCAGCGCGGCGAGCGAAACGGCCAGCAGTCCCGCGCCAACGTAATCGATCGCATGTCGCACAAATGAACTCTGCCTCGGGAGCGTCGCCGCGAGCACAACTAACGCAAGAATCCCGAGTGGCAAGTTGATATAAAAGATCCAGCGCCACGTCAGATTGCTCGTGAAGTATCCACCTAAAAGCGGACCGGCAACCGACGCAACACCGAACGCGGCACCGAAGATGCCCTGGTAACGTCCCCGCTGCCTGGGCGGAATGATGTCGCCGACTATGGCCTGAGTCGTGACCATGAGTCCGCCGCCGCCAAGCCCCTGAATCGCCCGAAAGAGAATCAAGTGCGTCATGGTCTGACTCAGACCACACAACGCCGAGCCGATCAGAAAGAGCACGATTGCAACCTGAAGCACACGCTTGCGCCCGTAAAGATCACCGAGCTTGCCATAAATCGGTGTGACGACGGTTTGCGCGAGCAGATACGCGGTGACGACCCATGAGAGATGGGCCAGGCCGCCAAGCTCGTTGACGATGGTTGGCAGCGCCGTGGCGACAATCGTCGAATCGAGCGCCGCGAGCAACATGACGAGCAGCAACCCGCCGAAGATTACGAGTATCTTGTCATGTGAGACGCCGGACGACATGTCAGCAGTGGCGATCGCTTGCATAACCACACAAAAGCACAAAAAGCACAAATAGTCTTCCGTAAGATTTGCGCTTTTTGTGCCTCTTGTGGCCAAAGTTTTTCTTTACTATTGTTCGCATATGGCTGATTCACTATTGACATTTGCGTCGCTGTAGGAATATCGTCTGCGCTGCTCAAACAGAACGGCTGAATTCTCACGTGCCTGCTCCTTTGCACCGATGGTTAATCCAGCCTTTTACAACTGACTTGGAACTGTTATTCGTCCCACTTTGCTGGTGGCAGATCCATTTCTCTCGCGGTCTCTACCACAATGCAGAATGCAGTTTCGCTGAGACCTCCGCATCACGTTCAAGGTTCTTGGCAACTTAATCAGCCACATTTATGGTGGCTCTGAACTTATTACCCAATCCTGCCGGTGGGCTCTGGCCCAGGGAGAAATGTATATGAATACCTCCAAATTCCTTCACACGTTGTCTCTTATTCTCTTGCTTGCCACCACCACCGGATTCGTCGCTGTGGGCCAACAGGCTTCTCCTCCGCCGGGCAGTGACGCATTTGACAGGGCATCTGCAAAGTCGAAATCACGCATTGTCGCGGCTGCGACTGGTCCTCGTTCGTCACCGTTCGAACCACCTGATAGCAATGACCACTCATTTCTTACCGATGCAGCTCCGAAACTTGATACCGGCTGCCTCTTCAGATCGTCGGGACCTATTACCTACAACATTGAGATTACGCGGCATGTTGGCGAGCTGAATCCCGATGGAACGTTAAAGAATGCCGCCGCCCTCGTGGCTGCCGGCCTGTTGTCACCCACCGCTACGCTGATCATGCCTGCATTTGATGTCGATTCGGGAGCCGTGCTGCAGGCGCCGAACCAGCCGGAGAGAGACCGAGTCAGCTTCAACGGCGAAGTACTTGGTTTTTTGTCCGGGGAAGACGGCGAATGGAAACTGAACTCCTTTGAAGTCCCGATCGCAAAGGTCAAGTTTGCTGCGCGCGGGGCCAACGGATCGTTGCCTGCACCAGCGGTGAATGAAATCAGGATTGATATCGATACCGCCAATTCGGACGAACTGTGGTGTACGTCGATTGATTGGGGCTCTCAGAGCTTCAAGGCGATGTCGCCAATCATCCTGATCCACGGCAACAACTCTGACGGGGGCTTTTTCACACGCCAGGGGTTTACCGGATTTCTCGACTCACGGCATCTCCTGTACGACAATTCCATCAAGCTGCCGACAGCAAGCATTGCTGAAAATGCCAAGACTCTGAATGATCTTATTCCAGGTATCATAAAGAGCTTTGGTGTAGACAGCGCTCACCTGGTAGTGCACAGCAAGGGAGGGCTCGACTCCCGTGAATATCTGGCGAACTTTCAATCAACCCACGATAACGATTTCAAGTTTCTCTCTTACACCAGTCTCAGCACTCCACATAACGGCAGTGCAGCGGCCGACTTGTTGGTCCAGCGTTCCAATGCTTTGCAGGTGACCAGCAATATCGACTTTGTCGGCTTCCCCACATTCACTCAGACGGTTGCGGAGCAAACAGCTCCGGATGCCGGCACACCAAACCTGACCACCACCTTCCTGTCGGGATTCAACACAACTAATTTGCCCCGACTTCCTGCGAATATGGTCTTCAATACCGTGGCGGCGGATGCTGACAGAAACGGTAACGGGGAGATCGATCGCAATCCTGATGAGTATGCTGAGCTTCGAGCAGAGAGTGCCACGCTCACGGCGTTGGATAACGAATTCCTGGGCCATACAAAAAGCCGCATTGCTGTGAACGCTGTTTATCAACTCTTACGCACCACCGGAAGCGTGACGCTCACTTATAGAACGGAACGCCGATTCTTTGGTGGCACTCGAACTGTGGCGGTTTTAACCAGCGTGCCCAACGCCACACAGTTGGGAAATGATGTGCTCGTCACACTACCAAGTGGACAAGGCGCCGGCACGTTTGCGAATCGCGTCACGAACACAACAACGTTCACAGGTGCTGAGGGCCGCAATCACTCGAGTGTCGCCAATGCCGGCGTGGCGGTGAGGGTGGTTCCCTGGATCATAGACGTTGAGAAAACACGCGGCGATCTGCACTAGGAATGTTTGTCCGGGCCTAACGCGCCATGACGCTCTACATGTCGAAATCGTTTTGGATCATGACAGCTGCCGTCACTGGAGCTGCATTGCTGGTCGGTATGCTCTGGCGGCACCGAGAGTCGTCGGCTGGTGCAGATGTTCCTTTATTCAAAACTTCCGCATGGGCGGGTGGCATGCCGGAATACGGCGAACAGATCATGCTGCGTCGAGAAATTAAGGACCGTGGACCACTCCTTCTCAAGCATAGTAAGCGCGACACGGTTTATCGATATGATCCGGCAGCCACGAGTTTAACTGCCGTTTCCGAGCAAACGTGGAATGCCGCGAGCAGCCCCATTGCTGAATGTGGAAAACAGTTTTCGCCGCCACCAGATGTGCTCCGCATCGATAAAGCTTCAAACAGCTTGATGGCGGGAACCAGACCGATCTCCACCGCCGGGCGCACAGTTCTCAAATTAACTGAGTCGCCCAGCAAACGCTGGGTCGCTGTTCTTTCTGCTGCTGGACCACTGAAGTCTTCGTTAATTCCGTTCTCAGGAGGAAGTGCGGCGTCCGGAGAGCATTATCATCAAGTCCTTTCGTTGCCTGACGCCGTTCCGGTTGGAACGGCTGTTCAGCTTCCTCTGGAGCGAGACTCGGACCTGCTTGTGCCTTGCTGGTCAGCAGACGAAAAAGAAGTCATTTATCACGAGCTCCTCTTTAGTTACCTTTCCGTTGTGGAAACCCAAGTCACTCAACCTCCAATGCCCTGAAGGCGTCCCATGAACCAATATAAAACCTCAACAATGCGAATATTTCTCCTGCTAGTGCTTTTCTCCGCTGTGACTGAAGTGCCAGCTCAAGAGCCAGCTAACACCATTCCACTGCGAGCAGCACAGTATCGGCTAAATCGCCTCGCGCCCGGACAAATCTCCGGACAGGCTGTCTTCACCGTCGATCAATCAAATGTAGTCACGATTGAGATTATCGCGGGCATTGGCGATCTCAACACCAGCATTCTGGGCCCCGCAGGACAGGTAGTCGATCCCACTACAATCGACGGCTTGGGAGGAAGCTTTACCACGATAAATAAAGCAGCGTCCGATAGTGCCTTAATGCTTCTCTCCATTACCAATGGCTATCGCTACATCTATTCTTTCCCTTCGTTTGGACCGGGTAACTATACAGTGCGCTTTCAAGCCCCTCCCGCTCTGGCCAAGGAAGTGGCTGTCAGCACTCAAGTCACAACCGACAGTAAGATCGGCGCCACCTTGATTGCGACTGACCCGAGATTGGTACTTGGCGGTACGGCGGTTCTGGCGGCAGCGATCTTTAACGGAACAACTCCAGTCACAGGAGCTAACGTCACAGTCAAAATACTGCCTGCCTCCGGATCACCTATTGATCTGACGCTCAAGGACGACGGCAGCTCAGGTGATAATGTTGCTGGTGATGGATTGTACAGCGGTCAGTTTACACCCGGCGCGCTCGGCAACTATCGTGCGTCGGCTACGATCACAGGCACGTCCGGAGGTGTCTCTTTTACCCGGCAGGCGGCCACTTCTTTTGATGTGATTGCACAAAACAGCAGACTGACTGGCGGCTTCACGGACCAGGGCATCGATGATGATAGCGATAGTCGCTTCGATCGAGTCGCGATTGACATGGGAACGAATACAACACGAGCCGGAGCGTATCGATTTTTCATTCATCTCAAAACAGCCAGCGGTAAGAAAGTCGTTCGTAGCGCCGACGTGAATCTCACTGCCGGTGCGTCAAATATTCGCGTCAACTTTGAAGCAGCAGCCTTTCTTTCACTGGGAGAGCCCGGGCCTTACACCATCGAGTTGGTAGAGTTGCTTTTCATTGACACGACCGGACTAATTCCATCAGACAGCCTGGCAAATGTTGGGCAGACGAAAGCGTATGCGCTAAGTCAGTTTCAAAGGGCACTGATCGCGTTAACGGGAATAGTCTCCGATCAGGGCATCGATGATAATAGCAATAGCAAATTTGATCGCCTCGTGGTTTCAGTTCAAGTCAACGTCCTCACGAGCGGTTTTTATTCCTGGGGTTATAAACTCAGCGACGCGAATGCTAATGAAATCGACTTCGCCTCCGGAAACACATTCTTCAATGCCGGTCTCAATAACCTGAGCGTCACCTTCGATGGAGCGAAGATTGGGGCTCACGTGGTTAATGGTCCATACCAGTTGCGCGATTTATTACTCCAGGGCGGAGGAGCATCTCTGGTCGTGACTGATGTTGGACGAACTCAGGCGTACCAATTCACGCAGTTTGAAGGCGTGCCTGTTCTTCAGCTTAGTTCCTCCTCATTCTCAGTCAATGAAAATGCGGGCAGCGTAAGTGTTACCGTCACGCGCACGGGTAGCACTGCTGCCGCTGCCACTGCCAATTTCTCCACCTCTGATACCGCCGGTCTCCAGAACTGCACACTGGCGAATGGCAAAGCCTCTGAAAGATGCGATTACGTTACTTCCGTAGGGACTGTCGTGTTTGCGTCAGGAGAAGCGTCAAAGACTATCAGCATTCCGGTCATCAACGACGTGCTGGTTGAAGGTAACGAAACCTTCACTATTACCCTGACGAATGCGACGGGATCGATACTTGGTTCGCCTCCGTTTACGACTGCGACTATTACGATCGTCGACGACGACTCTGCCGCGGCTACAACCAATCCGATTGACGGTGTTGATTTCTTCGTTCGCCAGCAGTATCTCGACATTCTCAACCGGCAGCCGGATTCCATCGGTCTTCAGAATTGGATCAACACGTTGGCGCCTTGTCCTAACGGCGGCTTCGGCGAACCACCCACATCGAATTGCGACCGCCTGCACGTCGCAGCCGGCTTCTTCCAATCAGATGAATTCCTGAACCGCGGCTATTGGGCTTTCCGGCTATATATGGTGAGCTACAACCAGAAACCTGCCTATGCGCAGTTCATCCCGGACATGGCACAGGTGGGTGGTCCAAAATCACCTGCTGAAGAAGAAACGAGCAAAGTTGCCTTCGCAGATGCCTTTGTTCTGCGGCCTGAGTTCCTGGCGCGGTATAGTGGGTTAACCGGGCAGCCACTGGCTAATGCCCTATTGCTGACGGCTGGCCTACCGAGCAATACCTTCACTGTAAGCGGCGGTATGACAAATGGCGCGATTTTGCGCGGCGTGATCGAAACCCCGGCAGTCGTCAATAAGTTTCTGGTGGACGGCACTGTGTCGATTCAATACTTCGGATTCCTCCGACGCGATCCCGACACTATCGGCTATCAAAACAACGTCGATACACTGAAAGCAAATCCCAGCAACTTGCGGCATATGATCTTCATCTTTATCAATTCGACTGAGTATCGTGGCCGTTTTGGCCCACCATAAAGGGGTGGATAACTATTTGAGGTTGTAGAGGCGTGTGTCGGGGTGATAGAGGCGCCAGTCGAACCAGTAATCCTCGAGGACGAAGACTTTCTTTAACTGTTTTCCCGCGAGTGGGCCGGCGATCGCCTTGCCCTCGAAGTTCCACGTGTTGCCAGTCTCCGCATCGATGAGTTGGAACCCGCCGCCGTCCGTCTTTTGAAAGAACTCCAATCTTCGCCCATCAACAGTCCTCTCAAACGCACGCACAGATCGACGATCCTCTCCCAACACAACCACGATCGCCGTCGATCCAACCATATCGATAATCGGGCTCTGCTTCTCCAACACCGACAACGGATACGCCACTGATTTCCCATCGATAGCGATACCCATCACGAGTGCCCGTGGCTCGAGCCGTTTGTCGACGTCGGTTCCCTCCACCACCCGCATCCGTCCGACTTGCTCTTCCCAGTTAGCCTTTTCATATCTATTCGCCGTGGCGATGCGTTCGTCAGGTTTCAAGACCCGACCATGCGGCTGCTCACGCTTCCAGATTGCGAACGAGACCTCATCGTGAAAGACACTCTTGAGCTGATGGCCCTGCAATGGTCCATGAATCGCCTTGCCGCTTACCTGTTGCCACCAGCTTCCCGTCTCCTCATCGCGCATGATGAAGTTCTGGTTGTTGATGCCTGCGAGATGAAAGTGCAGCACGCGCCCGTCGACTGTCGATTCCCACACCAGACCGGTGTGACAGAGCGTTCAATACGTCGCCACGATCGGCGTGTCGCCCACCGTGTCCTGCACGACGTGGTGATAGCCCATCAACCTGATTGGATACGCGACTGATTCATTCCCGAGCGTGACTGACAACACGCGATCGTCGTCGTTTATGTACGTGACATCGGCTGCTTTCGCGTAGGCGGGATTCGGCAGCGGATTGAACATCCACTCAAAATGGTTCTGGCGGGCGAGCCACGTCGCAGCCAATACCGGCGCGAGCAGCAGCACGAGCACGATGCGGCTCCACCAGCGACCGCCGAGCCACAGTTTGATCGTTAGCGTGAGAATTAGCAGCGAGGCGAGCACCGTCACGACCGGCGACCACCGGCGCATCAGGTAAGACACTTCCAGGATGCGTGACGTTTGCGCCTTGAACGGCATGATCAGAAAGACAGGTGTCAACACGATTGCTACAACAAGCGCGATGAGCACCAGGAGTGAGAGCCACATGAGTCTGCGTCGATTTTTAGGCATGTTTTTCTCCAGTTCGCCGTTTTGTCTTCCTGATCATCGCGATAGCCCATAACACTCCCACCGCGAGAAACGGAGAGAGATAAAGCAAAAGATCCCAGCGACCGTAACCCGGTGGCGTGGCTTCGACGGTCGCGATTGTTTCCGCGTTACCCTGCGAGCTTTGCAAACGGACGCGGACGCGCCAGAGCTCTTCGGCGTCGAAGTGCACGAGAGCGCGATATTGGACCTGGCCCGACACGCTCTCACGTGTGCCGGCGTAAAACGCTTCCGGCAATCGACCGCTCGCAGGTTGCACGCCGATCTGCACCTGGAAGTCTGGCGGAAGCTCAGCCGGAGCACTGACGATCACGAAGAAGAGCGCGTCGCCAACATCCGGATCGGTCCAAAGCGAAACGGTGTAACGATCGAGCTTTTGATCTACGAATAACGGGAATGGTGGCCCCTCGTGCGCGCTCGCCGTAGATGCCACCAGCAAGATCAACAGTAGATTTCTCACGCAGCGGCGCAGCGGCGCAGCGAGAGCTCGAACGTTGCGCCGCCGCGCCGCTGCGTGAGAATCCTTCTTCAAGCGCCAACCCATTCCTCAACCGCTGCCCAAAGTAATTGCGCGCATTTCCATCGGCTGCGACATCAGCCAGAACGCACCGGCGGCAATAATCAACGACAACGCCGCCCAGACAATGAAAACGCGCATCGGCCGCATCTCTTCCGCCGTCGCGATGGCGTAACTTACCAACAGCGAGCCGAGTAGTCCAAGAGTAATGAAACCAAACTCGAACAGTTGGACCACGTTTGGCGCGAGACCCGGCGTGCCCCAGCGCGGCTCGCCGAGAAAACCAGCAGCGGATTGGATCACTGGGATAACCGTGTAAAGCCCCGTGAAGAAATGAAAACCAAAATGGGCCAGCCAGATTCCAAACCCGAGCGGCGCCAGTGAATACGCGTAACGAACAGCTATCGACAGCAACGGCTTTCCACTCCACACGCGCGTGAGCCACGACGCGATCCCGATCAGAAGCACTGGCTCGAAGACCAAAAATAGTGCGAAGACCGTGGCCAGCAGCGGCAGCTCATAATGAACGCCGAGTGATCCCGAGAGCCACTGCTCGAGTGCATAAACAGGACTCACCATCCCAAACGCGTTCAGCAAAGCGCCGAATGTAAACACGATCGTGAGCGCCGCGAGATCCTTGCGCTTCGACAGGAACCCGATCCCGGATCGCACCGGATCAGCAGCCAGTTCCGCGGCTGGAACGCGACTGATGATGCCTACGTTGTCGTACGGACACGCCTGCACGCAGTCGAGACAAAAAGTACAATCGAGGTTGCCGGTCTTGCGCGGCTGAAACAGCGCCAGCTCACAACCACGCTGAATCACAACCAACGGTGCCGCAGTCTCGCGCACGCCGCGGATGCAATCTTTCGTCGCGCAACTGTCGCAGACCTGCGTGTCACGAACTGCTACTTCAAGCGGCGACGCGGTCGAGGAGACGAAGTTAAACTGTCCGATCGGGCAGACGAACTTGCAAAACGTCGCGTGTTTGAAAATCGAATCGATCACGAGCGCGCCGGCGAAGTACGTAATGATCAGCCACGCGGTCCACCACGGCGACGCCCAAAGATCAAGCCACTCGTAAACAAAAAGCATCGCCACGAGCAGTCCGATCGAGAGCCACTTGTTGCGCAGGGCACGTGGCCAGTTTCGCGCCGGGCGAACAAACTTGCGCACAAGATTGCGCACGAACATGAACGGGCAGGCGAGACAAAAGAAGTTTCCGGCGAAAAGGAGTACGAGCACGAGCGCGCCGCGAAAGTGTACCCAGGTGAACGTCGTGGCGAGATTCTTCGGCGCGAGCTGCGGCCCAAACAACCCATGCACGATCATCGCCGCGCTAATAATGAAGACAGGAATTTGAAGCAGTGTGCGCGCGTGGCGCTGTTTGAGCAGGCTGCCGATAACGGGAACGCGCAACAGATCGAATTGACTACTACTCAGGCTGGTGCAACTCCCTTGATTTCAAACTGGCGCTCCAATTTCGCGCCGTCGGGTAAAGTCAGGTGAACGAGGATTACCCAATCTCCGGCCATCGAGAGATTCATGTTGGCGCGATACTCGCCCGGCGCGACTTCTAATGTATCAGCAAAAAGGGGCGACATTCCGGCGTGCGACATGTTTCCTTCCAGCTTGATCTGCGCTCCCGTTAAAGGCTTTCGTGAAGCATCTGTCGGGCGTAGCCTAATCTCAACCTGGCCCACGCGCGGTGGTTGTGGCAGGACTTCATGCGCGATGAAGATTTCCCCCGCCGGCTGATTTTTACAACCGAAAATACCAGCAGCGAAAAGGCACAAAAAGCACAAAAGGCGAACCTTGTTTGTGCCTCTTGTGCCTTTTCGTGGCATTCAAAGCTTACGCCGCGACTGCGTGCAGCGGTTCGCGATGCAAAGCGCAGCTACACGCCGCCACCTCTTCTCCCTTTGGCGGAAACAGGTGGTAGTACATCGCGATCACCATCGGAATAAACACGATCGCGTTGTAGAAGAGATGTATCTCGACTCGAAACTTCGGAAATAGCGTTTGCACAAAGCTAATCGGCACTGGGGAGCCGAACCAGTAGTGATGTGTCAGCGCCTGCCACTGCAAGACGAAATGCTCGATGTGATGCCAGAACTGGATCACGAGCGCGACTGTCCACCATTTACGCGAGGTGCCGGTAAAGCCCTTCCGCAAAGTCCAGATTCCAATCAGCATGACGATCGCGTAACCATAGTGCAGCATTTCAGAGCTGACCAGCCACGGATAGAACAAACCGAGGACGCCGCCGGCGCGCGGTCGCGGCCAGCCAAGCACGTAAATCTGGTAAGCCTGTGTCAGATGCTCAGCCCAGTGCCCAAGGACGATGGCTGTAAAAAGATTGAGGGCGCGTTTATGCCAAACGCTGTTCAGCTTGTCGTAGAAACCGTAGTCGGCGGAGCCAATCCGCGCGGAGTGTGCGGCTGCTGACATCTCGACCTCCGTGTGAATCCGTGGCTTAACTGAGTCGAGCAATCTTATGACGGGAGGTGCAATTAAGTAAAGACTGTTATTTACTGTGGCGCGGCGTTTTCGCCGAAATGCTTTGCGAGCGAGGTGAGATATGCGTCTATCGTTGAAGTCTGCCCAAAGATGTAGCGCGACATGAAACGAAAGAGCACGTTCGAGACCTCACCGTCTTCGCGAATCGTCACGCGCGTGCCGCCGTTCTCCGGCGTGAACGAGTAAGTCCACTGGCCTGAATAGCCGAGATCCGTATCACGAATGCGCGTCACCATCTTTTGCGCAGGAACGTCTTCGACCAGCTCATAGTTGACGGTCCCGTGCTTTCCTTCTTCACGAAAGTAAACTGGTCCACCCTGCGGCGCCTCGACCTCGATCCGTTTCACATCAGCGCGCCATTTCGGCGCCGAGCCGAAGTCACGCACCGTAGCGTAGATGTCGTGGGGAGAGCGGTGTAGGACAATTGAGCGTGAGGCAACGTGCGCTTTCGGCAGCATCGAGCCGATCAGCGCCATGACTCCGCCAATCACTAATAACCCACCGATAATTCCTACGACGATAAAGATCAGCAGTCTCATTGGTTCTCCTTATCAAGCCTTGCGACGAGGTAAGTTTGACAGGATTACAGGATTCACATGATTTACATGAAATCTTGCAATCCTGTAATCCTCTCAAACGACTTTTTCGCTACTTGCGCTCTGCGTCGCACTAACGTAAAAACTCTTCGGTGGCCGAATTTTCCCCCGGAGCTACGCTTTCCCATTATCGCATCATCAGTAAAATCGGTGCGGGCGGAATGGGCCAGGTGTACCGGGCGCAGGATATCGAATTAGACCGTCCTGTCGCTCTGAAATTTCTATACCCGGAGCTGGCCGCGCACCAGAGCCGGCTCAACCGTTTCATCCTCGAAGCGAAAGCTGCCTCAGCTCTCAACCATCCAAACATTCTCACTGTCTACCAAATCGGCCGCGCCGAAGGCTTGACTTTCATCGCCACGGAGTTCGTCGAAGGCATCACTCTGCGGCACTACGTCCGGCGCAATACCAAGCTGATCGATATACTCGACATCGCCATCCAAATCGCGTCCGCACTCGTGGCCGCACACGCCGCCGGCATCGTCCATCGCGACATCAAGCCCGACAACATCATGGTCCGCAACGACGGCATCGTGAAGCTGCTCGACTTCGGCCTCGCGAAACTGACCGAGCGCGGAGAATTTTCATCCGGACCGGAGGAAACAACGGTTGCGCTCGTGAACACTGAGCCCGGCACGATGCTCGGCACGGTCACCTACATGTCGCCCGAACAGGCCGCCGGACGCGACGTGGATGCTCGTTCGGACATCTGGAGTCTGGGCGTCGTGCTTTATGAAATGGTGACGATGCGCGCGCCGTTCGATGGCGCTTCAAAGAGTCACATCATCGTCGCGATTACGGATCACGAGCCGCAACCGGTAACTGACTTCGCGCCCGACGTGCCCGAGCCGTTGGAATACATCATCGCCGAGGCGCTCACGAAAGATCGTGAAGAACGTACGCAAACGGCGAAAGAGATGCTTGGCAAGCTGCGACGCTTGAAGCTGCGACTCGAGTCCGGCGGGTCGATATCAGATTTCAACCGCTCGCTGGGACCAAACACGTCGATCCCACCGCCAATCTCGCGACCGTCGAAACAAACCACATTGCGCGAACCTCCCAGAACGCGATCGAGCGGCGTGGCGGACACGCAAACGATTTCGATTCAAATACCCCGCAGCAAAAAACTCTCTATTGCCGCGCTCGTGCTTGGTTTGATCGTGATCAGCGCCATCGGCTTTGGTGTTTACAAGCTCTTCTCGCGTCCGAAACAGATCGGGCCCGCGAAGATGACGGCGCTGACAACGGGCGGGAAGATCAACGGCGAAGACATCAATGGCCAGGTCTCGA
>Ga0134121_10003325_pt1 | contig 13460 bp, 12 predicted proteins | sample KB301_FD_96463 | JGI IMG/M metagenome (GOLD analysis project Ga0134121, IMG submission 96463) | Terrestrial soil microbial communities without Nitrogen fertilizer from Kellogg Biological Station, Michigan, USA - KB3-0-1 | ecosystem: Environmental > Terrestrial > Soil > Unclassified ...
TGCGCCGCCAGATGCGCGTCTACACGCCGCCGGGCTATAAGAAAGACTAGAAGTACCCGGTGCTGTATATGCTGCACGGTCTGGGGAACACCAGCACGGAATGGACGCAGAGGGCCAAGGCCCCTCAGATCGTCGACAACTTGCTGGCTGACGGCAAGATCAAGCCGCTGATCATCATCTTCCCCAATGGAGACGCCAAGAACACGGTGGACAATCCCAAGCCTGGCCGTGAACAAGCGGGTTACGGCAAGCCGTTCGAAGATGACTTGCTGAAGGACATCATCCCCTTCGTCGACTCCCACTATTCCGTGTTTACCGACCGGGATCATCGCGCCATCGCCGGCATGTCGATGGGCGGCGGCCAGAGCTTGAACATCGGCCTGGCTCACCTCGACAAGTTTGCATGGGTCGGGGCCGTTGCCCCGGCTCCGAATACCAAGTCCCCGGCCCAGCTCGTGCCCGATCCGGCAGCTACCAAGAAGCTCAAGCTTCTGTATCTGGCGTGCGGAAACAAGGACGGCCTGCTCAAGGTCAGCCAGGGTGTGCACAACTACCTGAAAGAGAAGAGCGTGCCGCACCTGTGGAACGTGGACGGCAATGGCCACGATACGGCGGAAATGAGCAACAATTTGTACCATTTTGTGCAGCGCATCTTCAAAGAAGACGCGTCTGAACAGAAATTGCCCGATTCGAAAAAGGCTCCTTGATCTTCTATGCGGAGGGTTTTTCCGATGAAGCCACTTATGTTGGGGCTTGCAATTGCGGCCCTGGTTCTGACAGCGCCGCTCATGGCGCAGACGCCCGGCAAATTGCCGGCGGCGCCCAAGGGTTTCGACAAGAAGCGCGATAACATTCCGCGCGGCAAGGTCGAGACCATCGAATACGATTCCAAGTCCGTGGGCGCCAAGCGCAAGATGGTGATCTATACAGCGCCTGGCCTGGAGGCGAAAGCGAAGGTGCCCGTATTTTATCTCCTGCATGGCGCTGGAGACGACGAAACGGGTTGGAAGAACAAAGGATCGGCCGACATCATCCTCGATAACCTTTACGCCGACAAGAAACTGGTGCCGATGATCGTCGTCATGCCCAATGGCTTCGCCAATAAGGGAGGCGGTAAAGGTAAAGGTGGTGGCAAGGGCGGCGGCGGCGACGCCTTCGAAAACGACCTGCTCAAGGACATTAAGCCTTACGTCGAATCGCACTATCCCGTGAAATCTGACCGCGAGAGCCGCGCCCTCGCTGGTCTGTCCATGGGGGGCGGTCAGGCCTTGCGCATTGGCCTCAAGAACATGGACCAATTTGCCTGGGTCGGCGGCTTCTCCTCGGCGCTGGGCGGCAACCCGGAACTGATCAAGGACGGGCCCGACGCGACCAAGAAACTCCGTCTCCTGTGGGTTTCCTGCGGCGACACCGATGGCTTGATGAAAGGCAGTGAAGCCTTCCATGTGTCCCTGGATAAGTTGAAAGTGCCGCATGTCTGGCACATCGATTCTGGCGGCCATACCTGGCCGGTTTGGAAGAATGACCTCTACCTGATTTCGCAGATGTTGTTCCGCGATAAAAAGTAAAGGTGTTCGCACGTGTGGGCGCAAAAGAGCCGGGCACGCAGTAAGCGGGCAGTAGGCAGCGATTCCCGCTTACTGCGTGCGCGGCTCCAATCCCCAACCGTTCAAAGGGCCCCAAGCTATGAAATACAACCTAATTCTCCTCTCCCTACTGGCAACGCCCATCGCGCTGGCCGGCCCACCCGATGGGTTCACATCGATGTTCAACGGCAAGGACCTCACCGGCTGGGATGGCAGCCCGACCTATTGGTCGGTAAAAGACGGCATCCTGACCGGGAATGCCGACGGCACGCTCAAGTTCAACCGCTTCATTGTCTGGCGGGGCGGCAAGGTGAAGAATTTCGAGTGGCGTGCCAAGGTACGCGTCACCAAAGGCGGCAACAGCGGCTTGCAATACCGCAGCGTCGAGCGCCCTGACCTTGGTGAATCGGTGGTGGTCGGCTACCAGTGCGACATCGTCCCTGACCGCGCGGACTACAATGGCATGCTCTACGAAGAACGCGGCCGAAAGATCCTGGCCCACACCGGGGAAAAAGTCATCGTTGATGCCAAGGGCCAACCATGGGTTGTGGGAACCTTGGAGGTCAAGCAGTTCAAGGCTGGCGAATGGCACGATTTCCGTGTGCTAGTCGAAGGCAATCACCATCGGCACTGGATCGATGGCCATATGACGGTGGACGTCATCGACCTCGACGAAAAAGGTCGCAAGCTGGAAGGCATCCTTGGCATGCAAGTGCACGTCGGGCCGAAGATGACCATCGAGTACAAGGATCTGTATCTGAAAAAGCTCCCAGATGATCTGCCTCTCATTACTGCTGAAAAAGCACCGATCCCTGCCTCTGCCGTCAAAGTGCTGCCGCAAGGAAAGGATACAAAGAAGAAATAGGCTGCATTCATAACCGTCGCGTCTTCGACCTTTACATCTCCAACGTCCTGCCGCGGCGGGGCACCGAACATACGCCGGTATTCGCGGCTAAATTGAGTTGGGCGGGGAGTGATGCCGTCGCGGGAATTCGGCCGGCCCTGCAGGCCCGTCTGCAAGAGATTAAAGCCTACAAAGCGCTCTCCAAATCCACGGACGGCAGTTACTAGCGAACACATGACACCCCAAAGGAGGAAGAAATGCAGCGGCGCAAACTCGGAAAAAGCAACCTGGAAGTGTCGGCCCTTGGGCTCGGCTGCATGGGAATGAGCTTCGGCTATGGCCCTGCCGGGGATGAGCAGGAGATGATTTCCGTGATCCGGTCCGCCGTTGACCTTGGGCTCAACTTTTTCGACACCGCCGAAGTATACGGTCCGTACGCGAACGAGGTACTGGTGGGTAAGGCCCTTTCGCCGATCCGAAAGCAGGTAGTGATCGCCACCAAGTTCGGGTTTCACTTCGACGCGAACGGCAAGCAAGCCGGCCTCGATAGCCGCCCCGAGCACATCAAAGTAGTCGCGGAAGCATCGCTCAAGCGGCTCAACATCGACGCCATTGACCTGTTTTATCAGCATCGCGTTGACCCGAACGTGCCTATCGAGGATGTCGCGGGCGCGGTGAAGGAACTGATCAAGGAGGGCAAGGTCCGGCACTTCGGCCTCTCGGAAGCAGGAGTGAAAACCATCCGCCGCGCTCATGCGGTCCAGCCAGTCACGGCCCTGCAAAGTGAGTACTCCCTTTTTTGGAGGGAACCTGAAACGGAGATCATCCCAACTCTCGAAGAACTTGGCATCGGCTTCGTTCCCTTCAGCCCGTTGGGCAAGGGCTACCTCACCGGGAAGATCGACGAGAACACCACCTTCGACAGCACCGACTTCCGCAACAGCGTCCCTCGATTTTCGGCGGAGGCTCGAAAGGCGAACAAGGCGCTCGTGGATCTGCTCGGCCGCATCGCTCAGCGCAAAAAAGCGACGCCGGCCCAAATTGCGCTCGCCTGGCTCCTGGCCCAGAAGCCTTGGATCGTGCCCATTCCGGGAACGACGAAGCTGCACCGGTTGCAGGAAAACGTCAGCGCAGCCGCGGTGGAACTTACCGAAATCGATCTCCGCGAAATCGCGGAGGCGGCCTCCCAGATCACGGTGCAAGGGGCTCGGTACTCCGAGGCCGCGCAGCGAATGATCGACCGCTGAGCGCCGTCATTGAAAACGACGAGGAATAGCAGTTTATTTGCTTGATACTCGCAATACATGAAGTGTTTTTCCAACCATTTAGATTGGAGCAAAGCGATGAGACGGCCATGGTTTGCTTCACTCGTGCTGCTGCTCTGCGGTGCCGGGCCATCAGCACAGCTGCCAACCCTTGAGAAGGCTGGCGCGCAAAAGGCCCAGCCGGGGGCCTTGCCTGACCCGGTCACAGTCACCGTCGAAGATGGCGGCACCGGCCCCTACAAGGCAATCCTGACCGGCGACCGCTCGCTACTGACGCATACGCTCTATCGTCCGAAGGACCTCACGCCCTTCGGCAAAGATGTCAAACTGCCGATCGTCTTGTGGGGCAATGGCGGCTGCCGCAACAGCTCCGGCGAGTTCCGTGAGTTCCTGTCCGAGATCGCTTCTCATGGCTTCTTGATCGTGGCGATTGGCCCTTCGAGCAGCGCCGCCACGAAGCGTGGGAACGCGCCAACCGGCCAGTCGAAATCCTCGCAGCTGCTCGATGGCCTTGACTGGGCAATGGCTCAAAATGGCAAAGACGGCGAGTACAAGGACAAGCTGGATACGAAAAAAGTGGCAGTCATGGGTCAGTCGTGCGGTGGCGTGCAAGCGCTCGAAGTCTCGCTGGATCCACGCATCACGACCAGTGTCATCTGGAATAGCGGGCTAGTCCGCAACGTTAATGCGGGGCAGGCGAAAATGGCCATGCCCGCCTTGAGTCGCGACTTGCTCAAGAAGCTGCATGCGCCAATCGCCTACATCAATGGCGGCACGAAGGACACCGCGTCGAAGTACGCGCTTGCTGATTTCCCAGAGATTGAGAAGGTCCCGGTCCTTCTGGCCAGCCAGGAGGTGGGCCACTACCCTGCGACCTTTCGGCAGCCGCATGGCGGGGCGTTTGCAGTGGCCGGCGTGGCCTGGCTGCAATGGCAGCTCAAAGGCGACCAGAAAGCGGCCAAGATGTTCACTGGCGATAATCCCGGCTTGGCCGCTGACCCGAAGTGGAAGGTGGAAAGAAAGAACATTAAGTGATCCATTTTACAAGCTTGACGAATCTGCTGTCAGGAGACTCCTTCATGCAACGGTTTGCCTGGTGCTTCGTGCTGCTTCTGTCCGGCGCGACCACATTCGCGGATGACTGGCCGCAGTGGCAGGGCCCCGACCGGACCGCTGTCTCCAAAGAACGCGGCCTGCTTAAGGAGTGGCCCAAGGAGGGACCGCCGCTGGCATGGAAGGCGAACGGCATCGGTGAAGGGTTTGGCGGCGTCGCCATCAGCCGAGGTCGCGTCTACATCCCTGGCGACAACGATGGCTCGGCCTGGCTCTACGCGCTCAACGAGTCGGACGGCAAACAGGCATGGAAAGCAAAGATCGGGCGAGGAGGGAAAATCGGGAAGGCGAGCCAACATCCCTCCGGCCCGCGCGCCACGGCGACTGTCGACGGCGACAGCCTCTACATCCTCGGCCAACACGGCGACCTCGTGTGCTTCTCGACCGAAGGCAAGGAGGTCTGGCGCATAGACTTCGTCAAGGACCTCGGCGGCACCGTCCCAGTCTGGGGCTATTCCGAGTCGCTCCTGGTGGACGGCGATAAGCTCATCTGCACTCCCGGAGGTCAGGACGGGACACTGATGGCCCTCGACAAGAAGACCGGCAAGCCTCTCTGGAAGTGCAAGGTGCCTGAGCCCAAGGGTGATCCCAAGTCTGGAGCGGCTTACTCCTCGGTGATCGCGATCGAATTCGAGGGAGTGCGGCAGTACGTGCAGCTCACGGCGACGACGCTAGGAGGTTTCGCGGCGTCCGACGGCAAGCTTTTGTGGCGGTACGACCGGCCATCCAACTCGCACGGGATCAACTGCTCCACGCCAGTCTACCATGACGGAATCGTATTCGCCGCCTCGTCCTATGACGCGGGCGGCGGGGCGGTAAAGTTGAGCAAGGACGACAAAGGCACGATCACCGCCAAGGAGGCGTACTTCAGTAAAAAGCTCATGAACCACCACGGCGGCATGGTCCTGGTGGACGCCTACATGTACGGTTGCTTGGACCCGGGGATCTTGACTTGCATCGAGTTCAAGACCGGCAAGGTGATGTGGGAGGAACGGCGGCCCGGCAAGGGTTCTATCCTCTACGCCGACGGCCGACTCTACTGCCGCAACGAAAGTGCCGAGGGCACGATTTACCTGGTGGACGCAGACCCGAAGAAGTACGTCGAGCGCGGCTTTTTCGACCACCCCGAGCGCTCCAAAGAACAGGCTTGGCCGCACCCGGTCGTCGCCAACGGCAAGCTCTACATCCGCGACCAGGACGTCTTGCTCTGCTACGACGTCAAAGCGAAGTAAGCGTTGAGGATTGGAGGGTTGGAACGATGCAAAAAGTTTCCTTGAACAACGGTCTGGAGATGCCGATTTTAGGGTTCGGCGTTTTCCAAATGACCGACCTTGAAGAGTGCGAAAGGTGCGTTTGCGACGCGATCCAGACTGGCTATCGTTTGATTGACACGGCGGCGTCTTACGAAAATGAAGAAGCCGTCGGGAAAGGTGTAAAGCGGAGTGGCGTGCCGCGCCATGAGCTTTTCATAACCACCAAACTCTGGCTTGCCGATGCCGGTTACGAAAAAACCAAACGCGCATTTGACCGCTCGATGCGGAGGCTCGGCCTCGATTATCTGGATTTGTATCTCATCCATCAGCCTTACGGCGATGTGTACGGCTCGTGGCGGGCGATGGAGGAGCTGTATCGGGAGGGCCGGATCAAAGCTATCGGCGTGAGCAACTTCCATCCCGATCGTTTGATGGACCTCATACTCCACAACGAAGTGGTTCCGGCGGTCAACCAGATTGAAACGCACCCCTTTCATCAGCAGGTTGAAACCCAGAAATTCCTTCAGGAACAAAACGTCCAGATCGAATCCTGGGGGCCGTTTGCCGAAGGCAAAAACAACATCTTCCACAACGAAGTGTTGCAATCCATCGCCGGAAAATACGGCAAGAGCGTGGCCCAAGTGGTCCTGCGCTGGCTTACGCAGCGCGGTGTGGTGGCGATTCCCAAGTCGGTGCGCAAGGAGCGGATCGCCGAAAATCTCGCCATCTTTGAATTCCAGCTCAGTGCCGAAGACTTGGAGGCGATTGCCACGCTGGACACCGGGCAAAGCGCTTTCTTCGACCACCGTGATCCCAAGATCGTGAAGATGTTGGGCACGGCAAAGCGCAACACCTGAGCCGGCTCAGGCCAAACAAAAGAGTGTCTTGCAGATATTGTGTGCTGTCTCGTCCACTTACCATTGCCGGAGTTGGTAGCATGCGGAAGAAACTTATTATCCTCTTTCTGTTTATGTGCGTTTGTGGATTATTGGCGATTCCAGCGATGGGTTTGGGGCAGCAACGCGGTGGCGACCCGACACAGAAAGGCGCCAAAGGCGGCAAAAAAGCAAAAGGTGGCCAGGGCGATGCACTGCCCGATCAGGGAGGCGGCGGGTTCGCCATGCCAGGCCAGCCCGGCGACAAAGGCGGGAAAGACAAAGGCGACGACGACTTCGATGCCGCAGCAGCTAAACGATTCAAAGGGGTTGATAAGAACGGCGATGGTTTCATATCGGTTGACGAAATGTCGGCACAAGCACGAGCTAGCGGCGTCTGGAAGCAATTCGATGTTGATGGCGACGGAAGGTTGAACTTCGAGGAATACAAGAACTTTTCGCGTGAAAAAGCGGCGGCCGAACAGGCCCTCAAAATGGCAGGTGGCGCCAAAGGCACCGCCGGCATATACGCGGCCATGGTGGAAAAGAAGGAGGATAGAGTGGAAAAAGAGCAAATAGTCGAAAGAGTGGAAAAAGTGGAATGGGAGAAACTCCCAACCGTCTACCGTGTAGGCAAACTCCCTCCGGGCCTTCCGAAATGGTTCACGGATTATGATTTGAATCGTGACGGTCAGATCGGATTGTACGAGTGGAACAAATTCCCAGAGCCTCTGGAGAAATTCTTCGACATGGATCGAAACGGTGACGGACTGCTCACGGCTGAGGAAGTGCTTTGGTACATGAATCGCACTGCTTGGAGTGCCAACAATAGCTTGACCACAGACCCTTACTCGCAATACCTGCAAAACATGCAAGGATTCCAAAACGGTGGCGTTGGTGGATTCAACAATCAAGTCAAGGGCGGGGGTATGAAGGGCAACTTCGGCGGCGGATTTGGAGGAGGTGGCGGAGGCGGCAAAAAGGGCAAAAAAGGCGGGGCTTACTAAGCCGTAAAAGTGAACAGTGATCAAAGTAAACCGCGGGCCTTTCGCAGACCTCGCTTGTCGGCAAGGCCGGCGTTCAGCGACTGGGGCCAAGTGTTTCAAGGCGAACGGATGACAGCGGCCTTGCTAGACCGCCTTACCCATCGCTGCCACATCTTCGAGATGAATGGCGAAAGTTATCGCTTCCGCGAGTCGATGACAGCCAAGAAGAGCAAGAACTCGAGTAAATGAACGACGGACAAGATACTTTTTGACTCCTCAGGGCGGGTCCGTTTTCGGCACGGAAGGTGGGACCGTTTTGGACAAGGATTACCATGTCCGTGTCCACGGCCCCAAGGGACATCGTACTTTCTCGTCCAATTTGGCATTTGCCGCAGCTATGATTGCGAGCGTCGCGGCCAAGGAAAGAAGGCGCTCGTCCGAGCCATGTACTCCGCATATCCTTCCTTCCGGGTCTGCAAGGACCGTTCCAGTAGCGTAACCCCCGACACACGCAGCAGCAGGAAGGACATTACAAGAGGGGCGATGACCGTCCACCATGTCATTTCTGCGCCAAGGGCGGCGAAGTAGATTCCCCACCATACCAGAAAGTCCCCGAAATAATTGGGGTGGCGGGTGTGGCGCCAGAGGCCGCGGTCCATGACCTTGCCGCGGTTGCTCTGAGCGGCCTTGAACCGCGCCAGCTGGTAATCGCCTACGGTCTCAAAAAGGAACCCCAGAGTCCACAGGCCAATCCCCAGATACGACCAACCATTCAGCGGAGATCGGTCGAGCTGACCTGTCAAGAGCGGCAGCGCTACCACATTCATGATGACCGATTGCAGTCCAAAAACCACAAAAAGGCTTACTAGCCAGAAACGCGAACCGATCCCCTCCCGCATAGTCTGGTAACGATAATCCTCGGGTGTGCCCCACTTCCTCCATGCAAGGTAACCAGCCAGTCGAATGCCCCAGGTGGCGGTGAGAATCAACAACAGAACTTTGCGATCAGTAGCATCGCCTGTGAGATAAAAAGTGACGCTGGCGATCACGGCGAATCCCGGCCCCCAGAAGACGTCCACAATGCTGACGTCGTGCAGCATCAGACTCACCAACCAGACGAGAACCATCAGGGCGGCGGAAACAGCAAGATTGACGACAACCAGTTCAAAAAGGCTCATGTGGCCGACCTTTCTCGGGCAAATTCGTCCCGCGCCACCGGGGATCCCTCCTGCCCACATTCCATCTGCCCATCGGAAGCCTTGGCGCAAACGGGCGGCTCGAAGAGGTAATGTCCCACAAACCATTCCGAGCCATCACCGCTGCCAAAGAGTTCCGCACAAGCCATGAAGAACATCCGCCAACGCTGCAGGACGACCTTTGCCGCGGAGCTGCCGTTACGTTTGGAAAAGAGAGACAACAAATCAACTCTGTGTGCGTCCAGGTTACGCAGCCAGTCCTCGCAGGTGCTGGCATAGTGCAGGCCGTTCACGGGCCAGCGCCGACGGATGACGAGGTCGCGGTTGAAGTAGCCTAAAAGGTCGAAGGAAGGCATCAGTCCATTGGTAAAGAATTGGCGGGCCATCCAGTCGTTGGCGCCGTTGGTGTCGAAGGTGTAGGACAACTCCCGGTGGCAGAAGATATGCACGAACAGTTTGCCGGCTGGCCGCAGCCAGCCCGCGATGCGTGATAGTAACGCCTCGAAATTGCGCATATGCTCAAACATCTCGACCGAAACGACTCGATCATAATCGCCGGCGCCAGCGTAGTCGGCGATATTCGCGGTAATCACCTGGAGGTTGCCCAAGTCCCTTGTATGCGCTTGTGATTCGATGAAGCGTCGCTGGCTGTTCGAATTGGACAGGGCGGTCACCCGGCAACGCGGATAGTGCTCTGCGATCCAGAGTGCCAGAGAACCCCAGCCGCAGCCAAGGTCCAGCACTTCCATGCCGTCCTCAATCTCGGCGCGCTGGCAGGTTAGGTCGAGCATGGACTCTTCTGCTTCTCGCAACGTCGTGCGGCGATCGGAGTAGAGGCAGCAACTGTATTTCAGGCGCGGTCCCAGCACGGTCTCGAAGAATTCGGCTGGCACCTCATAGTGCTGTGCGTTGGCCTGGTCGGTGGCCAAAGCAACCGGACTGCTCTTTAGGAAGCGTACCAGCTCCTCCGTTTGTTGGGATGAGTCTCCGCGCAGGCGCTGTTGGCGAAGGCGTGCCGCCAGCAGTCGGCGAATGCCGAAACGGATGAGGCCATCAGGCAAGAAGCCCATTTCCGCCAGACTGGTCATGTTCATCGGGATACCTCATTTAGTGCTGGCATGTTATGGTCATGCCGCCAGAGTAGCGGGCTGCGCCGACAGTTTGGCTTGGTGAGCAATATCTGAGCCACGCCAATTTGGTTATCGAGGAACCCGGCCTCGCTATAGCACAAGTAGTAGTGCCACATGCGAATGAACCGCTCGTCAAACCCCAGGCCGCGAACCTGGTCGATGTTGCGCCAAAAACTCGCCCGCCACCTGGCCAGTGTTTCCGCGTAATGGCTGCCGAAGTCTTCGAGATGAAAAAACCGGAAGTCGGTGGCCCGCCGGATCGCATTGCTGATGGCCGAGACCGACGGCAGGCAGCCGCCAGGAAAAACGTACTTTTGGATGAAATCCACGGAGTGGCGGTATTGGTCGAAACGATGGTCAGGGATGGTGATCGCCTGCAATAACATCATGCCGTCTGGACGGAGCAACTGCGAGCACTTTCGGAAATAGAGGTCCAGAAACTCATGACCGACTGCCTCGATCATCTCGATCGAGACAACTTTGTCATAGGCGCCGGTGAGGTTGCGATAATCCTCGCACAGGACTGACACGCGTCCCTCCAGCCCAGTCTGCCGCACCCGGTCGCGGGTATAGTCGAATTGGCGGCGGGAAATAGTCGTGGTGGTCACATGGCAGCCATAGTTCAGGGCCGCATGGACCGCGAAGCCGCCCCAGCCGGAACCGATTTCCAATATGTGGTCGCGCGGCGATATCTCCAGCTTGCGGCAAATTCGGTCGTACTTTTCCAGGGAGGCCTCCGCAAGGGTACACTCCGCGTACGGAAACACTCCGGCCGAATAGGTCATGGTGTCATCGAGGAACAACGCATAAAAATCCTCGCCCAGGTCATAGTGGGCCGCGATGTTCCGCCGACTCCCACTCCGCGTGTTCCGGCGGAAGAAATGGGTCCAGGCACTCAGCCCGCGAAAAAACTTGGCCGCGCCTCGGTCCATTCCAGCAAGCACGGCGGAGTTCTTCGAGAGCAGTCGGAAGAGACTTACCAGATCGTCGCAGCTCCACCAGCCTTTCAGATAAGCTTCCGCCGCACCCAGGCTGCCCCCCAAGGCCAGGGCGCGATAGAAGCGGAAGTCATGGACCTGGATCTCCGCCGCAAAATCGCCGCTCTCGGTCTGGCCAAATTGCCAGCTCCGCTGATCGTCCTGCAAACGCAGCATGCCCGTTTGCAGATTGCGCAAGCGCTTCGTCAGAATTTCCCGGCAGCAACCGTTGAAGACTCCAGGATAGGACTTTCGATTGAGCTGGGAAGCATCGCGTTCTGGGGCCCGTGCTTCGGATGCGGATAATATGGACATTTCTTTCTCCACAATTGGAAAGCTTGTAAGTAAATGGCAGCCATGATACGGATTGCTGACACCGGGTAACGGCACTGCATGCCGAACAACGTGCGTCGCGACAATGGGGACCGGCGCAATTGCAAAGCCGCCCGAAAAAGGACGTTGTCCCGGGTTACGTCCTCAATGCCCACTTGGAGTTGCACTCCCGGCAAGCTCAAACGCCAGCGGTAATCCACGTCCATACCCATAAAGGGTGAAACGTGGAACGCCTTGCGATGGCGGTAGCTTCCTGGGATTCCCGACCCGTCCTGATTGCCGTCCCAAAGAACGTAGCAGTGTCTTTCGAGCCAAGGAGTGTTTTGCACCTCCGCGACTATGGCTTGGATCGTGTGACCGTCGCCGCCAAAACAGAAAAACAAATTGAGCGGGCTGAAATAGCAACCGAAGCTTCGCAACTGCGTCAATAGGCGGATCGGCCCTTCCACCGGTAATCCCGTTTGCATCTGAACGAGACCACGGACGCTTTTCTCCAGCGGCTCGCGTGGATCGCCAAAATGGTCACTTCGCAGGAAGCCCCGCGTTGCGAAGCGTCCCGCGGAAAGCAGGCCGGTGCGCATCAGCACGGGCGCTTCCGCCAAGTCCAGCAAGATCATGGACAGTCTGTAATGAAACCGGTGGTTCACCGGCTGGAGGCGCTCGTGGTGAACGACGCCTTCGTAAAGGCAACTTTCCATTGGTCCAAACCCAGTCCAAAATGTTTGGTGACGTCCAGCGCGCTGTTGACGCCGTCTTCGTGAAACCCGTAACCCCGGTATGCACCGCAGAAGTAGGTGCGCCGTCGGCCATTGATACGCGTCAAACGGTCTTGCGCCTGCAGAGACTGGGTTGTGTACACCGGATGATGGAAAGCGATTTTGTCCAGCACCAGGGCCGGTTTTATCCGGTCGCCCGGATTCAGGGTCAGCAACAGGGGCGACGGCGTGTCAAGCCCCTGAAGACGGGAAAGATCGTAAGTGACCGCCACGGGCACACTGTCGCTGGCGGAAATATGGTAGTTCCAGCTCGCCCAGGCACGTCGGCGCTGGGGGAGAATTGTCGTATCGGTGTGCAGCAGGGCGACATTCCGTTGATAGGGAAACGCCTGCAAAACCTGGCGCTCCTCTTCGTCGGCGTCTTGGAGCATCGCAAGGGCCTGATCCGCGTGACAGGCCAGGACGACCTTGTCAAAAATCTCCGCCGGTGCGTTCCGCGACCGGACGACAACATGGTCCTCATGGCGGTGCACGGACTCGATCGGACAATTGGTCTTAATCCGGTCACGATACGGCGCAGTCAGACGGTCCACATAACGCCGGGCGCTGCCGGAAACAGTCTTCCATTGCGGCCTGCCGTGCAGTTGCAAAAGGCCATGGTTGCGCAGAAAGCCCAGCAAAAAATGGGCCGGAAAGTCCAAAAGCCGACCGGGCGGACACGACCAAATGGCTGCGGCCATTGGCACCAGGTATTTGTCAACGAACCATGACCCGTAGCCGGCCTTGGCCAGCACGGCGCTTAGCGGCTTGTCTCCCAAGTCGCTCTCCAGCAAGGCAGGGGCGTCACGGTTGAAGCGCAGGATATCCCGTACCATGCCGAGGAAAGCAGATCGAACCAGGTTGCGCCGTTGAGCGAACAAACCGTTTAGGGAGCTGCCCTGATACTCAAGCCCCGTCCGCGCACAGCGGACGCTCAAACTCATATCGGCGTCCCGCCCGGATACGCCAAGGAGCTGCAGCAGCCGGCAGAAATGGGGATAGGTGCGGTCGTTGTACACCATGAAGCCCGTATCGACTCGCCAGTCTTTGCCTAAGGCGCGAACATCCAAAGTCCGCGTGTGGCCGCCCACGGTCCGGTCGGCCTCGTAAACCACAATGTCATGCTCCTGGCACAGCAAACGGCCCA
>Ga0134121_10003326_pt1 | contig 13460 bp, 10 predicted proteins | sample KB301_FD_96463 | JGI IMG/M metagenome (GOLD analysis project Ga0134121, IMG submission 96463) | Terrestrial soil microbial communities without Nitrogen fertilizer from Kellogg Biological Station, Michigan, USA - KB3-0-1 | ecosystem: Environmental > Terrestrial > Soil > Unclassified ...
CCCGGTACGGATCCTCAACATCGGCGGCGGCCTGGGCATTCCGTATTTTCCCGGCGACGAGCGGCTCGACGTGTCCCTCGTCGCGCGCAACCTCGCGGCCATCCTGGACGATCTGGACTCGCGCCTGCCCGGGGCGCAGGTCGTCCTCGAGCTCGGCCGATTCATCGTCGGCGAGGCGGGCATCTACGTTTGTCGCGTCATCGACCGGAAGATCTCCCGGGGCCACTGCTTTCTCGTGACCGACGGCGGCCTGCATCACCACCTGGCAGCGTCGGGCAATTTCGGCCAGGTCATCCGCAAGAATTATCCAGTGGTGGTCGGCAATCGCGTGCGCGGCGCGCAGAGAGAAATCGTCTCCGTCGTCGGCCCGCTCTGCACGCCCCTCGACCTGCTCGCGGACAGCATGGAGATGGCGCATGCCGAGGTAGGAGACCTGATCGTGGTGTTCCAGTCCGGAGCTTATGGCCTGAGCGCGAGTCCGACCGCGTTCCTAAGCCATCCCCTGCCTGCGGAAATCCTGGTATGAGCGGTATCTGCGGCTGGTTCGACCCCAACCCGGGCGGCTCCTCGAACGCCGACATTGCCGCCATGGCGGCGACGCTCGCCCGGTTCGACGCAAGCGAGGTGCGCACCATGTCCGCGCCCTGGGGTGCGGTCGCGCTTGCGGCCCGCGAAGCAAGCGGAGATCTGTGCCAGGACGGGGAGCGCCTGGTCGTGGTCCACGGCGGCGCGCGCATTTCAGACGCCCGGCTCTCGGACCTGGCGCGGCAACATGGCCTCGCCCGCGCCATTGCCTCGGGATATGCCGAGAAGGGCGCCGAGATCCTGAAGCTCATGGCGGGGAGCTTTTCGCTCGCCATCCTCGATGGCGCCGCGCGCAAGGCGCTTCTGGCGAGCGACCGCATGGGCACGCGCTCGCTCTGCTATGCCGCCGACGCCCGCAAGCTGGTCTTCGGGTCGACCCTCGACGCCATCAGCGCTTACCCGGACTCCAGGCGCCAGATCAGGCGTCAGGCGCTCTACGATTACGTCCATTTCCATGTGATACCGGGCCCGGACACGGTGTATGCCGACCGCGCCCGGCTCGAGCCTGGAACGTTCCTGACTTGGGATGGCGGTCAGCGCCGTGCGGCGCCCTACTGGAGCTGCGAATTCGTAGAGGACGAGAAGCGGGCGTTTCCTGCCCTGAAGGAAGAATTCCTGGCGCTGCTTAGAAAAAGCGTCGCAGACGCGGCCGAACACGGCTCGACCGGCGCGTTCCTGAGCGGCGGGACCGACAGCTCGACGGTGGCCGGGATGCTGAGGGAGGTGACCGGCGAGGCACCGCGCACCTACTCCATCGGATTCGACGCCGAGGGTTTCGACGAGGTCGGCTATGCGCGGATCGCCGCGCGCCGCTTCGAGACCCGGCACAGGGAGTACTACGTTACCCCCGACGACGTCGTCAGCGCCATTCCACGCATCGCGGCCGTCCACGACCAGCCGTTCGGCAACGCCTCCGCGGTGCCCACCTACTACTGCGCGAAGCTCGCGCGGGACGACGGCGTCGACACGCTGCTCGGAGGAGACGGAGGCGACGAGCTGTTCGGCGGCAACGAACGCTATGCCACCCAGTACCTGTATTCGCTCTACAGCGACCTGCCGCAGCCGCTGCGGCGGGCGGTCCTCGAGCCGGCCGTCGGACTCTTGCCCGGGGTCGGCATCGTCGGCAAGGCGCGTCGGTACATGGCGCACGCGTCCCTGCCGATGCCCGCCCGCTACGACCACTACAATCTGCTGCAGCGCCTGGGGCCGGAAACGGTTTTCACGAGCGAATTCCTGGGCGGCGTGTGCCGCGCCGCGCCGGCGGAGCAGGTCGAGCGGGCCTACCGCTCTTCGAACGCGGATTCGCTGATCAACCGCATGCTGGCCCTCGATTTCAAGTACACGCTCGCCGACAACGACCTGCCCAAGGTGGTGCGCTCTTCCGAGCTCGCCGGGGTCGACGTGCGCTTTCCGCTGCTGCACGACGAAGTGGTGGCGTTTTCAGCGCGCCTCGCCCCCGGTTTGAAGCTGCGCGGCCCGCGGCTGCGCTACTTTTTCAAGAAGGCCCTGCGGGATTTCCTGCCGCCGGAGATCATTGCCAAGACCAAGCACGGCTTCGGCTTGCCCTTCGGGCGGTGGCTGCATTCGCACGAGCCGCTGCGCCGGCTCGCGTTCGAAAGCCTCTCGGATCTGAAGAAACGGGACATCGTCCGAGGCGAGTTCATCGACCAGCTCACCGGCGCGCACGTGAAAAGCCATGCGGATTATTATGGAACCATGGTCTGGATCCTCATGATGCTCGAGCAATGGCTGAAGCAGCACCCCGTGTCGGTGTGACGGCCATGCGAAACACCTTCATCGCATGGCCCATCGCGCTGCTGGCGGCGCTGCATGGCCCGGGCGCCGCGGCGCAGAGCCAGTTCGATCCCAAGCAGCTTGCCATGCTGCCGCCCTACTGCAAGTACACGCAGCTCTACCGCCAGAACGTGCCGGGGGGCAACGACCCCCAGCAGATCGAGCGCTGGGCGAGCGTCCTGGGCCAGGAGAATTTCGTCCACATGCATCACTATTGCCTCGGACTGGAGAGCGCGAACCGGGCACTCTATTTCTCGAGCACGAAGCAGGACCGCGACCGCGAATTGAGCACATCGGTGAGAGAATTCGACTACGTCGTCGACCGGGTGGCGCCGGACTTCGCCCTCCTGCCGGAGATCCTCACCCGCAGGGGCGAGAATCTCCTGCGGCTTGGGAACGCTCCGCAAGGCGTGGTGGACCTGAATCGCGCCATCTCGCTCAAGCCGGACCATTGGCCGCCTTATGCCGCGCTGAGCGACTACTTCAAGGCGCTGGGCGACTTCGCCTCGGCCCGGGAGTGGGTCGAAAAAGGGCTGGCTGCCGCGCCGGGCACCAAGGCGCTTCAGCGCAGGCTGACGGAGCTCGGCAACACCAAGGCGCCGCGGTAGCGGCGCCCTAAGTGCACAGGACGTTGGACGACCCTGGGAGGCGTTCGACGCGGTAAGCCCAGCTCTCGAGCAGGCGCATGGCCTCCCCGGTGCCGGTCTCGACGATCAGGATGGGATGGTCGCGCTCGACCAGCTTGCGCATTCCCTGTAGCACCGGCAACTCGTGGCCTTCGGCGTCGATCTTCACCAGGCGCACGCTCGGCAGCGCCAGGCTGTCGATCGAGAGGGCGAGGATGGTGAGGCCTGCGGCGCCGCTGACCACATGGGCCTGGTAGTAGTTCTCCAGCCCGTCGGGGAAGCGGGGAATTTCCATGCCGACGACGGCGGTGCGCTCGGAGGCGGCGCAGTTGAGAACCGAGACGTTGGCATGCGCGGAATGGCGCACGTTTTCCGTGAGCAGCGCGAAAGTGTCCGGGATCGGCTCGAAGGCGATGACGCGCCCGGCCGGGCCGACGATCTCGGCCATGCGCATGGTGTAGTGGCCCACGTTCGCCCCGATGTCGAGCGCCCAATCGCCGGGCCGCAGGAACCGGTCGAGCAGCGCGTACTCCTTCTCGTCGGTGAAGAAGCTGCGGCGGCGGATCTGCGAGCGAAAGAAGATGCGGCGCAGCTCGTGCTGTGCGCCCGCGGGCAGGTGCGCGGCGAGCCGCTTGAGCAACGGGCGCACGCCGGCCTGCCTCACCAGCACAAGCCCTCGACCGCCGCCGGGAGGGCCGCGCGGTCCGGAACGTTGACCAGGTCGAGGACGATCTGGTCCTTGCGTACGTGCTGCTTCAGGGCGTCGAACACGCGACGCTCGTTCAGCCCGACGATGAGGACCTCCGAATCGGCGATCACCGCCTGAATGTCGCCGCGCAGGAGCTGCCCGATGTGGGGCAGGTGCTGCTCGATGAAGCGCCGGTTCGCCCCGAGCAGCTGGGACAGATGGACCTCGGGATCGTAGACCAGCAGGCCGAGTCCCTTGCCGATCAGCTGCTCGGCGACGAGCACCAGCGGGCTCTCGCGCAGGTCGTCGGTGCCGGTCTTGAAGGACAGTCCGATCATGCCGACGCGGCGCTTGCCGCTCGCCAGAACCTTGGCGATGGCATGGTCGATGTGGGCGCGGTTCGAAGACAGCACGCCGCCTTGCATCGGCAGCTCGACGTCGTGCCGCTTGGCGAGATGCATGGTGGCGCGCAGGTCCTTCGGCAGGCACGAGCCGCCGAACGCGAAGCCGGGCTTCAGGTAGGCGGGCGAGATGTTGAGCTGCCGGTCCTTGCACACCAGGTCCATTACCTGGAAAGGGTCCACGCCAAGCGCCTCGCATAGACGCGCGGTCTCGTTGGCGAAGGTGATCTTCACCGCGTGGAAGTTGTTGCAGCAGTACTTGACCATCTCCGCGGCGCGGATCGAGGTGACATGGAGCTCGCAGGGCAGATGGCCGAAGAGGGCGCGCAGCCGGGAGACCGGGAACTCGTGGTTCGCCCCGACGATGGTGAAGGGAGGCTTGTCGTAGTCGCGGATCGACGTGCCCTCGCGCAGGAATTCGGGCTGGAAGCAGATATGGAACCCATCGCCTTCGCGCTTGCCCGATTCCTCTTCCAGGATCGGGCGCAGAACGTCCTCCACCGTGCCCGGCACGAGGGTGGAACGAAACACCACCACGTGCGGCGCGGCTTTGGTGCGCAGGGCGCGTCCAAGCTGGCGCGCAACGTTCAACGTCGCGCCCAGGTCCTGGCTGCCGTTGGCGGCGGAGGGCGTGCCGACGCAGATCAGCGAGAGCTCGGAGGCGGATACAGCGAGCGCCACGTCGTCGGTGACCGAGACCCGCCCGCTTGCCGCAACCCCGGCCATCAGGTCGACCATGCCTTCTTCCACGACCGGAGTCTTTCCGGCGCGGATCAGGTCGAGCTTGGCCTTATCGATGTCGACGCCGGTGACGAAGTGGCCGTCGCGCACCAGGCAGGCGAGCGAGACCGCGCCGACATAGCCAAGTCCGAATATGCTGATTTTCATTGCATGCGCGCCCCCCTGAGCGCGTGCTGGCAGATCTGCTCGAATACTTTGGCGGCGCTCGCGGTCGAGACGCGGTCCTCGACGAACCCGCGCGCAGCCGCGGAAAGACGGCTGCGCTCGTCGTTGCGCTCGAGCAGCGAAAGGATCGAGGACGCCATGTCGGCCGGCCGGTCGGCCGCCACGAAGTGCCGTGCGTCCTCGACCGGCAGGCCTTCGACGCCGATGCGCGTCGAGACGACCGGGCATCCCAACGCCATTGCTTCGTACACCTTGATGCGGGTGCCCCCGCCGACGCGCAGGGGGATGACGTAGACGTGCGCGCGCCTCACGTACGGCCGCACGTCGTCGACGAAGCCGGTGAACTCCCAGTTGAGACCCCGCGCCGTCGCCCTTTCCACCAGCGCCGCCGGCGGCTGGCGTCCCACGACCACGAATCTCGCGTTCGGGCGCACTTGCGTGACCTGGGGCCACACCTGATCCATGAAGTACTCGATGCCGTCGATGTTCGCCATCCAGTCCATCGAGCCGGTGAACACCACCGTAGCGGGATCCGCGGGCTCGAGCGCCGGAGTCGCGGAGTACGAGAAATAGTCGAGATCGACGCCCGTCGGAATGACCGAAACGTTGTCCGCGCCGTAGGCGCGCCGGAAGTGCTCGCGGTCCCGCTCGGCGACGGCCACCACCGCGTCGAAGCGCCGGAGGAGCCCGCGTTCGTAGCGGGCCATCTTGGCGGCCTGACTGCGCCATACTGCGCGCCGGAGCGGATCGCGCGCCGTTTCGGCGTGCCGCCGGAAAATCTCGGCCTCCACATTGTGGGTGAAGAGCACGCTGGGACACGGGAAGGGCGCTGGGGCCAGCACCGCGGCGTGTGGAAAGTCGACCACGATCAGGTCAGGCCTGCGCCCGAGCTCCGCGTCCACGGTCCGTCGCCCGGCGCGCGAGTAATCGGTGGCGACTGCCACCGGCAGACCCGAGACGAGGTGGCGCATCCTGGTCCACTGGAAGGCGGCTCCGCGCGCCGGGGCAGGCCATCCGGTGAAGCGGTCGCAAATCTGCCCCAGTTGCTCCGTATCGAGCGCCGCAGAGCGCTCCGGCATGGGCGAAACGAGATGGACCTCGAAAGCGCCGCCCAGCAGGCCGCGCAGGATGCTGACGGTTCGAATCTTGCCGCCCGAATCGGCGGGGAAGAGGTAGCGCGGCGAGAGGAACAGCAGGCGCGGTCGCGGAGCCGGGCTGCTGTCGGTGGCGGGTTGTACCGAGCTAAGCATTGGCCGGCTGGGCTGCCTGTCGTGGCGTGAGTCCATAGGAGGAAACCGTGCGCTCGATGATGCCGTCCAGCCGCCGCATGGACGCCGGCCAGGCGTGATGGCTCAGCACGCGGGCACGGCCTGCCAGTGCCAGGCGCCTGCGTTCCTGCGCGTCCTCGAGCACGCGAAGGAGCGCGGCGCATTGCTCCGCGTGATCGCTTGCGACGAGGAAATGCTCCTGCTGCATGGCATCGACGCCGCCGGCGGCAGCCGGGCTCGTCACGACCGGCACGCCCATCGCCATGGCCTCGAGGATCTTGTTCTGCGTTCCGCGGGCGATATTGAGCGGCGCCACCATCGCTGCGGACCGGCGTACGTACGGCCTGACATCCGGCACCGAGCCGGTGACCGTGACGCCGGGCAGCTCGGCGAGCTTCCTGACGCTGGGCACGGGATCGGCGCCGACGATCGACAGCCGCAAGTTCGGCCGCCGCTGCCTGAGGCGCGGGAGGACGTTGGCGCAGAAATCGAGCATGCATTGCTCGTTGGGGTAATAGTCCATGCGGCCGACGAACGAGATCGCGTCGGGGTCGTAAGACTCCTCGGCCGGCCTGAAGTAGTCGCTGTCGACGCCGTTCGGAAACCAATCGGTGGGCGTTCCGGTGTCGTAGCGCTCCAGCGTCTCCCATTCCGCCCGGGTAGTCGCCGTGCACATGTCGAAGCCGCGCGCCAGGCGCCGCTCCTCGCGCTCGAGCTTCCTTCCCTCCAGCCAGTAGCCCGCCGACAGCGGGAACGGCTTGTAGCGCGCGTATTCCAGCCATTTCTGCGAGTCCATGTCGCCGAAGTCGAGGATTTTCGGCACGCCTTGCACGCCGGCGACGTATTGCGCTGCCGAGGAGCAGTGCACGAACACGAGGTCGAAGCGCTCGCGCGCCAGAAGACCGCGGATGCGCCCCGCAAGCTCCGGCGAGTAGAAGTACCCCATGGACGAGGGCGTCGGGGTAGGTAAACGCACGACCATGCGGGCGATCTGCGCCGGCGCGCGAACCTGCGCCATCTCGTAGTGTGCGCAGTGCGCCGTGATGCCGTGGCCATCCTGCGCCTCCTGCGCGGAGCGCGCGAGGGACGCCACGGCGACTTGATGGCCCGACGCCGTGAGGTGCCGGATCATGTTGAAGGGCCGGATCTTGCCGCCGCGACGCGGCGGGAAGGGGAAGCGGTGGCAGACGTAGAGGATTTTCACGCGATGGCCTCTTCGAGCTCGGCGGAGACGTCTTGCGACGAGCGGGCATCGAGGTACATGCGGGCCCAGATCTCCAGATTCATCAGCGCGAGGATGCGGTCGGTGCCGTCGATCCGGCTCGACTCGTGCCGTGCGATGAGCTCTCGGACCACGGGATAGCGGAACAGCCCGCGCGCCTCGACCGATGCCTCCGAAAGCAGCTCGTGCATCAGCGTGGCGAGATCGTGCTTGAGCCAGGCGCCCATCGGCGTGCCGAAGCCGCGCTTCTTGCGCTCGATGATGTCGGAGGGCAGCAGGTCCGAAACCGCCTCCTTCATCGCGTGCTTGAGCCGCCCGCCGCGGATCTTGACCGCCTGCGGCATGCGCGCCGCCAGCTCGACGAGCTCGTGGTCGAGCAGCGGCACCCGGCACTCGAGCGAGGCGGCCATGCTCATCTTGTCGGTGAGAAGCAGCAGGTCGTCGGGAAGCTGGGTCTGGGCGTCTACGCTCAGCATGCGGTTCAGGCCGTCCTCGCCCGGCGCGTCCTGGAACGCCTCGGCGATGCGGTCCGCGCCGCTGGCTTCGCGGCCGAGGAGGCGGGCGGCCTCGTCGCGCGGAAAGACTTCCACGTAAGCGCGATAGCGCTCCTCGAAGGGAAGCGCCGCGTTTTCCAGGAAGCCTTTCGCCAGGCGGGAGAAATTCAAGAGCGGCCCATGCCGGTCGCTCGGCAAGCGTCGCCCTGCGGCGGTAGCAGTGCGGCGCAGCCACGACGGCAGGCGGTCGAAGTAGGCCTGGTAATGGTCGCCGAGGTAGCGCCGATAGCCACCGAAGAGCTCGTCGCCACCGACGCCGGACAGGATCACGGTCACGTCACGGCGGGCGAACTCGGAGACGAGGTAAGTCGTGATGAAGGCGCTGTCGGACACCGGCTCGTCCATGTGCCAGAGGAGACGGGGCAGGAGCGCCGCGGTGTCCGGGCGCACCAGGATCTCGCGGTGCTCGGTGCCGAAAAGCGCCGCCACGCGGCGGGCGTAGGGCAGCTCGTTGTAGTACTGCTCGGCCGCCGCGCCGGCGAAGCCGATCGAATAGGTCCGGATCGGGCGGGCGCTGTGCGCCGCCATCAGTCCGACCACTGCGCTGGAGTCGATCCCGCCCGAGAGGAACGCGCCGATCGGCACGTCGCTCACCATCTGCATGCGTACCGCCTCGTCGAGGCGGGCGCGCACGCGCTCAATCCACTCGCGTTCGGGAACTTCGCGCTCGACCGCGTGCGGGATGCGCCAGTACCGCGTTTGCTCGATGCGCCCGCGCTCGATCGCGAGCAGCGTCGCGGGTGGAAGCTTCGTGATGCCCTTGAAGAGCGAAGCGGGAGCGGGCACATAGCCGAGGTTCAGGTACGGGTGCAGCGCCGAGGGCTCGATCGCGGCCTGGACCCCGGGCAGCGCGAGCAACGCCTTCGCCTCCGAGGCGAAGGCGACCCGCCTGGCGTCGCGGTAGAGGTAGACCGGCTTGATTCCGAGGCGGTCGCGGCCGATGACCAGCCGTTGCCGCCGCACGTCCCACAGGGCGAAGCCGAACATGCCGTTCAGCCGCTCGACGACCCGGTCGCCCCACTGCGCATACCCGTGCAGGACCACCTCGCTGTCGGATCCGCTGGCGAACGAGTGCCCGAGCGCCTCCAGCTCGCGGCGCAGCTCGCGGAAGTTGTAGATCTCGCCGTTGCACACCACGACCAGGCTGCGATCGGCGTTCGCGAGCGGCTGATGCCCGCCCGCAAGGTCGATGATCGAGAGGCGTCGCATGCCGATGCCGCACGCGCCGTCGATGTGGAAGCCTTCGTCGTCCGGGCCGCGATGGACGCTGACGCGCGCCATCGCCTGTAGCGTAGCGCGTTCTGCGGGGCTGCCGTCGAGGTTGAGAATGCCGAAGACGCCGCACATGGTGGGGACCTCAGCCCGCCCGCGCCATCTGCATGGCGCGCTGTGGGGATTTCGCGGCAAGGACCTGCCTGAAAAGTTGCAGCTGCCCCTTCGAGGTGGCTTCCCAGCCGAACTGCTCGGCAAAGCGGCGCGTCGCGGCGCGCTCGCGCGGCCGGACCGACAGCTCGCGGACCGCGCGCGCCAACGCGGGGGCGCTGCGCTCCTCGACCACGACGCCGGCTTCTGTCGAGGTGACGATCTCGGGTACCCCGCCGACCGCCGTGGCGATCACCGGCGTGCCGCAGGCCATGGCCTCCAATAGCACGTTGGGCCAGCCTTCGCGACTCGACGCCAGGACGAGCGCATCGGCTGCGCAGTAATAGCGGCGCAAGTCCTGCTGGTCGAGGGATCCGACGAACCGCACGCGTTCCGATACGCCGCGTTGACGGGCGAGCGCTTCGAATGCAGCCCGGTCCGGGCCTTCGCCTGCGATGACGAGCTCGCACTGCGGCAGGAGCGAGAGCGCCTCGATGACGAGGCCGTGGCCCTTGAAGGCAAGCAGGTTGCCTACGCTGAGCAGCGTCGGACGGCGCAGGTCCAGCTCCGCGCGCAGGCGCTCCTGGTCGTTAGGGTGGAAGAGCTCGAGGTCGACGCCGTTGCGCAGCACATGAATGCGCTCGTGCTCGACGCCGAGCGCCACCAGCTTGTCCTTCAGCGCCTGTGAAACCGTGACCACCGCGGCTGCCTGCCGCGCGGCCCAGCGGATCAAGCGCCGCGGGAGGCGGTATTGCGCGATCAGGTTGACGTCGCTGCCGCGCGCAGTGATGACCGTCGGAACATCCAGGCGCTGCCCGAGCATCGCCGCCGCGACGCCATCGGGGTAGAAGTAATGCGCGTCGATAAGGTCGAAGCCACGCTCGCGGTGCAGGCGCTCGACGAAAGGGCGAACCGCGCGGTAGAGGAGGAGCGGCGAGAGTGTCATGCCGATCTTTGGCAGCAGCGGGAAGCGCGGATGCAGCACCTCGATGCCGTTCCTTGTTTCCGCGCGGGGCGCGCGCGCTTGCGCCGAATACGCGCCGAACGCCGGATGCGTAAACGGGAACCAGGGCACGGGCGCGACCACGCTCGATTGGATCTGGCCGCTCGCGACGAGCTGGCGCAAGCGCGTCTCCACGAAAATGCCGTGCGCCGGGCGCGCCGCATTCGGATAGAGCGTGCTGAACGTCAGGACCTTCATGCGCTTGGGACCCGTGCTGGAATCGTCTGGACTTTTTGGCCGGTTAACTGCTTGTCCTGAGCGGGATTTTCGCGTGTCCCGCGCCGCCAGCCAAACGTAGCTCGTAAGGGCTATTCGGAATGCTGATGGGCGCCCAGGTCGAGCGGCCCGGCGCTCGGGCGCGGACCCTTGCCGAGCGGGTGCCGGTACTCCTCGGAGGGGCGCAAGGAGAACCCGTAGGGGCTTCCCGCATCGATGCCCTTGCCGATTCCGGCACCGCGGGCCTTGAGTCGGTAATCGAGTTTGTCAGGATTGACAAAGTCCGCCTTCGTGGTGCGCAGGTTGCTACGCGAGTCGGCCTTGCCGCTGAGCAGCTCGCCGGGGCCCGCGAAAAGGTTGTTGATCACGCGCACCGCGTCCGCTCCCGGCCGGATGACCAGGAAGCGCCCGCCCTTCGGGTCGTCGTTGACCACCGTGTTGCTCACGAAATAGAGCTCGTTCAGAAGATTCTTGTAGCCCTCTGCGCCGTAGGCCACGATGGTGCGGTTGTCGGTCTCGGGACCCTGCTGGATCAGGTTCCCCATCACGAACGCCAGGCCGCCGTCGGGCAGGTCGATCGCATAGCTCGCGCGGCCGTCCTGCTCGTCGGCGATGCGGTTGTAGAGGAGGTAGGTCTTGATCGCGCGGCTCTTGACGTTATGGCCGATGATCGCGTGGTGGCTGTAACTGTAGCGCAGGGTGAAGCTGCGCACCGTACCGATGTAGAGGTTGTGGCTGCCGCCGCCGGCGCCGTTGCGCGCGAACTCGGAATGCTCGATGACGATGTCGCTTTCCAGGTTGCCGCTCGCCAGGATGCCGCTTTCGTTGTCGTGGAAGGAACTGTCGCGCACCGTCAGTCCGGGACCCTCCAGGCGGATGCCGGCGCCGTTGCGGTCGGCGACCTTGGCGCCCGAGAACTCGATGTTCTCGATCGTCGTCGCGGACCCCTTGATCACCCAGATCGCTTTGCCTTCGGCGTGCGCCCCGTCCGCGCGCAGGTGCGCGCGGCCGCCGCGCGCGCGGATCGTCAGGCGGTTCTGAGTCCAGACGGCGGCATCGCCGTAGTAGATTCCCGGCTCGATCTCCACGACGTCGCCGTCGCGAGCGAAGGTGGCTGCCGCGCTCGGCGTCTTCAAGGCGTGCTGCGGCCCCACGAGCACCGTGTCCGCCCGCGCCGCCGGCGGCGCGGCGAGCGCGAACGCCAAGGCAAGGGCGGCGTTAGCTCGCACCGAGGAAGATCTCGTCCATCCTGCGCCAGCGAAACTCGCGCAGCAGGCGCCGCAGCCGCGGCTCGGTCCTGCGCAGGTTGACGTAGTGGCGAAACCGGGTCTTGAGGCTCGTGCCGGGAACGCGCGGCTGCGCCGGATCGATCTCCCAAGGGTGAAAGTAGAAAATGCCGGGGCGCGCGTCCACCCGGTTCACTCGCCGGAGCAGCGCGCGCGAGACCGCGTAGGGCAGCAGCCTGAAGTACCCGCCGCCGCCGGCCGGCAGGTTGCGGTTGAGCACGGCCGCGGTGGTCACCGGGATCTCGAGCAGGTCGGCGCGTGGCCGGTACGCAAAGCGCGGCGCATCGGGCATTCCGTACAGGTCGTGCTGGACGGGATAAACGCTCGAGCTATAGCGGTAGCCCGCCTGCGCGATGCGCTCGAACGCCCACAGGGTTCGGCGTCCGATCGAGAAGCTGGGCGCGCGATAGCCCTTCACCTCGGTTCCCGACAGGTCCTCCAGCAGCGCCTTGGCGCGGGCGATGTCCTGGGTGAATTCCTGCGGCGTCTGCTCGTGGATGCGCAGGTGCCCATAGCCGTGGCTTGCCAGCTCGTGGCCCTGCGCAACGATCCTCTTCACCAGCGCCGGGTAGCGTTCGGCGATCCAGCCGAGCGTGAAGAAGGTCGCGCGCGCCCCCGACTCCGCGAAAAGCGACAGGATTGTCTCCACGTTGCGCTCCACCCGGCACGGAATGCGCTCCCAGTCCGCACGCGCGATATGGGGCGCGAGCGCCGATACCTGGAAGTAATCTTCCACGTCGACGGTGAGGGCGTTGGCGATCTCAGGCATGCAGCGGCATCGGGCGCGCCGCGAGCCAGCCGGCGAGATGCGCGGCGATGCGCTCGGCGGCCCGCCCGTCCCAGAGCTCCGGCGTGCGGCCGCGCTTCCCGCCGGTGGCGGCGATCTCCTCGACGAGGCGCAGGATCAGCGCGCGGTCGCGCCCGACCAGCGTATTGGTTCCCTGCTCGACCGTGATCGGGCGCTCGGTGTTCTCGCGCATCGTGAGGCAGGGAACCGAGAGCGCGGTGGTTTCCTCCTGCATGCCACCCGAGTCGGTGAGGACCAGAGTGGCATCCGCCATGAGGCCGAGCATCTCCAGGTAGCCCTGAGGCGGCAGGACCGCGATGCGACCGGTCCGCAGCATGTCGGCGAAGCCGAAGCCCTCGACCCGGGCGACGGTGCGCGGATGCAGCGCGCACACCAGCGGTAGCCGTCCCGACACCTCGCACAGAATCTCGAGCGACGCGCGCAACGCCGCCGGCTCGTCGACGTTCGAGGGCCGATGCAGCGTGACGACGCCGTATCGGTCGGCGCCGAATTGCGCTCGCGCGGCTTGCAGCGTCCGGGCGGCCGGCACGGCGCGGCTCCTGTGGAACAGCAGCGAATCGATCATCACGTTGCCGGCGAAATGCATCCGCTCGGCGGGTACGCCTTCGCGCGCGAGGTTGGCGTGCGCCGTGCGCTCGGTCGTGTAGAGCAGGTCAGAAATCTGATCGGTGAGGATGCGGTTGATCTCCTCGGGCATGGCCCGGTCGAAGCTTTTTTTTTTTAATGCTACGTCGGCCACCG
>Ga0134121_10003327_pt1 | contig 13454 bp, 10 predicted proteins | sample KB301_FD_96463 | JGI IMG/M metagenome (GOLD analysis project Ga0134121, IMG submission 96463) | Terrestrial soil microbial communities without Nitrogen fertilizer from Kellogg Biological Station, Michigan, USA - KB3-0-1 | ecosystem: Environmental > Terrestrial > Soil > Unclassified ...
CGAGCTGGTGCAGGATGTCATCGAGCCGGCGTTGTCTGACCGGCGTGGCAAGCTAATACTTGTTGGGACGCCTGGTGAAATTCTGGCGGGTCCCTTCTACGAGGCCACGTGTGAACCCCCTGTGGCTACCACGGGAGCTGACGGCAAGACCCGGTACAGCAACTGTCCGTACGGGACCAAGCTCCAGGGAATCTGTGTCTGGTCCTTTCACACCTGGACGCTTCAAGACAACACGGAGATGCCTCACCTCTGGGCTGAAGCCTGTGAGATTAAGAGAATCCGTGGCTACAGTGATGACCATCCAACCTGGCGTCGAGAGTTTCTCGGACACTGGGTTCCGTCCAATGACATCCTGGTGTACAGGTACGTCCCCCACCGACACAACTTTGATGGGTTCTTGCCCGTGGGTCATGATTGGCGGCGCGTCCTTGCTCTTGATATTGGTTTCGATGACTCAGACGCAATTGTTGTTTGGGCTTACGCCACCACGTCGTATGATGTTTATGCGGTGTACGCAGAGAAGCGACGGCACCAGAACATCACGGAGCTAGCTAAGTGGATTCACGAGGTTAAGGCCGTACACTGCTGCGACAACCCTGAAGTGATGACGGGTGACTTCGGTGGCCTAGCTAAGAAAGTCTTTGAGGAGTTGGCCACTATTCACGGTCTGGCGTTTGAGCCGGCTGAGAAGAAAGAGAAGGTCGACTTCATCGAAATCATGAACAACGAGTACGATGCCGGCCGAATCCACATCATCTACGACCCGGATGAGTCGCAGGTGGATGACCAAGGTAAGCCAATCACCTTGGCTGCCGAGCTCCTCGTTAACCGCTGGCTGGAAAAGTCTCTGGGCACACCCAAGAAGGTAGAAGACCCGAAGACCCCCAACGACCTTTGTGACGCCCACTTGTATGGGTGGCGCTGGTGTGACCACCGGCGAGCTCAACCTCCAGAGAGGCAGCTTAGACCTGGGTCCACGGCCTGGTGGCTGGATAAGCAGAAGGCTGACTTCGAGGCTGCTGTAAAAGAGCACCTCAACCGAAAGGCTGAAAATGATTACAGAAACCTCGACCGAGACTGGTGGGAGCACACCCAAGACAGCACCTATGTTATCTCCATCTGAGTTTGAGACCTACCTCCGCATTGCCCGTGAACAACACGTCCTGGCCTTCAGTATTGGGGACCTGGCTGCCAAGTTCCTGCCTGAGCCTGCTTCTGCTCCTGTGATTGAGACAGACATTCGCACGGCTGGTGACTGGAAGCGTGGCCCTGCCCTTGACCAAGACCCTGAACTAGACACGAGCTGGGATTAAACCATGTCAGAGTACGTAATCATTGGTGGCCCTGTTGCTACCAAGCCAAACACCAACTGGTTTGAGGAAGAGGACCCCACTGAGCGTGCTCGTGTCCTTATGGAGACCCTGCGTGAAATCGATTCCCGACAGCAAACAATCAGCAACGGAAATCGCAAGCACGCAGAGATTTACGCTTCATACATTCCCGTTGGGTTCTCATACGCCTCCTCTAATGGTTATAGCCGACCCCAAGTGCAAGCCACACGAAATGTTATTCGTTCAGTTTGCGACACGGCCACCGCGCTTATTGGGAAAAATCTACCTCGCCCCCGAATCGTCACTGACGGCGGAGACTGGGACCTCCAGCAGAAAGCCTACCAGCTAGATAAGTTCCTGGTGGGCATCTATCGTCAGGCTAAGGTCTACCAGGTTGCTCAGCACGCATTTCGGGACTCTACTATCTTTGGTACCGGCGCCTACATCCTCCGTGAGCACAAGAAGCCAAACTGGCACGTCAAGGCTCACCGCATCCTCATCGACGACCTCATTGTTGACGAGCAGGAGTGCACGGAAGAGTACAACCCGCCTAACTACTACCTGCGTCACACAATTCCTCTCCATGTGGCCGTCAAGAAGTACGGCAAGACGGACGAGATGACCGACGCGTTGGTTAAGAGTGTGGGCAAGACCCCGATGGCGTGGCCTGGACAGCGCAACGTCCCCAAGGACCACGTGGTCATCGTGGAGGCCTGGCACCTCAACACCGAGGGTCCGGGCATTACAACCATTTCCTGTGATGGTTGCGAGTTGGTTTACAAGTCGTGGCCGCATCAGTGGGCGCCTATTGTGGTTCTCTACTGGTCTCCCCCTGTGTCAGGGTTCTACGGAGACGGGGTTGCCTACCGCCAGTATGGTCGTCAGCGCCGAATCAACTACCTGTATCGGTGGGTTCAGCGGTGCCAAGACCTTATCGCAGTTCCCCGTGTCTGGGTAGACGCAACCAACGGTCCGCTCCGAGTCCAGATTTCCAACGAGATTGGTGAAATTGTCGGCGTCCGTGGCAACAAGCCGGAGTTTCAGTCTCCGCAGGCTGTGGGCCAGGAAATTTACAACTGGCTAGACCACCTTGAGGCCGGCGGGTACGAAGATGAGGGCATCTCACAGATGTCCGCCAGTAACCAGCTGCCTCCGGGGTTGGAATCCGCACCTGCACAGAGAGAGTACAGCTTCAAGGAGGGACAGCGCTTTGCTCCTGTCTCCCAGCGATGGGAAGACGCGGTTGCCATTGAGACTGCCTCCAAGGCTCTGGCGCTTTACAAGGAGCATTACAAAAACAGCGACGTGTCTCCTAGCGTCAAGTGGTCGAGTCGGACCCTGGTTGAGGAGATTCCCTGGGATGAAGTTGACCTTGACACCGCCCAGTACGAAATCCGCGTAGAGGCCTCGTCACTGTCTGACCTCTCTCCGTCCGGGCGTCTCCAGGCTGCAATTGACCTGTCTCAGACGGGTTGGATTCCACCTGAAGAGGGCCGGCGTCTCCTCATGCACCCCGACATTGAGCGGACGGACAAGAAATACAACGCGGCCATTGAGTATGCCGAGTTTGCTGCTGCTGAACTTCGTCGGGGTAGACCAGTGTCACCTTGTCCCGAGGGTGACCTACAACTACAGCAGGACACCGTCAAGGCAGACCTGCAGACAGCCCTTACCAAGTATGCCCCGGCGTACATTATCGCTGGCATGCGCACATTCATTCGTGACTGTGAAGACCTAATTAGTCCTCCCAAGCCCGAGGAACCCAACCCCATGATGCCCGGTAATCCTGCTGCTGCTCCCATTGGAGTCAACGCACAGCCTCCGTCGGCACTGTCGATTCCCGCGGCACAGGGCTTGATGCCAATGGCTGGAACCGGCGTTTCTCACCAGAACATCTAAGGAAAGTACATGCTTTATTCACCTGGTACCGTCGTTGCAAATGACCTGCCCCAGCCTGAGGCAGAACCCGAAGCCAAGACCGAGACCCCGGCCACCCCTGAGATACCCGCTGACCCTACGAAGACTCCTGACGCACCTAAGACCCAGGTCTTAGACGCCAAGGGCCTCATGGACGTCATCAACGCTGACCGAGAGCAACGTGAGAAGGCTGCCCGGGATGCTTCTGAGCGTGAGACCTATAAGAAGCGAGCTGAGGAGGCAGAGGCCAAGGTTGCACAGTGGGAGAAGGCCAAGAAGAACCGTCTTCTCGACCCCGCTGGCTTTCTACGCAAGATGGGGTACACTGACCGTGACCTGGCCCTGACCTCAGAGGGCATTATGTACACCCTGATGCCGGACAAGGCGCCGGCAGGTTGGGTGGCAAATCTGGTAAAGGCTCAGCGCGAGCAAGACCAGGAGGACTCTGAGGAGCGGGAGAAGCAACGTGAAGCTGAGCAGCAAAAGAAAACTGCCGCCGAACGAGCTGACCAGGAAAAGACTATCGAATCTAACTACCGCAGTTATCTAGAATCAGAGGCTGCGGCGTTCAAGCCAGGGACCTACAAGGCGTCCCAAACGTGGTTCGCAGATGACCACAAGGCTTATGCGCGGGAGCTGTATGATACCGCACGTGCCCTTGCAGAAGAGGCAGTGAAGACCGGAGTCAGGCCAGATATCAACGGCTCCGCACTCGCTACTCACGTCGAGAAGAAGTATGAGGATAAGATTAAACGCATCCTTGCTGCTTACTCTCAGTCGCCGATGACTACTCAACAGCCGAAGCCAGTTGCCCCCAAGGCACAGGCCCCCTCGAAGCCGGAGGAGACAGAATCCCCCGCCATCATTGCCAAGGCGAAGATGTCGGATAAAGAACTGATTGAGAAGGCCACCAAGGCAGCCTTCGGGCGTATGTAGCCTGTGGCCAGGGACCAAGGGCTTAGACCCAGGTCCCAAGTTGAGTAGACAATGTCTAACGTAGTTGGCGACGTCGCATGGGATGCCATGCTCAAGGAGCTCTATCCGCCGGGGTTGCCCCAGGACCTGATGCTCCGCAATCACCCGTTTATGTCCCTGGTTCCGAAGGATGACAATGCCACCGGCGAGTATATGGTCATCCCGGTCATTTACGACCTGCCTCCGGGCCGGTCTGCTGACCCTGCCCAGGTGTTCAACTCGACCACGGGTCCTGTTGATTCCTCGAAGCACACGAAGTTTACTCCGAAGCTGTTCGAGGACTATGCGGCTACTTACCTGAACATGCTGACCGTCTATAAGACGGCAAACGACCGAGGTTCGTTCGTCGAGGCCCGCAAGATGGAAATCGACGGCATTCTCACCCAGCTCGGGAACTCCCTGGCTCACGCGCTGTTCCGTGATGGAACTGGTGCTGTTGGTCAGGTGAACTCGGCTGTGGCCTCTACCACTATTACCCTAACGACCCGTTCGGACGCAAAGTTCTTCGTGGTCAACGGGCAGTACGCTCTCCAGACGGGTCCGACCCCGGGTGGTGCACTGCGAAACGGTGGTAACTTCGCGACTGTTGCGAAGGTTGATGAGGACGCAGGTATTATTACCTTCACTGCTAACCTGTCGGCGTCTATTGCGGCGGCGGCTATCGGTGACTGGTTCGTGGCAGTTGGTGATACCAACGACAAGGTGACCGGGCTGGCTGGTTGGATTCCTCTGGCTTCTCCGTCGGCTACCTTGTTCTTTGGTGTTGACCGCACGGTTCACCCAACTCGTCTGGCAGGCTCGCGCCTTGACCAGCCTTCGGTGCCGGCTGAGGATACTCTCACTGAGCTCGCGGAAATCATGTTCGAGCGTGGTGCACGACCCGACCGTTGCTTCGTGTCGCCCCGTCAGTTCTCGAAGATTGCCAAGCGGCTAAACGCCAAGGTTGAGTACGATAATGCGGGTGGCGAGGCACACTTCTCCTTCTCGACGGTGGTTGTCCATACGTCGGCTGGTGCGGTGCGACTGACCCCGGACCCGGATTGTCCTGATAACCTTGGGTACGTGCTCGAGATGAAGCACTGGCGCCTGAAGCACCTCCTTGACCTCCCTCACATTGTGATGGATGACGGGGTCCGTGCTCTCCGCCGGTCGGGTTCGGACTCTATCGAGATTCGTGCCCGGTACTACGCGCAGCTGGTGTGCTACAAGCCCGGCGCGCAGGGTGTGTTCAGCTGCTCTCTGTAAGCTGACTTTCGGGACCTGGGTCTAAGGCTACCCGTCTTGGACCTGGGTCCCTTTCTGTCGTTTCAGATTCTTTAGGAGGCCCACCATGGGCGATACGAATCAATCTTACTTTAAGACCAGCGACACCTGGCACGTGGAGTGTGAGTTTACCATCACGGCTGCGGGGGCTATTGTTGCCAACGCTGACGGTACTACGACTACAGAGCCCGAGTGCGCTGCCGTTCGTACTGGTGCTGGTACCTACACGGTTACCTTCCCCGGTAACTTCCAGAAGACCATTGAGGCCATTGCGTCCTATCGCGATGCAACTCCGCGTTCCATCGTAGCTAACATCACGGCAATCGGGCTTGGTACTGGTGCTCCCACGGCTAGCGGAGGTACAACCACGGTTGTGACTATTGTTACTGGAAATAGTAATGCTGTCCCAGCCGCGGCTGACCAGGCACAAGGTATCGTTGGAATGAAGTGTCTGTTCCAGAAGCACAAGATTTAAGGTAGACTATGCCCACTCGAGCACAACTTCGGACGTCAACCAGGATAATGGCTGACCAGGATGTATTTCCTGGAGGCACGGCAACGTACCCCAGTGATACAGCCCTTAACGAGTTTCTTGACCGTAACGCCAGAACTGTATGGCGCCGAATGGTTGCCGCCGGGTGGAAGCCTGACAAGACAGTGGTGGCGATTACAGCTAACGGGTCTGCTTCTTATACCGTCGGTAGTGACGTCTCCACTGTCAACTCAGTACACTTTTTGAGTAGTGCGTCCAACGCCACGTTCAGGACTCCGCTACACAGGATAAAGCCAGGAGAGCTTCCTGCCTTGCTGGCGTCGTCTCCTGGGGCTAGAGCGGTAGCCTACGACTTCTACGGGGGCGGCAACACAACCCTAACCATCGAGCTGTACCCTACTCCCTCGTCGGGGGCTTATGAGGTCAGGTACACAAAGCGGTTTGCAGGCTTTTCTGCAGACGGTGATAACTGGTTCGGCCCAGACGGGTCTGACGAGTTGATTATCCTGTTGTCTGCCATAGACGCGGTTAATAAAGAGGGTGACCCCGCCGACATGGTTAGGATGTTGAAAGACAAGCTGTCTGTGTTGTGGCCAGAGGTGCTCGAGGCTGCCGGCTACATGGACCCAGGTCAGCAGAGTATCAAGGATGTGACGATTAGGTCCACGCTGCTCACAGGCTATCCTGAAGTAGAGTCCGCTGATGACCAAGCCTAAGTTTGTCAAGACCAATCTGGATGCAGTAGACCGAAACTTCCAGGAGTTGACAAAGCTGTGGGGTGCGTTCTTTCCCGGGGTTACCGCGGTGGCCCCTATCTCAGCGACACTGGCAGCCGGGGATAACGCCATCACACCCACAATTACTAACCCACAGGGCCGTCTGATTACGTTCCAAGACGCAGCGGCCTCCTTGTTCGATAAGGGCATGGTAGATGGTAAGTGGGTCATTAACGCGTCTGCCCCGTGCAACATAAAGCTAACCTTCTTCTGAGCCTTGGACCCAGGTCTACACAGGTTGGTGAGCCACCCCGGAGTTTTTCTGATGATGAGAACAGTCCCTTACTTTGTTAAGCTTGCCCGTGGTCTAACCCAGCACACTACAGAACTAGACGCCTCCCAGCCAGGTACGTCTTACTGTGAAAACGTTGACTTCTCTGTTGACGGTGAAGTGTGTGGTCGTCCTGGATTTGTGCGTCATTCTGGGTTTGGACACAGGTCCTTTAACTCGTCTACAGGTACTGTAGTAGGGGATACAGGGACTACTGATGCGCCTCAGTGGGACTTTTTATCGTTGTTCAAGCACAGGGATGGAGCAGGAGAACGCGCGGGGCTGGCCGGTGTAGGTAGAGTTTGGACCTGGGAGGGTGACCGATGGGCTGACCGCCTTTATTGTGGCACTGCCAGGGTTACCAGGGTAGCCGACCTACTTACTGTTCCTGGTACGGCAGTCAACACCACCATAGGCACCGTAAACAGCGCTTACAACTTCACAAACTTTGCGCCTGGTTCTGGACTTCCAGGTGTGCCGCTGCTTTCAAGTACTGGGTCTGTAGAGAATTACCAGCCCGGAGGTATGCCATTTGGCGGGTCTTGTGTAGCTGTTGATACCAGCACTGGGGACAGGTATTATTGTAGTGTTGGCAACAACGGGGCCAACAACAATCTTCAATTGAGCTTCAGGAAAAACCACGATAACACTATAACGCTGTTTACGCTTAAAACAGATTGTTTGGCCGTTACGCCTGTAGCCCCTCTTGATGCTCCACGCTGTTGTTCTGACATCTCCGCCTTTAGTGCATTCAGTAACACTCCCACAATTTGGGTGGTATACAGGCAGACGGGTGGCACCAACGTTAACGTGATGCGAGTTAGTATTTTGTCTGGCACCGTTGCGGCACAACAGACGTTTGCCTTAGCTAACATTACCGGGTTATCAATGTCCTCGGACAGCGCAGGTAACACCGTTGTAGTGGCGTTTACTCAGAATGCCACAGCCGGTGCCGCCCTCCGTGCTTTTAACGCTACTTCCTGTGTAAACAACGCAGGGTCTAACAACCAGTTTAACAACGGTTCACTTTACACAGCCACAGGCAACGTCGCCATCGCCTACTGGTTTGCAGGTACGTGTTTGGTGGCTAACACTGAGTTACCTGGCGCGGCGGGTCGAGTAGTTGTAGTTGGCACCTATAGCGTCGGTGCAGGTACGTCCGTCGTAAAGCACATACTGGGCGACACCGACTCTACCGGGCTCGGTGACTTTTCAATCGCACACCAGCCAATCAATATTACAGGTCCTTCGACTTCTGGCTTTGTTGGAAGAAAACGCATCATCCTTGGCGTGAATTACCGTCGGCAAGTTACAGGCCTTATTTACCATGTACCTGATACCTGGTATGCCTTAGATTTCACTGATGTTGCCAGAACAGTGGCAGGTGGAGAGACACTGGTTGGTGGTACCATAAAGCCTGGACTTCTGGCTATGGGTCCGGTTGATACCGCGTTCAATCACAACTATTGTCATGACGCAATTCCGGGACCTAACGGTGACAGCTACCGTTTTGCCTCCTGGGAAGACAAGTTGTTTTCTTCTTTAGGTGGTCAAGATTCGTGTTATGGTATTAATGAAGTTACCATGACGCACCCTAAAGCAGCCAGCATCGGAGAAGAAACCGTTCTGTCTGGTTCTATTGCGCGCTCCATTGCACGGGGTTATTCATTCGAGACAATGTTCGTGCAGGTGGCTCCCGAAATTACAGTAGCTGCAGTAGCTGGTGGTGCGGTTACGGCAGGAAGCTACACGCTTCAGGCTTGCTGGAAATATGTTGATGATGCCGGTGTAGTTCACCGCTCCTCCCCTTCCCTAGCAGCCAAAACTGTTGTCACAGCAGCAGGTAATCTTACCATTCAGGCTAAGATTCAAAACCTGATGTTACACAACAGGGAAAACGGCACCATTTACTTAGAACTGTATTCCACACAGATTAACCCGACGGCGACATCACAGAAATACTTGGTGGCCACACAAGCGCAAGGGGCAGGTGGGTCCACCACCATTAATATAACAGCAGCGGTTGCTGTGGCTTTACCGCTTTACACACTAAACGGGGCAATCTTATCTAATCTACCTGTTCCTGCCTCAGGAGGTGTTGCCGTGGTAAATCGTAGGATGTGGGTAGCAGATAATCACACCATTTATGCATCAAAAAAGTATAAGGTTAATGTAAACGAAGGCGTTTACTTTAATGACGATGGACCACTTACACTTAGTCTTCCTACCCCTGCAGGTAAAATCCTTGCCCTTGAGGCCCTGGACGACAAGCTCATTATCTTTTGTCAAAACGCCGTGTTTATGACCCAAGGTGATGGCCCCGACGACACTGGACTAGGCCCCGATTTCTTGTTCCCGGTTAAGATTTGTGACTTTGGTATTAGCAACGAGGCAGGAAGCACAGAAACAGTACATGGTGTGGCATATCATTCTATTGCTACTACAACAGATGGCGGTATTGTACTTGGGTATAACAACTTGTACCTTCTTGACCGTGGCCTCAATACAACACCCATCGGATACAACATCCAGGAGGAAGTTACCGCTCTTCCTGGTGACGGCGTTACTGGGGTAATGCAGCTTGGCTACGTTGCCGACCGAGACCTACTGGTTGCTCACAAAAACAATGCCCGTAAGAGCTTCTTTGTGTTGGATATGAAAACACAACCAGCACCGGGACAGTGGACTGTTTGGACATCACCAAACGGTGATATTGACAGCAGTGTTAACCCAGGCAGTGTGTTGACTTTAGCCGGTATTGGAGGAACGCTATGGGGTGTGTTTAACCCTGATAGTGACTCTGGTTCTGGTACCTCGGGTGAGTTTTCAAATACGCCGGGTGTTGACGACGTGTTGTTTGTTGGTGATACTACACACAACGTGCGAATGTTGTTGAAAACTAATCAACTGTATGCTAACACACAAGACGGCCTCGGTTGGGCTAAGGTACGGTCTGTCACAATTTTAGGCAACCAGATGAGGTCGCCCGGCTCTTACACAGAAGGCCTAACCGTAATACAAGACCGCAACATAGTTACCACCCCGTTCTCTAACACCTATACGCAAGATTTTACAGACTCTGTGTGGCCTGCAAATCGGCCAGCTGTAGAATACCGACTACCTTTGCAGAAGTGTTCACAGATTCAGTTTCAGTTGACTGCCAGTCCGGCGGTTGCCCGCTGGTCTCAACTACGACTTGACATCCTACCAAGCAGAGCCAAAGCTCCTGCTGCACAAAGGCACTAATATGGACTGGATTGATTATAGAAACCAACAGAAGCAAGGAAATAACGGTAATGATAGTTGGTGGGGAGGACTTGCTAGTGGTGCTGGTAGTTTGATTAATGACTGGCGTAGCGGCGGTCAGGGCATTACCAACTGGCTAGGAGAAAACCAAGGAACGTCCAATCTTAACAAGGACAAGAACTTACTACAGCTTAAGGCTGGCCAGGGTCCAGGCCCTTATATTAATCAACAGTCTCCTTACGCGGGGCAAACCGGGGCTCTGCTACAGATGCTACAAAACCGGGCACAAGGTGGCGGACCTAGCCTAGCCGGGGACGCGTATAACCAGGCGTCTCAGGACGCCATGCAGCGTGTTTTGGCTGCGTCATATGGGTCTAACCCTGGTGCACAACGCGCGGGGTTACAGCAGCTAGGCGGTATTAATCAAGGTCTAGCCAACGGGTACGCCAATGCCAGGAACCAAGAGATTGTCGGGGCTACAGGTCAGTATGGTCAGATGCTAAATCAGGCGGACTCTGCACAAATGCTCCGTGACAAGGCCAACCAAGAAGCCTGGTTGAAGCAGATGCAAGAGATGTTCGGAGCAGATAAGGCTGAGGCACAGCAGGGCAAGAGTAACATGGGTATCTTGGGTGGGTTCCTGCAGGCAATTGGTGGAGCTGGAGGCTAATATGCCGTTTCAACAGGTAGACGAAAACACGGTGATGGATGATGAGGGAAACAAGTATTACATGCCGTTTCCCACGTCGGCCTCTCCCCCTGGCTTGACTCCAACCACTACTGAAGACACCGGACCTGGGTCTAAGCCGGGGTCCCCTGTAGAAGACAACCTGAATCAAATTCCTCAGGTTCCAGAGTATACCCCGCCGCCTCAGACTCTCCCCTCTACGCAGGCTCCTCAAAATCCTTACGGTGCTCCTCAGGCTCCGGCCGGCCCCCCTGACTTCGCCCTTCCCCTTCAAGCCAAGCCCAGGCCAACCAAGGCACAGGAAGAGGCGTCTCGGCTGGCCGGTATGGGTTCGGATGTCACTGGCTTTACAGCAGCTGGAGGGACACCTAAGACCGACGAGGAAATGGCTCGGCTACAGGGCGGGGTTGCCAAGCACGAGGAACAGACCGCCAAGCTAAAGGCAGACGTTGATGAACAGAACCGGCAGTTACAGATTGAGAAGACCCGAACTATGGCCGACATCGTGCTGGGAACTGCTGACCAGTACGACAAGCACGTAGAGAAGATTCAGGCTGAGTCAAAGGCACAGTGGGATGATTGGAAGAAGAGGTCTCAGGAAGCTTCTGAGAGGCTGGTAGACCCAGGTCGGGCCTTTCATTCCGGTGGTGTGTTGTCCAAAATCAACTGGGGCCTGTACATGTTCGGTGCGGGACTTCAGGGTGGGGACGTTGCTAACTCTGCGCTCCAGGTCATCAACAAGGCCGTTGAGGACGACATGGCAGCCCAGAAGTTTGACATAGAGAACAAACAGAAGGGCGTCAACGAAGAGAGGATGATGATTCAAGACCAGGACAAGCTACGGAAGGACTCCGTGGCCGACTGGTACTTCGCCAAGAATCTTCGTCTTCAGGCTGTGGGCCAACAGCTCGATGCCAAGATTGCCGAGATTGGGTTGCCCGCGGCCAAGGCACTCAACCTGTTGTCCGCGCGGGACATGATTGAGAAAGAGGTCCTCAAGGGCCAGCAGCACGTCGCCGACCACTATTTTGAGCAGGGACAGAAGAAGATACAGTACGCCCATGAAATCTACATGGAGCGGATGAAATCTCAGCTCAGAATGAACGAAGAAGCGTTCAAGATGAGGTTGAAGGAGGGCGATACGCTTCCCACCAACACACAGCTGGGTCTCCAGATGGTTAACAAGGCCACGGGACAAGTTGTACCTGGTGGCAAGATTCAACTCAAGGTCAAGGGCCCGGACGCAGTCAAGGCAGGTCAGCTTCTGTCTTCTGCTAACTATGAGGCTTCGCAGCTTCGTGACGCCAAGCAGCAACTCAAGGATATGTCCACAACGGACATTGCCAGAGGTGGCACGGCAGAGTTCGCTTCTACAGTCACCGAGCTGATTCAGGCTCGTGCGGTAAGATACAACGGCCACCGACTCACAGACCATGACCTTGAGGTGTCGGCAACTGAGGTTCTGGGTACGCCAGTTACTGTAAATAACGGCGTCATTACCAACATGGCCAGGATTGTTAAGCAGGTGGGTGGGACCAAGGAGGGGATGAACAAGGTGTTCGACCGGGAGCTGCGGAACCTGTCCACACAAACAGTGAACAACCTGCACCCATACATCGACTCTGACACGGCAGAAAAGTACGACATTCAGTACAATGTGCAGGAAACCAACGTCCCGGAGCAGAGCAAAGAGGCAGACGACTACAACACCGCGCTGACCAAAGCCGCAGAGGGTGCAGACGTTTCTGACCTTAAGGCGCCTGGACCCAGGTCTCCGTACACTACACCAGAGCAGCCAGGCCCCATAGACCCAGAAGCTGAACTCAAGAACTACCAGGCCGAGCGAGCCAAGGGCCGTGGTAATCAGGGTGGCCTGCCTAGGATGCCCAATAAGGACGAGGAGAAGGTTACCGAAGCCACCTCAGCCTTTGCACACGCACCCGTTGAAGACATTATTAGTATGACTCAAGCCTACCTGCGTAGCCCCAAGATTTCAGCAGAAGCCAAACACGAGATTCGCCTGGAGGCACAGGAAGCACTAAAGGTGGCTGGAGAAAAAGAGGCCGCGGTTGTTGAAGAAGCAGCAAGAGAGTACCAACTAACGCACAAATCTTCTGGTGGACCGGCAGGCATCTCTGGTTTGCCCTCTAGATTTAGTGGTGGCACGACCCCTGCACCAATAGTTGATGAAAAGGGCGCTTACACACCGGCTTTCTCTGAGTACTTGCACTCTGGTTTGGTTGATGAGATGAGAAAGAGAGCCGGTCTTGAGCCCCGACAGAGGTAATTATGCCTGTTGACCAAACACCCGCACTAACAGACGGTACATCACTCTGGAACTTACAAACACAATCACCAGAGTGGGTCCCCTTTAATCAAGTACAGTCAAAACTGTCCTCCGGTGTTTATCGTAGCTACGCTGGGTCTGCTGTCCCGGTTGCGGCCGGTATTGGTGGAGAAGGCGAGCTCCAACCCGGTGCGGCGGCCACAGCTA
>Ga0134121_10003330_pt1 | contig 13445 bp, 8 predicted proteins | sample KB301_FD_96463 | JGI IMG/M metagenome (GOLD analysis project Ga0134121, IMG submission 96463) | Terrestrial soil microbial communities without Nitrogen fertilizer from Kellogg Biological Station, Michigan, USA - KB3-0-1 | ecosystem: Environmental > Terrestrial > Soil > Unclassified ...
AGCGCGGCGTCGTCAACCGCCAGGCAACACGGTATCGCCGTCGCAGCCGACTACCCCCCAGGCGGCGAAGCTGGCCCAGACGGTCGCCGGCACGTGCCCTGCAACGATGTGCTGCGCGGCCGCGAGGCGCACGATGGGATCGCGCGTGGCCGGTTGCGCATAGAAGACCTGCATCACCGTGGCGACGGCATCGTCTCTGACAGATCGCGTGGTTGCGATGACGAAGCGAGATCCGGCAGCGAGGAACGCGGACGGAAAGCCACTCCAGCTCTCGGCGTCGGCGCCGGTCGCGGTCGAGCACCCGGCGAGCACGACCACGGTCGGGGCGAGTTGCTCGCGCACGACCGAGGCGGCTGTGAACGGGCCGTCGCGAAGCAATAGTGTGCCGCCCTCGGGTCCGACCTCCCCGTGTACGGCGAGGTGCAGCCAGGCAGCATCGCGGCTCGCCACGACGGCTGCGCGGGTTGCGGCGTCGCCGAGTCGGGCCGGCACCTGATGCGCGGCGGCCAGCACGAGCACCTCGGCGGCGGCATGGGGGAGGTCATTGTCGGCATCGCCGATGAAGACGGGTGGACCGCCAGCGGCGTGGTTCTGGCACCGCATGGCGGCGAGGCCGGGCAGCCGAGCGATCGCCCGGTCCTCGATGAGCAGTCGCGACCCGCGTCGCAGGGCGGGGAATGGCAGGTCGGCGAAGCGACCGGACGCGACGATGGTGAGCGGGCGATCGTCGTTGGTGAGCTCGGCCGGAAGAAGGATCGCGCCAGCGGCGGTAGCCGCGTCGAGGCGATCGGGTTCGCGGCGAAACGTGTCGATCGCCGTGAACGCGGTGGCCGGGACGCGCTCGACGCGCACGACACCACCGACGACATGGGCCCGCCACGCGGTCGCCTCCAGGTCCAGGAAGACGAGCGCTTCGTGATCACCGAGGCGCTCGAGGAGCGCGGCGCGGTCGAGCGGCGCGGTCGCGGCGGGAGATCGCGGCGGGCCCGGCGCCGGATCGGTGGGGACAGCTGGCTCAGCTGCTGCCGTGGTGGTCGTGGCGTCGAGCCAGGCGCGGGCATGGAGCGACTCGATCACGGCGAGCGCATCGGCCGTGCGGCCTTGTTCGACCAGCAGTTCGATCAGCGCCTCGTAGGGGCCGGCGTGGTGCGCGAGGATCCACGGCCGGAGCTCAAGCGCGCCCTGGCCGCGAAGGGCGTTGACGTGCTCGATGGCTCGGCGCAAGGCGCGCTCGGCGTCGACGAAACGCCCCTTCGCGCGGCAGACGTGCGCCAGCTCGACCTCGACGCTCACGGCATAGTTGTCGTCGACCCCGTCAGCGAGCGGTCGATCGAGGTGCGCGAGCGCGGCATCGGTGTCGCCGCGGCGGGCCGCGGCGATGGCCGTGATCATCTGGAACATCGCGTGGCCGCGCTGGGTCGAGGGGAGCGCGGCGAGTAATGCGAGGGCCTCTTCGTCGCGGCCCAGCGTGCTCAGGGCGGCCGCACGATTGAAGGGGATCGCGACCTCGATACCGGCGACCCTCTCGGCCTGTCCCGTGCGAACGGCCTGGTCGGCATAGCGCTCCGCGGCACCGAGGATTTCGAGCGCGGCCTCCGCGTCGGCGTGCGTATTCAACTCGAGCAGAAAGACGGCTTGCTTGAAGTAGACCCAGGCCAGATCAGCAGGCGGGGTATCGGGGATCTTCGCCGCGGCGCGGAAGGCGTCGCGTGCATCTTCGGCGCGACCGATGACATCGTACGTGGCGGCCAACATCATGAGCGCGGACCCGCGTCGACCGGGTCGACCGGGGTCGGAGGTCGCGTTCGCGAAGCTGACGGCCATGTGAGCGAACGCGAATGCGTCGTCGAACCGCTGCTGGTGAAGTGCGACCGGAACCAACGCGGAGGCTGTATCTGCGACGTGCCTCACATCGGCAGTCACGGCAAACAGCACTAGCGCATCCCACAGCAGGCGACGACCCTCCTCGATGCGATCGGGATCTGCCTGTTTCGTCAGGAGCAATCCGCCGAGGTACCGGGCCTGGGCACGCTCGTTCGAGTCGAAGAGCGCCTCGGCCTCCACCAGCGCCTCATCGCGGCGACCACGGTAGAACTGCGCCCACGCGTAACACATGCGACCGCGTGCTTGAGCGCCGTCCGCCGTGTCGGGACTGCAGGCCTCGAGCACGGCAGGCCAGTCGTGCTCGGTGAATGCGGCGTCGCAGGCGGTCGGCGTCACCGCTCGCGGTCCATCGACCGCGCCGCACAGGCACAGGAGCCCAGCAACCCGGATGAGCACACGCGCGCCCCGCACCCGGCGACGCTATCACGCGTGTTCGGTCCGCAGTGCGCCCATCGTCTCTGAGTAGAAACCGACCGTGCCCGCCAACGACGACTTAACCGACCCCGCGTCCCTCACGCGCGCCCGTGCGTTCGTGGGCCGCGGCCGCTTCCTGCAGGGTGCAGGAGGGCGCGATCCGGGAGCGCCGGGGCCTGAAGGCGTCTGCGGATCGCGCGTCGGCTGCGACGGGCCCGGCTTCGTCGCCTGGTGCCTGGGCTACGACCGCTACCAGCCGGCCTTCGCTGGTGGCTGGGACTGGGTCGAACCCGACGCCATGATCCTCGAGGCCGAGTCAGCGGGGCGCTGGTTCCAGCCGCTGGCGATCCCCGAGGTGGGCGCGCTGATCGTCTATCCGTCGATCCAGCTCGTGCGAGCGGGTCAGCTCGATCGCCGCGGCCACGTCGGCCTCGTCGCGACCGTGCCCACAAGCTGGCCGCGCGACGACGCGCGCTGGTCCGCGCTGCGCGTGATCCACTGCGCGGCGAGCTTGCAACGCCGGCACGGCCACGCGATCGGCGAGACCCATGCGGTCGCGTGGTCGTCGCGCGCGACGTTCCATGGCCAGTCGCACCCGCGCTGGCGCACTCGCTTCCTGCGCTACGTCCGCCACCGTCTCCACTCCCCATGACGAGGATGCCCATGCCCCAAGCGATCTCGATCCATCTTGGACTCAATGCCGTCGACGCCCACGTTTACAAGGGGTGGTCGGGCCTGCTGCGCGGGTGCGAGAACGATGCACGCGCGATGCAGGCGATCGCCGATGCGCGGGGCTTCACGTCGCGGCTGCTCCTCGGGGCGGACGCGACCCGCGACAACCTGCTGGCGGCGATGGATCGCGCCGCCGCGGATCTCGCCGCGGACGATCTGATGCTCCTCACCTACTCGGGCCACGGCGCGTCGCTGCAAGACCGTAACGACGACGAGCCCGACAAGCGTGACGAGGCCTGGCTCCTCCATGACGGGCTGCTCATCGACGACGAGATCCATCATCAGTTGTGCGCGTTCGCCGCGGGCGTCAGGGTGCTGGTCGTGTCTGACAGCTGCTTCAGCGGCTCGGTGACCCGAGACGATCAGACGAAACCGAACGCGACCCGGGCCCGTCGCCCCGCCGCCTTGCGCAATGGCAGCGCCGCCATCCCCGATCGGCGCGCACCGGGCGCACGGGTGCGGGCGGTCTTGCGCGCAAACGCCGGCAAGTACGCGGCGCTAAAGGCAGCGGTCGCCGCAACGCAGGCGCTGGAGCCCGCCGCCGGCATCATCCTCCTGGCGGCTTGTAAGGACGACGAGACAGCGCACGACGGTGAGGTCCACGGCCTGTTCACAGCGGCGCTGCTCGCGACCTGGAACGAGGGCACCTTCGCGGGCGACCACGATGCATTCATCAACGCGATCCAGGCGCGGGTCGGGACCGCACAGACTCCGACGCTGTTCACGGTGGGCGCGGTCGAGCCCGCCTTCCGGGCAACACGACCTTTCACGCAGTGACGTGCGCCGTCACGTGTCGTTGGAGGCAGCGCCGAGGAACTTCTCGAATCGCGCTCCACGAAGCGTGGATAGCCGAACCCTGCTCGGAGCGAGCACGCGCATGATGAGAGAACGTGCCGTCGCTCGATACCACCAGGTACTCGAAATCCTCGGCGAGCACGAGCCGCTGTCGTGGCGCGGCGGGCTCGCATAGACTCAATGCAATGGCCCTGCCGGACGCATTCGACGCGCTCTACCGGGCGTTCTCCGGGTACGGCCGCAGCGCCCAGATCGACGCATGCCCTTGCTGCGTCGACAAGCTGGATCAAGACGTGCTGACGCGCGGTCCGCTGCGCGGACTGGATGCAGACGAACTCGGCAAGTATGCGTTCAAGGCGATGACCACGTGGGGAGACGCCGCGGACTACAAGCACTTTCTGCCTCGCATCCTCGAGCTCGCGATCGGCGGTGGACGTAGTAGCTGGCCGGGTCTGGAGCTCGAGATCATCGCAGGCAAGCTGCAGATGGCCGGCGTGCAGTCCTGGCCAGCGCCGGAGCTCGCGGCGCTCCGCGAGTGCTTTTTCGCCTGGTGGCAGGCCGTCCTGGCCCGGGATCCCGAGGATGGCGCGTGGAGAGCCAGCGACGTGTTGCCGGCCATCGCGTGTGTGATCGACGACATCTCGCCGTTCCTCGACGCGTGGCGGGCCGACCGCTCGCTAACGGGCGCGCTTCAGCTCGCCGAGTTCATCCAGGCGAACTGGGCCGATATCGCCAATCGCGGTCACCTTCACGGGCTCTGGCGCGTCGCGGAGGGCCGGGAAGCCGTGGCGCGATGGCTCGTGGATCCGGAGCGCAAGCAGATGCTGGAACACGCCTTCGAGCGTCATCTCGACAAGCCCGCGGCCAACCGCCTCGCCGAGGCCGTTGATGCATGGCAATGGATGACGCCCGCGGCGCCCGCCGCCGCCGGTACGCCGAGACGTTCAGATCTGCCTTGAAGGGCGGGCCGAATATGCTCCCATCTCGCGGCGCTCCTCGGGCCACGGCAGCAGGATCTGCGATAGGTTGATAGCGATGGGCATTAGCCACCTGCGCTGCGCGGTCTCGGGCCTCGGCATCGTGACCGAGCCGGTCGTGCTGGTCTTCATCGCGAAGCACGGCGAGCGCTTCGTTCCGATTGCGCCGCCGATCGCCGGCGACTACGACTCGTACGGGTCGATCGAGCTGGAACACCTCCACAAGGTTGCGAGCCAGGTGCTCACCGGGTTGCTCGCGCTGCGTGAGCGTGGCGAGTTGGTGTTTGCCATGGCCGACAACTCCGTCGACCACGAGATCTCGGTCGCGAACCTGCGCGCGGTGATCGAGGAGGTCCGCCAGGGCGCGATCCTCGCGTCGGTGGGCAATCCGGCCCTGCTCGTGCGCGCCGGCGGGATGGAGCTGGGCTTCGTGATGGTCCTCGATGGGATCTACGACGCGGTCGTGAGCACCGCGCGGAACGACGAACTCGAGCAGCAACTCGACGAGGCCGACTTCGCCACGCTCGTGACCATGGCGCTCGGCGCGCCGGCGATCGCGAGCAGCATGGTCGCGGACGTCCCGGAGATCCGGACGGCGCTCGAGGATCTCATGCTGTTTCGCTCGTGGTTCGACCGCGCCCGGACCTGGACGCCGGAGGCGGTCGGCTCGCAGTTCTCGGGTCGCCAGCTCGAGAAGCAAGTCGCGCGGGCCAAGGTCGACCTCGCCGCATGGCCGAAGCTCGTCGCGGCGGTCGAGGCCTACCAGCGCCAGTCGTTGCGGATTGGCGAAGACACCTGACGTCATGGCACCGCTCGCGTCGCGCCTTCCATCTTACGGCGCTCCTCGGGGGGAGTACCACCCGAGCTCGAATCGTCACTCGTCTAGCCGTTGGGCTTGCCGATCTTCAGCATGATGTGGACCGCGCCGGGCTCCGGCTGCGGGCCCGGACAGGGCGTCACGATCGTCATCAGCTTCTTCGTGATGCAGGTGCGCTCGTCGGGCCGGAACACGCCCTGGGGATCGTCGATCGTCGCCGTGGCGACGGCGCCGTTGGCGTCAAACTGCAGCGTCGCGTCCGCCTCGGCCTGCGTCACGTCGTCGGTCCGGGCGACGAAGCAGTCCGCGAATGAGTCGTTGCCGCGCAGGAACCACGGGGCGGTCCCGGATGGCCGGTACGTGTCGCCGCCGATCAAGAACGTCGAGATCAGCTTGCCGTTTCGCGTCCTCTCGTTGGGTGGGGAACGCGGCAACGTATAGCTCACGTAGCTGCGCGCGGCGGTCGGGTGCTCGTCCTGAAGCGCCGCGGCGCACATACACGCATTCACCTTGGTGTCGTACTCGGTGACTATCGACCCGGCGGCGGCGGGCTCGCAGCGCACGACACCACCCGGGTCTCGCTCGAGCAGGAGCACGACCAGGCGGTCGGCCATGCCACAGCGCTTCGCCTGGACGAGCGAGAATCGGTTCTCGAACGCATTGCTGTCGAGGTACCAGTCGGACGCGCCCTCCTTGCGCGGAACGCCGGCCGACGCCGCGGGGTTGTGATCGTGGTGTCCGTGGCCGTTGGCGATCACCTGCCGCAAGCGCCGCTCGAGCTCGGTCTGCCACGGCTGTGCTGTATCGAATGGCGCGGCATAGAGCTCCGTGCCATGACCGGACACCTTGATGTCGAGCTGCAGTGTGCACTCGGCAGCGCAGTCGACGCGCACGTTGATGATCCCGCGCGCGCTGATCCAGCGCTCCATTGCATACTTGCGATCGAGCGCTGGCCCACATGCCTTGCCGGTCTCCGGATCGAGCCCGGCCGCCGCGCGATCGATCGCGTCCTCGACGGTCGCCGGCGGCAAGACCGTGAGCCCCGCCGCGGACGCCCACGCCGCGATCCGCTGCTGCGCGATCCGGCGCTCGGCGGCTGTCAGCCGAAGTGACGCAAACTGGTTGATGACCAGGGGCTGGCCGCGGGCCGCCGCGAGGAACTCCGGCGACAGGACGCCCGGCGCAAGCGCGGGCGCGGTGGGTGCACTTGCCTCCCCGGTCGCGCTCCCCTCCCCGGTCGCCGAGCCCCTGCCAGGCTCACCGGTGGGCGAGGACAGATCGTGGGGCGGCGGATGCGAGCCGCAGGCCGCGACCAGACCTCCCAGCAATGAGATCACCCGCACATGAGCTGTCATGCTCCAGATCGTATGCCGGATCAGCCGGCGGCGTCGACCGAGTCGAGTCAGGTGGGAGTTCGAGCGCCGCCCGAGCGGCGAAGTGCTAGGTTGACGAAGTGCTCATCGCGGTCGAGCGCCTCCTGATCAACGACGTGATGCATCGTCCCGGCCGATGCGTGCACTACCTGTGCGATTCGCTCGGTCGTCCGAACTAAGCGCGTAAGCGTCCTCGTTTGCGTGACTCGACCGAACAGCCGCCGGTGCGTAATCGGCCGTCATGGTGCCACGCGGCGCAGGGTTTATGTTGGCGGCCTCCCAGCCAGGAGGGTGCAGGAGCCATGACTGATCGCCAGCATCGCCTCGATCGTGAGACCTGGCCTCAGGTCGATTCTCACGACAGCACCCGCGGCAGCACTGCCGTACCCGGCAAGCGCACGCTCACGATGGATCTGGTCTATGCCGAGCCGGCCGCTGCTCCCGTGCAGCGCAAGGTTGGTGCGGGCGCTTCGGGCGTCCGGCTCCACCGGGGCAGCGAGGCACGATCGATCGGAGTGCTCGGATACACGCAGGGCAGCGAACTCCACTTCGCGCCGGACCTCGCAGCGGAGCCGCCGCTGCAGCTCCTGCGGGCGCTCGCTCCCACACCGGCGCTCTCCGCGTCGATTCCGAGCTCCGGCGGCGCGCCACTCCCCGACGCCACGCGTGCAACCATGGAGCGCTCGTTTGGCGCCGACTTCTCGTCGGTGCGCGTCCACGTCGGCGATCACGCGCGCGCCGTCGGCGCCGTCGCATTCGCGCAAGGCGAGCACCTGCACTTCGCGTCGGGCGCATTCGACCCCGGCTCGCGCGAGGGGACGCGCGTCCTGGCGCACGAGCTCGCGCACGTCGTGCAGCAACGCGACGGCCGCGTCTCGGCGACCGGCACGATCTCTGGCTACGGCCTGAACGACGACCCCGCGCTCGAGGTCGAGGCGGATCGCGCCGCCGAGCGCGTGCTTGCCGGCGAGCTCCTCGCTCCGCCCCGCGCCGGGCGCGCACCCGAGGCCACCACGCCGCTCCAGCGCATGGTCGGGTCTCAGCTCGTCGACAAGGACCCGGTCCTGATCATCACCGATGACGACGACGCCGAGCCCATCCCGGGCACGATCGTCGGCGGCTACCGATCTGGCTACTTCGTCAAGTACACCGACGAGCACGGCAAGCATACCGAGTTCCTCACGATCGATCGGCTCGACTTCGTCGACGAGGCCACGTTCGATTACGAGGGGCGCAACGCCCTCGATAGGAAGCCGCACCAGATCCCCGGCCACAAGGAGAACCGCAAATACGCGCAACAACGGAAGGGGAAGCGCACCCAGCGTCCGACCGAGGCGCGTGACGCCTGGCGCGGTGCCCCCAAGGAAAAGAAGCAGCGCCTCGTCGAGCGGGGCGGCATCGGCCCCAAGGAGCAGCAGGCGATCAACGAGATGGGACTCGACAGCCAGCCCGAAGCCGAGCTGGTGATCGACGTCGAGCAGTCGATCCCCGAGTCGAACATCACCGGCAACATCGTTGTCCAGGCCGGTGCCGTCGGGCTCACGTTCCGCCCGCATGGCGAGCTCTCCGCCCCGCCAGGGCGCAAGGGCTGGGACGAGGGAGGCGTACTCGAGCTCGAGATCTACAAGTACGGGCTGCGCGTCTACCACGTCACCTGCCCCGCGCTCGACGGCGGCGTACTGACGCTGATGATCACCGCCCACAAGCGCGCCACCGTCCACAACGACAGCGTGCAGTGGCAGGGGCGATCCGACTGGTCGGGCACCGCCGAGGCGCCGGTCCACTTCACCGCCGGCAAGGGGGAGCAGGCCGAGCGCTACGACCTGACCATCGTCGATGTGATCTCCGAGACGTACTACTGCCGCGATGAGGATGGCCTGTTCTATGTCGTCAAGCGCCACGGCGACGGAGCGAAGAGCGCCGCACTCACCGCGGAGGCAACGCGCACGTCGTCCGGCGGGGGCGGAGCCGGCTTCGCGACGGTGCGGACCGATCTCGCGTCGGCAGACAGCTACGTCTGGTTCGGCCCCGAGCCGAAGCAGAGCGAGACCGGCGGCGAGCCGGAGCTACGCGGCTTCCTGGACGCATCGCGCTGGCGCGGTAGCTGCGAGAACGGCCTCGATTACCCGCTGGTGTACTTCGAGGATGGCATTGCGTTTTGTCGCACCAATACGCCGGTCGAATCCCGCTATCTCTATTACAAGAGCTCGCGCCGGCAACTCCGCTGGTTCGGCGACCCAATGGCGGCGGCGCAGGTGCAGCTCCGCAAGCCCGACTACGGCGGGCCGTTCACCGAGGAACTCGACCAGGACGCCGTCGTCGCGCAGATGAAGAGTGTGGCCGAGCAACTCGAGACGGTGCAACTCGGCGAGGCGGAGGTCGCGATCCCCAAAGGCGTCCAGGTATGGCTGCTCGAGGACGGGGCACCGGCGGCGAACCTGTACAGCGTCCCTGGCGAGGATCGCATGGTGCGGGCGACGCCCGAGAAGTCGGTGCTCCGTAAGAAGTCCAAGGGCCGCGAGCTCACCTGGGTGATGGATGCGGACGAGAAGCACGGAGGCTACTGGAAGCGCGGCGAGGACCGGCTCGACGAGGACGCGCCTACGCCCGGCTGGCCCACACGCACCAACCCTGAGGGACGCAGCGTGCTGATGGAGGGCCGCCCCGCCACCGGCGAAACACGCAAGCCCTCCGACGAGGGCGGGCTCGGCGCGCCGCTCACACATCCGCGACAGGAGTGGTGCCACCTGGTCGGCCACGGTGACACCGGCACCGACGAGCCGGACAACTTGGTGGCCGGCTCGCACTACGCCAACACCGAGCAACTCGCGATGGAGACCGCCGCGCGTGCGATCCGCAACCTGGTCAAGAAGAACGACGTCCCGGTGCGGGTGCTCCTCAAGGTGACGGCGTACCTCCATGACGAGACCAACATCGCCGAGATGATCCGCTACAAGGTCTACCTGGAGCGGACTGACGACGACGTGGAGTCAGTCAAGATCTTCGATCATGTCTATGATGGTCAATTACAGTCATTCGATCGCAACGAGTTCGAGATCCTCGCGGTCACGCTCGAGGAGCAGGGAAAGACACAGCTCCTCGCGTGGGGAATGGAGATCGGCGACGAAGACAAGGACGAGGACAAAGACGAGATGTCCGAAGGGGAGGAGTCGAAGCCAGCGCTCGGCAAAGGTGCCGTCCCGCCGGGCAAGCGCCGCCTGCGCGCGCACGAACGCTTCCTCCCCGCGAACGCGGGGCCGGAGCTCCCCAGCGGCAACTGCGAGATCCTCACCTGGGACACGATCGGCGACAACAACTGCGCATTCAACGGCTTCGCCATGGTCCTGATGAACCTGGTCCATGCCGACACGCTCACGCCCGGAGATATCTCCGGCAAGCTCAACGGCGTCGACAACGAGCTGGTCATCGAGCTGGCCGCGCTGGTGCCGCACGTGCCGATCGATCCGGCCGCCGCCCGCCGGATCCAGAAGGAGCTCGCCGAGCCGCTGCGCGAGGCGGCGGTGAACGCGCTGGCCGGAACGCCGGTGCTCTGGGAGACGATCCGCACCGACTTCCTGGTCACGATCCAGGATCGCGTCCTCGCCTACTGGGACGCCGCGATCCTTCGCCCGCCCGGCGACCTGTTCAACAACCCCGGCTCGCCGCTTGTGGCCGCGATCCACAACGAGGTCGATGAGATCATCTCCGGGATCGAAGACCAGTTCGGCGAGGATATCGAGCGGCAGCTCGAGGAGGAGAACGACGTCTCCAACGATCTGCTGAGCATCTTCGCCGAGGATCACCTCCCGCGCCTGATCGATTACTTCGATGGTGAAGGCATGGCGGCCTACATCCAGTTCATGTTCCAGGATCAGGTCTGGGCCGGCGCGCCCGAGCTCAATGCGCTCGCTAACTACATGGGCGTTCACCTGGTCACGTTCCGCCGCGCCGGCCAGCTCCGCGGCGAGGTCGGTCGCGCGTTCGCCGGCGAGGCCCAGGTCAGCATCGACCACGTGGGGGAAGGCGACGTCGACTTCACGCGCGGCGAGATCGCCACGCTCAAGGCGCAGGATCTGATCGAAGGCGACGAGCACCACCCGGGCAATCTGGATCCCCGGATCTCGTTCAAGATCGCCACCCGCGAGCAGGTGATCGACAAGATCGGCCCCCCCGACGACGGGGCGAACCTGTGCGCGCGCTTCCTGGCGCTGTACGACGCGCACTACCGGCACCGCGATGATGGCGAGGAGCCGAACCCGATCTGGGTCGGCATGCGCCACGAGGGGCCATACTCCGCACACTGGAGCGCGGTCACCACCGCCGGCGGCGCGGCCGAGCTCGGCAGCGACGCGGCGCCGCTCGCCGCGATGGAGGACGCGCCGCCGCTGCCGGGACTCGTCGACGGCAAGAAACTCGCAGGCGGCGGCAAGAAGGAGCTCCCGCCCAAGCCCACGCTCTCGCCGTCCTCCAAGTCCGAGCCGCCGCCCTCCAAGCCCGAGGCGCAGAAAGCGAGCGTCGGTGGCAGCGGCGGCGGCGGCAAGATGGCCCCCACGGGGAAGCCGTTCCTCGGCGGCCCGAGCCACGGCGTGCCGATCACCTACGCCAACGTCTGGTTCGGCGAGAAGCAGCACGACGGCGCGTACAGCAAGATCAACTTCGCCAAGATGGGACTCGACCCCAAGACCGACGTGATCGGGCTGGTCAACGCCGCCAAGGGCACGCTCACCGGCGGCGGCGGGATCGACGGCGCGATCCATAACCTCGCCGGCAAAGCCATCGACCACGAGGCCGCGCTCTGGCTATCGAACCCGATGAACGCCGCCTACTGGAACCACGGGAAGTCGAACGCCGGCGTCGGCAAGGCCATGTCTACCAGCGGCGGCAAGATCAATACCGACGTGCCGACGATCATCCACTCCGTCGGGCCATTCAACGGCAAGGCGGGAGAACAGATCGATGATCTGCGGAGCTGCGTCGTCGAGATCCTGCGCGAGGCCGACGCCCAGGGGTGCACCGCGCTCATCATGTGCAACATCTCGTCGGACAAGTTCGGCTTCGACAGCAAGGACACGGCCAACGTGATCCACGAAGAGATCGGCATTCAGATGGCCAAGGGCGGGCACACCGTGCAGAAGATCGTCTTCAACTCCTTCCCTCCTCCGGACAAGGCCTCGAAGCTTGTGAACAAGGTGGTGGGAGCAGATCTCTCCGAGCCATTTCTGTAGTGCGTCGCCGTCGGGCGCACGATCCAGCTCGAGCGTCGAACCACGATCGGCCGATCAGGTGGCGAACAGCCGCCCGGCGCCAGGCATCTCCGCGGTCACGCCGGCCAGGCGCAGGCATTCCCACATCCCGGTCTGGTTGGATGTCAGCACCGGCAGGCCGAGGTCGGCCTCCAGTGGTTCGATGATATCGATCGCGCGGAACCCGCTGCCGGCGATGACCACGGCGTCGGCGCTGGCCGGGACATTGCGGCGCACCTGCTCGCGGATGTCGTCGGGGCGGATCTCGAACTGTCCGCCGGCATCCCAGATCTGCCAGGGTTTCATGTCGCGCCACCTGACGCCGGGGTCGAAGCGGTCGATCCGGGCGGCGTCGGCGCCGAGCGAGGCGAAGTACGCCCCGGCGGCGGTCATGATCTCGTCCTTGAACCACGGTGGCACGACCACATACGGCCGGTGCACCTCGAGGGCGTGCAGCGCCCGGGCGATCGACCGCGCGGTCGTGGTGACCGGTGTGCCGTGTGCTGTCTGGGTGGCCCGGGTGGTGAAGGTCTCGTCGAACCCGGTGCCGCCGAAGAAGCTGCTGGTCACGAAACACACGCAGATCGCGTTCAGCCGCATCTGGCCGAGGAAGTTGAGGCCCTGGGCGATGTCGGCGGATTCGGCCACGATCCGGGCGGTGTCGGTGTAGCTGTCGGTGCCGGGCGGGCGGGGGCTGGCGAAGCGGCCCGCGTGCACGGTCACCCCGGCGGGGGCGAGCGCCCAGAACTCCGCCTCCGCGACGGGATCCTTGTCGATGACGAGGATCCCGAAGCGGGCCCGCCACCCCCAGTTATCGGCTCGCATCGCCACTGCCTGCGGTCGCGGGTTTGCGGGCGGCGAGCAGTGCGCCAGCGCGGTTCTCGGCGACCGCGAGGCCGACGAGGACCACCGCCACACCAAGCCACATGTTCCAGGTGGACGACTCGCGCAGGACAATCGTGCTGATCAGCAGCGCCGCGACGGGTACCAGATAGTTGACCGCGGACGCGCGGGTGGCGCCGAGGTCTCTGATAAGGCCGAAGTAGAGCACGTAGGCCATGCCGGTGCCGAAGATGCCCAGCACGAGCATGCTCGCCACAATCAGGAACGAGAGCGACGGGGTATGCCATTCCAGAAACGGCGTGACCGCAGCCTGTAGCAGTATCGCGACGAGGAGTTGCGCGGCAGCGAGGGCCAGTGGTGAGAAGCC
>Ga0134121_10003331_pt1 | contig 13443 bp, 14 predicted proteins | sample KB301_FD_96463 | JGI IMG/M metagenome (GOLD analysis project Ga0134121, IMG submission 96463) | Terrestrial soil microbial communities without Nitrogen fertilizer from Kellogg Biological Station, Michigan, USA - KB3-0-1 | ecosystem: Environmental > Terrestrial > Soil > Unclassified ...
AGCGCGAAGGCCTTTCACCCGCCGCCGCCGCGTTGGAAGCCGCGCGCCTGCGCTTCCGGCCGATCCTGATGACTTCGCTCGCCTTCATATTCGGCGTGCTGCCGCTCGCCATCTCTACCGGCGCCGGCGCCGGCGCGCGCCGCTCGGTCGGCACCGGCGTGATGGGCGGCATGCTCGCCGCGACCTTCCTCGCCATCTTCTTCGTGCCGATGTTCTTCAAGCTGCTCGCCACGCGCCGGCTGCGCGAATCGCGCAGCACCGACGAGATCCGCGCCGAGGTCGAGCGCTCGCACGCCATCACCCACCAGCAATCGCTGCCCCCGCACCATGCGCCGCATATTTCTCAGTAGCCTCGTAGTCCTGGCGGCCTGCGCCACGCCGCCGCCCCCCCAGGCGCCGAAAGTCGAGCTGCCGCAGGCATGGAAGGAAACCGCGCCGCGCTACGCCGAAGACGGCCGCTGGTGGCGCATCTACCAGGACCCCGAGCTCGACAAGCTGGTGGATGAAGCCCTCACCCGCAATACAGACCTGCTGATCGCCGCCGCGCGCGTCGATGAGGCGCGCGCGCTGGTCGCCGACGCGAAGGGCCAGCAGATGCCCACCGTCGATGCGCGCTTCGGCGCGCAGCGGCAGCGCAATTCGCAGCGCACGGCGACCTTCTTCAGCGGCATACCGCTCGAATACAACGACTACCGCGCCTCGCTCAACGTTTCATGGGAAGTCGACGTCTTCGGCCGGCTGCGCTACGCCGCCTCGGCGGCTGCCGCTGACTACCAGGCGAGCGAAGCGGCGCGCGACGGCGTGCGCCTCGCGCTTGCGGCGCAGGTGGCGAAGGTCTACTTCGCGCTGCGCGCGCTCGATGAGCAGGTGGCGATGACCCAGCGGAACGTAGCCTTGCGCGAGGATGCGCTCGGCCTGCAGCGGCGGCGCTTCCAGGGCGGCGTGATCTCGGAGTTCGAGCTGCGCCAGCTGGAAGCGGAAGCCGCCGCGGTGCGCGCGCAGCTGCCGCCGCTCGAGCTCGCGCGAGACCAGCAGGAAGCGGCGCTCGCGGTGCTGCTCGGCCGCACGCCGCAGCAGATCTACGAGGCGGGCGTCACCCGCACGCAGATCTTCGACCAGTCGCTGCATGCCACGGTGCTGCCGGCGGGGATGCCCTCCGAGCTCCTGCTGCGCCGGCCGGATCTCGTCGAGGCGGAACGGCATCTCGCCGCCACCCATGCGCGGATCGACGCCGCCCGCGCGAACATGTTCCCGTCGATCTCGCTCACCGGCCTCGCCGGGCGCGAAAGCGCCTCGCTTTCCGACCTATTCAATGGACCGGCCGGCATCTACTACTTCCTCGCGCAGGTCGCGCAGCCGATCTACGCCGGCGGCCGCCTGCAGGCGCAGACGGAGGCAGCAAAGGCACGCGAGCAGGAAGCGCTCGCCGAATACCAGAAGGCGATCCAGAGCGCCTTCAGCGAGGTGCGCACCGCGCTCGTCGGCCAGACGCGCTCGCGCGAGAGCTACGAGGCCGAGTCGGCGCGCGAGCAGGCGCTCGCCCAAACGTTGCGCCTCGCGCAGTTGCGCTACCAGAACGGCATCGCCAGCCAACTCGACGTGATCGACGCCGAGCGCGGCCTGCTTTCGGCGCGCATCTCACGCATCGAAGCACTGCGCGCGCAGCGTGCCGCGATAGCAGACCTCTTTCGCGCCCTGGGCGGCTGACCTCCCATAACCATGGGATCGGCGGATCCTCCGCGCGGGTGCTATACAGCGCGCATGCGATTGCCCGTCAGCGCTTTCGCCACCCTGCTTGCCGGCTGCGGTGGCGGCAGCGTTGATGGGGGTCTGCCAATCCCACCGGCGCCACTCTCGAGCGTCTATAAATCTCTTGGCCGTGTTTGCTGCGGCGTGCCGTTCAGTGCACGGGTGGCGGAACCACGCTCGCGGCGAGGCATCGATGGCTTGGCGCACATAGCGGTGTGTGGAGCAGACGACGGCAAGGTCGCCATCTTCGACGTTCCGTCCGCGCAAGTGAATGCGGCGCTCGCGCTTTCTTTCGGAAATCTCGCCAGCCTGCCCGACGCGAAAAAGACGCCGACCTGCTGACGCCTCAGTGAGTCGAGCGATCGACGATCAGCTTCTTGTAGAGGCCCTGCCACTTGTCGTAGTCGTCGATCGCCTCGTGCGCGTCGACCACCGCGATCGGCTGCTTCTGCTCGACTAGCTTGCGTACGTGCGTGTCGTAGCCGCGGTTCGCCGGCACGCGATAGACCTCGGTGTAGAACTTCTGCCCCTCGGTGAGCATGTAGTCGTAGAAGAGCGCGGCAGCGTGCGGGTGCGCGGCGCGGCGCGAGACGGCGACGGCTGAAGGCAGCACCACCGCCGGCGGCAGCACGAACCAGTCGATCGGCGCGCCCTTCACCTTCATGCGGTCGACGTCGTGGCTGAAGACCCCGAGGAACAGCGCGATCTCGCCGGCGATGACGCGGCCGGTCGAGTGCGTGTGGCCGGTGCGCACGGCAATGCCGTTGTCGCCGAGCCTCTTGAAGAGCTCGAGGCCGTCCTTCTCGCCCATCGCCTCGACGAGCGCCGCGAACCACTCGACATTGGTCGATTCCATGCCGAGGCGCCGCTTCCACTTGGCCTCGGTGAGCTCCGCCCAGCTCTTCGGCAGGTCGGCCTTTTTCACCGCATCGGTGTTGTAGGCATAGACGAGAAGGTTCAGCCGGTCGGGCGTCCACTCGCCGTGCGCGGGCACCGTCTGCGGCAGCAGCACCTCCTTCACGTAGGGCGAGTTCATCTTCTGCAGGAGCTTCTCGCGCGCGATGGCCTCGATTTGCGGCGAATTGGTCTCGAGCGCGTCGAACTCGAAGCGCCCGCCGCGCGTCTCGGTCAGCACGCGCTGCAGGATGTTGGTCTGGCTGCCGCGCCAGAACTTGAGCGTCACCCCGTACTTGTTCTTGAAGTCCTCGCCAAGGCGCAGCTGATCGGGCGGCGTGAGCGACGAGTAGATCATGAGCTCGCCTTCCTTCTTCGCGCCGGCGACGAGCTTTTGCGTACGGTCGGGCCCGCTATAGCCGGCGACGGCGAGCACGCCGGGCAGAGGATCGACCGCGAACGCCGCGGCCGAAAGGAGCAGGCTAAAGGCGAAGCAGGCGAGCCGCATTTTCACCGAGGATCTTCGCTTTTTGACGCTCGTTCAGGTCCTTGCGCGCGCGCAGGGTCGACACGGTGTGCGGATACTCCGAGTCGAAGTGCGGATAGTCGCTCGCCATCAGGATGTGGTCTTCGCCGAGCTCGCCGATCGGCCGCGCCAGGTCGGCTTCGTCCGCCTCGCAGGTGACGTAGCAGTTGCGCTTGATGTATTCGGAAGGTGCGCGCTTCATGTGCCCCGAGATCTGCGGGAAGTCCCTGGCCCACTCCCAGTCGTCGTCCATGCGGTGCATCCAGTAGAGGATCCACTCGGCGCTGCATTCGAAGAATACGACTTTCAGGTCAGGGAACTTCTCGAACACGCCGCCGAGAACGAGCGCCACCAGCGCCGCGCTGCAGTTCGTCGGCCGGCCGAGCACGTGCGTCTTGTAGAAGTTGTCGAAGCGGTCGATCAGCTCGCCGTTCGAGTTCGGATGGCAGAGGAGCGGGATGCCGAGCTCCTCCGCGGCCGCGAAGTAGGGCAGGTACGCCGGATCGTCGAGGTTGCGCGTGCCGCAATAGGGCACCAAGTGCGACGCGCGGAAGCCGTAGTTCTCCACGCATCGGCGAAGCTCATCGGCCATTGCCTCCGGGCAGCCAGCCGGCGCCATCGCGCACGGCAGGAAAGCGTCCTCGTTGCCTTTCACGAGGCGCGCCACCCAGTCGTTGAACAGGCGCGCGCACTCGCGGCCGAGCGGCCCGATGTTCGACGTCGCCACCGTGATCTGCGTCGGGAAGATGAGCTGCTTGTCGATGCCTTCCTTCCTGATGTCTTCCCGCCGGCGCGCCATGTCGTAGCCGCCGACCTGCCGTGCCGCGATGTCGCCGCCGCGCCAGTTGGTCTTCGGATCGTAGATATACGGGTGGCGGTGCGCGGCATGGCCCTGGGGGCTGATCGGATCGAGCGAGTGGACGAACTTCGTGTTGTGCGTGCGGCCGTCGTTCATCTTCACCGGCCGGAACCGCTCGAGCGCGCCCTCGAAGCGGTACACCTCGTCCATGAAGTAGCCCTCGCGCAGGTGCGAGTCGAAGTCGATGATCATCCGGGCATTATGCCCAGACGTCCTGAGAGCGGCGCAGCGTTCCGGCTAGTGGAAAACGTAGGCATCCATCGACAGGACGCCTGAATCGACGCTGCTGAAGAAGCGCTCGGCTTTGTAATTGTCGCGCGCTGCGCCGAGCGCGAAGAAGAGCGGCAGGAAATGCTCGTCGGTCGGATGGGCGCGCGCGGCGTGAGGCGCCCGCGAGCGGTAGTCGGCCAACGCATCGGCGTCGTGCGCGTCGATGCGGGCGCGCACCCATTCTGAAAATTCTTCCGCGTACGGCTGCGGCTGTCCCTGTCCGCGCATCCAGTCGCGCAGGTTGTGCGTCATGTGGCCCGAGCCGATGACGAGCACGTTGTCTTCCTCGAGCTTGCGCAGCGCACGCCCGAGGCGGAGATGGTGGCGGGTGCCGAGGCCCGGCTGCAGTGAGATCTGCACCACCGGGACGTCGGCGTCCGGGTACATGTACAAGAGCGGCGCCCACGCGCCGTGGTCGAGGCCGCGGCAGCCGTCGATCGCGGCGGTGAGGCCTTCGGCCTTCAGGAGCTGCTGTGCTTTCTGCGCCACCGTCGGCGCGCCGGGCGCGTTGTAGCGCAGCTTGTACAGCGGCTCGGGAAAGCCGGAGAAATCGTGGATGGTCGCGGGCCGATCCGATCCCGTGACCATCGGCAGGTTGGTTTCCCAGTGCGCCGAGGAAATGAGGATCGCCTTCGGCTTGCCCAGGCGCTTGCCGAGTGCCGCCCACGCCACGCCCGCCGGGCCCGCCTCGAGGGCGTGCATCGGCGAGCCGTGAGAAATAAAAACACTCGGCAGGGGAACCATCGTTACTCTCGCGTCGGTTCTTTCGGGATCAGGCCCTCGGCCTGCATCGCCTCTTTCACCTTCGGCCGTGCCGCAACACGCTGGTTGTACTTCTGCAGGTTCGGCCACTTCGAAAGATCGATGTTCGTGGGCTTGGTCCAGTTCGTCAGCACGAAGAGGTAGGCATCGGCGACGGTGAAGGTCTTGCCCATCAGGTAGTCGTTCTTCGCCAGATGCTTGTCGAGGAAGTCGAAGCGCTTCGCCAGGTTCTCCTTGGCGATCGGCTTGTAGTCCTCGGGCGTGTTCGGCCGGAAGAGCGGCGAGAACTGCTTGTGAATCTCGGAGGTGAGGAAGTTGAGCCACTCCTGCACGCGATAGCGCTCCATGGTGCCGGCCTTCGGCGCGAGCCCGCTCTCGGGCTTCTGGTCGGCGAGGTATTGCACGATCGCCGGGCCTTCGGTGAGGCGCTCGCCGTTGTCGAGCTCGAGGGTCGGCACATAGCCCTTGGCGTTGACCTGCCAGAAGTCGCCGCCGCCTTCCATGGACTTGTCCTTCGTGTTGACCTTCTGCAGGTCGAACTTGATGCCGGCTTCGCGCGCCACGATGTGCGGTGAGAGCGAGCAGGCGCCGGGCGAGTAATAAAGCTTCATGCGTTTTCTCCTCTGAGGGTTAGGACCAAGCTTGGACGACCGCGGGCGGAATGCAGACCGTTGAGCGCTCCGTGTCGGTGACTTGCACCGCCCCGAGCGCCGTCGCGGCCAGCGCAATCAGCGCCGCTACGGTGACGAGTTGTCTCTTCATGGGGTGAACCTTGTTTGCCGCAAGTTGCGTGCGTAGGAGTGTGCTTCGACTGTAGATGGGGATAAAGCGTCCCGGCTTCAATACATTGTCCCGTCAGGCGGGATAATATGGTCCGTGGACCGGCTAGCCGCCATCCAGGTTTTCGCGCAAGTCGTCGAGGCCGGCAGCTTCGCCAGGGCGGCGGATCGCCTTGGCCTATCCACCTCGGCGGCGTCGCGGCAGGTGGCCGACCTCGAATCACACCTGCAGACGCGGCTTCTCAATCGCACGACGCGCCGCGTGAGCCTGACGGAGAGCGGCCAGCAATTCTACGAGCGCGCCGTGCAGCTGATGGCAGACCTTGCGGAAGCCGAGCAGGAAGCGTCGAGCGCCGCCGTCGTGCCGCGCGGCACCATCCGCCTGACGACGTCGGTGAATTTCGGCGTGCGCCACGTCGCTCCGGCGATCGCCGAATTCCTCGAGCGTCATCCGGATGTCCGCTTCGACGTCGCGCTTTCCGACCGGGTGGTCGATCTCGTCGAGGAAGGGCTCGACCTCGCCATCCGTATCGGCCCGCCCGGCGCCGACAACCTAGTCGCCCGCAAGCTTGGCGAGACGCGAATGGTGCCGTGCGCGGCCCCTGTATACCTCGCGAAGCGCGGCGCGCCGAAGACGCCGGAGGACCTGGCGCACCACAACTGCTTCACCTACGAGTACGTGAGCCCGCGGCATGTCTGGCGCTTCCGCGACCGCTCGGGCGCCGAGCGCGCGGTGCGCGTTGCCGGACGGCTGCACTCGAACAACGGCGATCTTCTGGCGGAGGTCGCGGCGCGCGGCGCGGGCATCGTCTTCGAGCCCGCGTTCATCGTCGGCCCGGAAGTGCGCGCCGGGCGCCTCGTGCCGCTCTTGCAGGATTTCGAAGCGCTGCCGGTGCCGATCTACGCGCTCTATCCGAGCCGCAAGCATCTCTCGGCCAAGGTGCGGCGCTTCGTGGAATTTCTGATCGAGCGCTTCGCGGCCGCTCAGGACTGGACTAACGTCCCTTAGGATCTTCCGGCATGCGCGGCGGGCGCCACGCGGCGGGCAGCGGACCGGGCACGCGCAGCACGCGCAGCATGCGCAGCGCCCCTTCCTTGCGGCCCTCGCCGCTGCGGTAGTAGCCGGGAACCAGGACCGTCTCGTAGAAGCCCATCGCGCGGTAGAAGCGGCGTGCGCCGTCGTTGGCCGCGCGCAACTCCAGGTGGATGCTCGCGATGCCGGCGCAGCGCGCCGATTCGGTCATCCACTCGAGCATTTTCTGGCCGATGCCGGCGCGGCGGTGCGACGGCCGCACGGCGAGCAGCACGAGGTGCGCGCGCTCGTCGCCGAATTCCATGATGGCGAAGCCGTTGATCGCGCCGCGGCTGGCGGGCGAGGACTTGGCGTCGCATGCCACCACGGCGAGGGTTTCCCGGTCGCGGATGGCGCGCATGACCCGCGCGGCATCGTATTTCCAGCCGAGCCCGGCCTCGATGAAGTCGCGCGACATGAGCGCAATGGGCTGCGCGTCGCGCGGCTCGGCCAACCGGACGGTGATGGCCCGTGGGGTCATGATTGCGATTGTGCCATGATGACGCTGTAGGGAGGGATACAAGAATGGTCACAGCCAGCGATTCAATAACGCAGGATTTGCTCCCGGATATCCGCGACGATGTGAAGAGCCGCTCCGCGAATGGCGTCGCGGCGAAGCTCAAGGACGCGGCTGCCGCCATGGTTACCGCGACACTCGCGCGTCTCAGTCCCGGATTCGCTCAGGATGTACTGGACGCATTGCCCGACGACGTTCGCGAGCGCGCGCTCGCCGCGGCGAGCACGGAGCTCGCGCGGCAATGGAAAAGGAACGGCGCTTATCCGAAGGAAACCATCGGCCGCATGATGGAGGGCCTGATCGCCGCGTATCCGCCCGACCAATCGATCGGCGAGACCATCGACAAGGTGCGCGAGCTGGTCAAGACCAACTTCATCACCTACGTCTACGTCATCGACGCCTCAGAGCACCTGCTCGGCATCGTGACGATGCGCGACCTGCTGTTCAGCGACAATGCCACGACGCTGCGCCAGGTCATGCTGCGCGATCCGTTCGCGCTGCAGGCGAAGCTGCCGCTCATGGACGCGATGAAGCTCGTGCTCGATCGCCACTACCCGGTGTATCCGGTGGTCGACGAAGAGAAGCGCTTGATCGGGCTCCTGCGCGGCCAGAGCATGTTCGAGGCCCAGGCGATAGAGATCTCGCTCCAGGCCGGCAGCATGGTCGGCCTCGAGAAGGAAGAGCGCCTTGCGACACCGGTGCTGCGCAGCCTGAAGATGCGGCATCCGTGGCTGCAGTTCAACCTGCTCACCGCGTTCCTCGCCGCCGCGGTCGTCGGCATCTTCCAGGACACGCTCGACCGGCTGGTGATCCTCGCGCTCTTTCTCCCGGTGCTCGCGGGTCAGTCGGGCAATACCGGCTGCCAGGCACTCGCCGTCACGTTGCGCGGCATGACGCTGGGCGAGATGAAGCACGGCGCGGCGCGGCCGCTGGTGAGCAAGGAAACCTGGCTCGGCATGGCCAATGGCGCGGGCGTGGGCCTGATGGCGGCCCTCGGCATGTACATCACCGCGGTCGGCCAGCACCAGAACCAGCCGATGATGCTCGCGTTCGTCGTCTTCGCGGCGATGGTGTTCTCTTGCATCGCGAGCGGCCTCTCCGGCGCGCTCGTGCCGCTGACGCTGAAGAAGATGGGCTTCGACCCGGCAACCGCTTCGAGCATCTTCCTCACGACGGCGACCGATTGCGTGAGCATGGGGACGCTACTTTTGCTTGCGACCGTCCTCGTGCATTGAATTCGGGGTCAGGGTCGTAATGTCTGCTATCGACCCAAAGCGGACATTTCGCTGAGTAGCCGACCCAAACTCATGACTAACGCTGTTCCGAACGTATGACTTGGAACGTACTGGGTAGCGCGGTCGGGGCGCTGGTATGTGCAGGAATTGTGTTCTGCTGCATTCAGGATGTACGCGCCGGGCTACGAACCGGCCATGTTGTGATGTTCTTTCAATGGCCACGGGTGGAGGCGGACCGGGACGATGTGCCAGTCAAATTTTGGTACGTCGTTAGCTTCATGGCTTTCATCGCGCTCATGTTTAGCCTCGGGGTCTTACTATGCTTGGGCACGGCGTTGGGCATGTTCCCGTTAGGCCGGTGACGATCCGCTCGGAGCTGCTGATCTCACTCGGACCGTTGGTAACGTCCGCTTTTGGCCGAAAGCGGACATTGCGAATTCCTAGACGTAAATCATCTTGCGCGTCATGCCGCCATCAAGCACGTAGTTCTGGCCGGTAGCGAACCCCGCAGCATCCGAAAGCAGAAAGGCAACCAGCTCCGCGACGTCGCGGTCGCGCCCGACGCGGCCGACCGGATGCTGCTCGTGGTCGCGCTTCTTCACCGCGCCGTGCGCGATCCATCCGGGGCTGACGCAGTTCACGCGCACCTGCGGCCCGAGGCTCATCGCGAGTGCGTGGGTCAGCGCGACCAGACCGCCTTTCGCCGCCGCATAGGCTTCCGTGTCGGGCTCCGATTGCAGTGCTCGCGTCGAGGCGATGTTGACGATCGCGCCGCGCACGCGGCGCAGATGCGGCACCGCGTGCTTGGCCATGAGGAACGCGCCGGTCAGGTTGACGCCGACGCGGCGGTTCCATTCGGCGAGCGCGAGCTTTTCCACCGGTCCGTTATTCGGCCCGGCGATGCCGGCGTTGTTGACGAGCGCGTCGAGCCGGCCGAAGCGCCTGACGACCTGGCGCACGCAGGCCCGTACCGCCGGCTCCCTGGAAATGTCGCAGCGGATGAAGAGCCTGCCGCCCTCGGCCGGCGGCTTGAGGTCGGCGATGGCGATCCGATAACCGCGCTCGAAGAGCAGCCGCGCGATGTCTCTGCCAATGCCCTGCGCGCCACCGGTTACCAAGGCAGCCTTTTGAGGGTATTCTCGCGACATAGAGCGTGCTTTGCGGAGCCTCGGATTCTATCGGGCCGATAGGAGGATCGAGCGATGCAAGTCAAAGAAATCCTGCGGGTGAAGGGCAGTCGCCTCGTGAGCATCGAGCCCTCGGGCCGCGCGGCGGACGCCGTGTCGACGATGGCGAAGGACAACCTCGGATCGCTCGTCGTGGTCGAGCAGGGCCGCATGGTCGGCATGCTGACGTTCCATGAGTTGCTCCAGGCGGTGGCGAAGCGTTCGGGCTCGCTCGGCGAAGTGCGCGTCGTGGACATCATGCAGAGGGACCCGGTGACTGCGACGCCGGAAATGGAAGTGAACGATCTCAGGCGCACGATGCTCGAAAGCGGCGCGCGCTATCTGCCGGTGATGCAGGACGGCAAGCTCCTCGGCGTGATCTCGTTCCGGGACGTCGCCAAGGCGGTTCTCGAAGAGCAGGACTTCGAGAACAAGATGCTCAAAGGTTACATAAAGAATTGGCCCGCGTAGAAAGCTCCTCCTAGCAACTCTTGGCGCCGGGGCGGCCGCGATCGGCGCCGCCGCTTGGCGTTATTGGCCTGACCAGGGCTTCTGGAATCCGTGTCGCGCGGCCTTGCCACCGCGTCTTGCCAATCATCCGCTGGTCGCCGCCGCGTGGGACGGCATCGATGCGTCCCAGGTCTGGGACAGCCACGCGCACCTCGTGGGAAACGGCGATGGGTCGAGCGGCATCTACCTCAACCCGCGCATGGAAAGCATGCTCAATCCGACGCTGTATGCGCGGCGGCTTTTTTTCCTGAATGGCGGCTGCGTGCACGATGCGCCCGGCAGCGTCGACCGCTCCTACGTCGAGCGCCTGCAGCAACTCGCCGACGGCATGCGCCCGGGCTTCAAGATCCTGCTCTTCGCGTTCGAGCGCGCGCACGACGAGGAGGGCCGGCCCGACCTTGAAGAAACCGCCTTCTACGTTCCGGACGCCTATGCGCGCGACGTCGCGCAGGCGCATGCGAAGTACTTCGAGTGGGTGGCGTCGATCCATCCTTATCGCCCGGATTGCCTCGAGGCGCTCGACCGGGCGAAAGCCGAGGGCGCGCGTGCCGTGAAATGGCTGCCGCAGGCGATGGGCATCGATCCCGCCTCGCCGAAATGCGATCGCTTCTATGCCGCGCTCGCCAGGCACGATCTGCCGCTCATCTCGCACGCCGGCCTCGAGCGCGCGGTGTTCGGCCACGGCGAACAGGACAACGGCAATCCGCTGCGCCTGCGACGGGCGCTGGATGCCGGCGTCCGTGTGGTCGTTGCGCACTGCGCCTCGATCGGCGAGGACCGGGATCTCGACCACGGCGGCAAGCTCGTCGACAGCTTCGCGCTCTTCGCGCGCATGATGGACGAGGCGCGCTACGCCAAGCTTCTCTTCGCCGACATCTCCGCGATGACGCAGCGCAATCGCGCCGGTCCGGTGCTCGCCCGCGTGATCGAGGAGGAGCGCTGGCATCCGCGACTGCTCAACGGCTCGGACTATCCGCTGCCCGGCGTGATGCCAATCTTCTCCACTGACTATCTCGTCTCGCTCGGCCTCCTTGATGAAGGCGCCGCGCCGGTGCTGCGCGAGATCCGCGAGCACAACCCGCTGCTCTATGATTTCGCACTGAAGCGCAGCCTGCGCTCGCACGGCAAGCGCTTTTCCCCGGTCGTGTTCCAGACGCGCAACTTCTTCCAAGTAGAATCGACCCGCCATGTCCGGCAATAGCTTCGGCCTGCTCTACTGCGTCACCTCGTTCGGCGAGTCGCACGGCCCCGCGTACGGCGGCGTCGTCGACGGCTGCCCGCCGGGAATGGCGCTCTCGGCCGCCGACATCCAGAAGGAGCTCGACCGGCGCAAGCCGGGCAGCTCGCGGCACGTGACGCAGCGCCGCGAATCCGATGCGATCGAGATCCTCTCCGGTGTCTACGAAGGCAAGACCACCGGCACGGCAATCGGTTTTCTCATCCGCAACGAGGATGCGCGCTCGAAAGACTACTCGGCGATCGCCGAGAAGTTCAGGCCAGGGCATGCGGATTACACGTACCTGCAGAAGTACGGCATCCGCGATGCACGCGGCGGCGGTCGCGCGTCGGCGCGCGAGACGGTGATCCGTGTCGCCGCGGGCGCGATCGCGAAGAAATGGCTCGGCGAGCGCTACGGCGTGAAGGTGCGCGGCTATCTCGCGCAGATCGGACGCACGGCGATTCCGTTCCAGTCGTGGGATGCGGTCGATCAAAACCCTTTCTTTGCGCCGAACGCGGGATTGGTGGCGCAGCTGGAAAAGCAGATGGACGAGTTGCGCGACTCGGGCGATTCATGCGGGGCGCGCGTGAGCGTCGTCGCGAGCGGCGTGCCGGTCGGCTGGGGCGAGCCGGTCTGCGGACGGCTGGACGCCGACATCGCGTCGGCCATGATGGGCATCAATGCGGTGAAGGGGGTCGAGATCGGCGCGGGCTTCGGCGCCATCGTGCAGAAAGGCAGCGAGCACGGCGATGAGATGACGCCCAGGGGCTTCGCCTCGAACAATAACGGCGGCGTGCTCGGCGGCATCTCGACCGGCCAGGAGATCACGGTTTCGATTGCGCTCAAGCCGACGTCAAGCATCCGGCTACCGCGACGCACTATCGATCGACACGGGAACGCGACAACCGTGGAGACCACCGGGCGTCACGACCCCTGCGTGGGCATCCGCGCGACGCCGATCGCCGAAGCAATGCTGGCGTGCGTGCTGATGGATCATGCGCTGCGGCATCGCGCACAGTGCGGCGACGTCACGCCGCCGGTGCGTTTTGCCGGGTAGAAAAGGCCCCCCAAATCAATTAGAGTTATGGGTACAAAACCCCCAAGAGAGAAGAACATGAGCAACAAGGGCCAGTTGCTACAAGACCCCTTTTTGAACACGCTGCGCAAAGAGCACGTTCCTGTCTCGATCTACCTCGTGAACGGCATCAAGCTGCAGGGCCAGATCGAATCGTTCGACCAGTATGTCGTCCTGCTGCGCAACTCGGTGACGCAGATGGTCTACAAGCACGCCATCTCCACGGTGGTGCCGTCGCGCCCGATCAACCTCGGAGCCGAGAAGGACGCCGAGTAGGTTGCCTCAAGGGAAGGTCGCGCCCGCCGACGCGCGGGCCGCAGTCATTGTCTGTCTCGATTTCGGCGACGCCGACTACGAGGAGCGCGTCGAGGAAGTCGTGCGCCTCGTGGAAAGCGCGGGCGTTACGCGCCATCGCGTGCTGCGCGGACGTCGCAGCCGCCCCGATCCCAAGTTCTACGCCGGCAGCGGCAAGGTCGAGGAGATGGACCGCGCCGCGGCCGAGCTGAACGCCGCCTTCATCGTCTTCAACCACGAGCTCTCGCCCGCGCAGCAGAGGAACGTCGAGCGCGCAACGGATCTTCGCGTCCTCGACCGCACCGAGCTGATCCTCGAGATCTTTGCGCAACGCGCGCAAACCAGCGAAGGCAAGCTGCAGGTCGAGCTCGCGCGCCTGCAGCATCTGTCCACGCGCCTGGTGCGCGGCTGGACGCACCTCGAGCGCCAGCGCGGCGGCTTCGGCGCGACGGGCGGCCCGGGCGAGAAGCAGCTGGAGCTCGATCGGCGCTACATCGCGGCCAAGACCAAGACGCT
>Ga0134121_10003333_pt1 | contig 13441 bp, 8 predicted proteins | sample KB301_FD_96463 | JGI IMG/M metagenome (GOLD analysis project Ga0134121, IMG submission 96463) | Terrestrial soil microbial communities without Nitrogen fertilizer from Kellogg Biological Station, Michigan, USA - KB3-0-1 | ecosystem: Environmental > Terrestrial > Soil > Unclassified ...
GGGTTGAAGGAGCAGCATCAACTAAATCCTTCGCGTCCTTTAGACCCAGACCTAAAGTTTCTTTTACAATTTTCATCACCGCGATTTTCTGTTCGCCGGCGTTAGACAACATGACAGTATAAGCACTCTGTTCTTCGGCCGCAGGAGCAGCTCCAGCAGCAGGACCAGCCGCGACAGCCGCAGCCGATATACCGAATTTTTCCTCGATAGCTTTTACTAATGTATTTAACTCTAACACCGATGCACCTTCTAATTCTGCTAAAAACGAATCGAATTTTGACATAAATTTATATTTTAACTAATAATTTACTTCTTCTTGGCTACTTCACCGACTGCGATAGCCAGACGTTGCATAGGACTCTTGAGCAAGTATGCAATCTTGGAAAGTAATACTTCCCTGCTTGGAATAGTCGCCAATTCCATCATCATTTCTTTACCGACAAACTTTCCTTCAAAAATACCTCCCAAAATAGAGAGCACGATTCCCTTGTGATTTTTTTGGAAATTATGAATCTCGCGCGGAGAGGCTATTTCATCTTTAGAATATGCGACCGCAACCTCGCCAGCAAGTTCCGGGATCTCACCCTCTGCTTTGCCCTTAAGCGCGCGCGCAAGCAATGTCTTTCTGGAAACTTTATAGCCGACTCCTTCTTTTCTGAGTTCTCGACGCAAGATCGTCTCATCGCTTACTTTCAAGCCATGGAAGTTGACAAAAACGAGAGACTGAGAATCTTTTATCGTTTTTTCTAAGTCCTTTACTATTTCTTCTTTTTTTGATTTTTGTAACATATTTTGTACTGTCGTTGAACTTTTAAAATATAATTTTTAAAAAGTTCTAATAACTAAAAAAGCGGCATGATGCCGCAAATGCAAATCGACCCACTAAATAGGATTTACTTGCCTTCGATTGCCCGAGGACAAACCTATCTTCTTTGCGGTCTATAGACTATAGCATAAGTAAATTATTTTGCAAAATGACTTGATAAGATAATCCAACCAAGCCCCAAGACTATCATTACTATAAAAATAGTCAGCGTCTTAAAAAAATGTTTTATTTCCATATTATCAACGATACCCCGCGATTAGTAATAATACCAACAAGATTACAAAAAAGATCAAAAGAAAATATGGCATCTTGGCCCAGCGATTTCCCTGCGACATAAATTTTTTGAACATACTGTAACCTTCAATAGCGATTAAAATCGGCAAAATAGCTATGAAATACCAAATTCTAAAAAAAATTTCAAACATGCATTAATTGTAGCAAATCAAGGGAGAACAACAAAACCGCCCCGAGGGGCGGTTTTGTTTACATTTTACAAGAAATGTATTTACTTCTGGATCGTGATTGTGGAAACGTTTTGAGACGCACCGCAATCCACATACCAGGTAGCTGGCAAGGTTGGACTATAAAGTTTTACTATCTTAAAGCCGTAAGGTTTGATAGAAAAAACAGAACCAACTTTGACTGTGCGAGTTACCGGAGCGCGATTGTCAACCATCATCAGAGCATTATTCTTGAAAGTCATTTTATCTGGGCTTCCCTGGCAATCTTTATTGAGTTGCAGACGAGCATCTTTGTATTTTATCAAGGCATCCGAATAGGCAATCGAAGCGGCAGAGGAACCGACATTGACGCTGCCAGTGCTTCTGTCTTCTGAAGGAGTGACGGCCTTCTCCTGATTGACAGCACCTTTGTTTAGAGACCAAAGTCCGAAGACAACCAGAACCAAAACTACAACCAGCTCAATTAATACTTTCTTATTTTTGTCCATAAGATTAAATTTAAAATAATAATAGAAACAAGTTTAGTTTGACTCAGCTTCAGCTTTCATCGCTGCTTTTGTTTTCGCACCAATGAGTCCATCAGCCGCTAAACCATGACCTTTTTGCCATGTTTTTATGACAGCAATCGTCTTTGGACCTAGTTTACCATCAACTACCAAACCAAGATTCAAGACTTGATTCAAAAGTCTCTGAAGTTCTTTTACAGCTTCACCGCGACTGCCATTCTTTAGGACAGCAGTGCCCAAACTGTATGATCTAGCTGGAGCAGAAGTGACAACAGAAGTGTTGTTATTTTTACAAGGTGCGCCAGTTGATGTATTGTACATATTTCCACCAGAGCAACCCGGAGACATCGTAGTTTCGGTGACTGCTGGGGTGGTCGGAGTAGCTGGAGTGATTGTGACAGCCACAGGCGTCGGACTTTGCGCCACGACTGAAGTAGTCGTACCGCTCGGTACCAATCCCGCTCCGCCGATTGCCGCCAAGAGAGTCGAAGAAGCAGTCAACGTGCCAGTTCCAGATCCAGGGAAGTAAGTAAGGTCAAGGAATCTCGCGCCCGAACCAGTGAATCCGTAAGAACCAGGAACCACCGCCGTGCCGCCAAGCGCCAAATAGAGAGTAGTTGAAGCGCCGGTTAGGTTTACGCCCACTCCGGAATTAATTGATGTGCTGTCAGCAATAGTGGTGCCAGTTCCGATGACATCTGTTCCACTGCCGGTTAGGTTTAGATCATAGTAAGGACCAGCATGCAGTGTTTGAGATGCGCCAGTGTAATTTACAACGTTGCCTGTAGCGGTAGCGGTTAAGCCGGTAATTCCGGATGTACCGCCGATATTCAAGACACCAGTAGCGCTGTTTGTAAGCGTACTAGCTCCTGAAAGAGCTGTTGATACAGTTAGAGTATTAGTATTACTTGTTGTTCCAGAAATAGTCAGACTTGGAATAGCAACTGTTCCACTTATAGTCTTACCGGTGCCAGTGAATGTGTGAACACCGGTGCTTGCTGTAAATGTTCCAGAATTTGCAAGATTACCAGCATAAGAAACCGTAGCAGCGGCTGTTTCGTTCCAAACACCCCCACTGTTTATAGTTACATTGCCAGTGAAAGTTTTGGTCCCAGTCGCGCTCGTAATACCCAAAGTTCCTGTAACTCCTGTCGCACCTGTGAAGGTTACAGCACCTGTGTCCACGTTGAGGATAGCTCCGGTAGCAACTGTGGTAGCGCCCGCAAATGTAATCGCTGCGCCGGTTGTCGTTGTGCCAGTTGAAACTGACAAGATACCGAACGTCGCTGGAGTATTTAGAGCTGTTGTACCTGTAGTAGTAAGAGTAGTTCCAGAGTTAACAGTTACTGTTCCCGCACCAGTCATAGTGCCGGTTAAGTTTATAGATCCAGCTCCTGAATTATTTAGAACCGTATTCGCTACCGTTGCTGCAAAAGTTATACCATCGGTAGAGGTAATAGTACCTGTGCTTAATGTAATTTCGGCTGTGCCGGTAGCGTTACTTCCTCCAGAGAGTGTAATGCCAGCAGCGCTCAAAGTACATGCACCCATCCCAAGACTCGCCTTTCCAGTAGAAGTGCTGTTGCCTGTGAGAGCCAAAGTACTGCCAAAAGTAAGAGATCCGCTACCACTACAAGTTACAAGTGAGTTGCCCGCGCCAGTAGGAGCATTGATAGTGCCTGTGCCTGTGACAGCGAGGACACCCGTACCCGAGATTGTTATCGTTTGAGCATTCGCCGTAGCATTAGCTGTATATGACAAATTGCCGCTATCTGACAAAGTTACACCCGTATTTATAGTAATGCCATCCGCTGTTGTCGGACTATCAATGATGATTCCTCCGACAGTCGCGTTACCACTAATCGTAAGGGTAACACCAGCGTTGATTTGAATAGTGTCGCCGACAGCTGGGTGATTTGTTCCGCCTCCAGTACAGCTACTAAATGTGGATGTTCCGCCTCCACCTGCGCCAGCAACTCCATCCCAAGTACCAGTTGTCATTGTACATGTTGCCGCTTCCGCTCTGTTTGCTGAAAAGACAAAACCAAAAATCGCAAAAATCGTAACAAATGTCCCAAATAAAATTCTGCTTTTTAACATTTTTTTCATAATTTATAATTTAATTAATAATTTAATCCCACTTATTGTGGCAAGTTAATAATAAAAACCTAAAAAGAAACAAAACCTAACCAGATCTTAATTTACACAAAAGAAATGGTTCGACCTTCTATTTTTATTTATATAATTATACAACACAAACACATATTAGAACACAAGCGAGGTGTGTATAACCCGCAAACGCAAAAACCCCACCGCGAAGCGATGGGGTTTTTGTTTGCCCGAGATAATCGACTACCTCAAGGCTGTTTTAATCCATTTTACCTAAGACTACTTGGGTTAGTTATGAACTGTGACCGTAGTAGTACTTGGGAACTGGAAGATATTTGCTGTACCTGTGATCACTGTTGTGTTGCTACCAGCAGTATCATACCAAGCAAAGTAATTGTTGGAAGTGATAGCGCCAGAACCATCTGTAAGTGCAGTGAACATACTATTTGTAGTATTTGTTCCTGTACCGATAGCTGCAACAGGGACGAAGATCTTGAATGTTTCAGATTGGCCAGCGTTTATCTGATAAGCGCTACCAAGGTTAACCTGAAGACCTCCAGCAGTGCTTGCAAAGTAACAGTTGATGTTAACTGCTGTAGAACCACAACCCGTACCAGTCAACGCAATAGTGTTGTTATTTGCATCTTTGACTATGATTGGGTTACCAGAACCAGTAGATACTGTCGTGGTTGTAGACGTGTTGGCCGAGAACGAGGTTGTAATCGAGAACGATTGAACCTTGATTGGACCAGCAGAGTCAGCAGTGATTTTTACATCAATAGCTTCAACTGCACCAGCTGCAAGAACCGCACCTGAAGGGGTCATGACTTCAACTTTTGGCTTAGAGCCAACAAGTGTCATTGTAGCGCCACTTGAAACTGGGTAAGAAGCGGTAGTTGGACCACCACAAGCTGCTGAACCAACAGTTGTTGTCGTGCCACCAATCGTGTACTTGATGTAACACAATCTTAGAACGCCAGTTGAAGTAGAAGCGATACCAGTCGTACCTACAGGTGGATATGATGCGTAAGCATCAACCTGAACACCAGCTCCACCGTTTGCTACTGGAATGGATAGACCAGTCAAGTAAGCAATGTTGGAAACCATCGAAGCAGTAGTGCTTCCGACACGAACCGAAGTGATACCACCAGAAGTACCGGAGTTATCAAATTTAAGTTCAGTGATAGTTGCATTACCGTTTGAAGCGACAATGTTGTAACTCGCGCGAGAAGCATCAGTGACACCAGTAGTTGAACCAGCAGCCACATATTGAGATGTACTCGTACTAGAAGATACAATCGCTGGAAGACCTAGAGAACCTGAACCAAGGGTAATTACCTGACCACCTACAGCAGTACCAGGACTTCCGTTCTGTAATACTGTTACGTTGCTACTTGAGCCAATAGCTGTTGTAGACAAAGACATAGTAACTGTACCCATGTTAGCGGCACCAAGGTCACCTATGATATCAATGTTCTTTGATTGACCAGGCATAAGCGTGAAATCAACAGAGAAATTGTTACTTGCAGTAGGCTGAACTGGAGTTGAACCTGAGCCTGAAGTCTCACTAGTTCTAAGATTACTTATATTAGTGATATCAGCAGGACCGGATGTAGGAGCAACTGCGACAACAGCTGTACCATTAGTACATGTGTTGACGTTAGATGCTGTTTGACCAGTAGCTACAGATGTCAGTGTTGAACCAGAAACAGAAGCTACGGTAATAACTGGAACTGTAGAACATCCTGCGTTTGCAGCAAGAGTTAGAACATTACCAGCTGTAATACCAGCTAGAGCTGCTGTTTGGTTAAGAACCCATGTCTGTGTCGTTGTAACGTTTGTCGTACTACCTGCCAATACGAATGTCGTAGCGGCTGGGAATGCAACAGCTACCTGAAGATTGGTTATGCGTACTCCTTCAGATGAACTCTGATTTTGAAGTGTGAATGAACCAAGCTTTGCGTTCGCTACGTTTGAATTCAATACCTGTGATAGGTAAGAAGCGTTCTTAGAAACTGCGAACGAACCTGTTTGTATAGTCAAGGTTGTTCCAGTAATTGTAGAACCTGGGAAGTTCAAAGTAGTATGTGAAGTCTGACCTTGAGCGTTGCTTGAACCAAGAACAAGATTAGCAGACACACTACCAGTGATGTAGTTAACGCTATTTGTATTTTGAAGATCTGCACGAACTTCAATATAACTATCAGCGCCAGCTGGCAGAATCATCTGCGAGCCAAGGTTGAAAGATGTAGCGCTACCCATGCTTCCGAAAGCGATATTTTGGGATGAACCAACCTGTGAACCATTGAAGAACACAGTTACGTTATTCAATCCACAAGGTGTACCCGATGCAAGACCAGTGCTACCAGTCGTACATGCACCACCAGTAACTGTACCGTTAGCGATCAGAGGAGTAACTGAAAGTGTTGTAACTTTTACATCTTCACCATATCCATGAACTTTGAATCTACCAATAACAGCGTTTGTAGAGCCGCCAGTGATAGTTGTCATTGTCTGGAATGTTGGGTCAACGTTTACAGAAGCTGAACCGGCATTGATGGTGATATTACCCGCAGTGTTTGCAGTGTAAGCCGCACCAGCAGGACCAAGAGCAGCAATGTTTACCCCAACTTGACCATCAAATAGGACAATATCGGAAGCTTGCTGAGCTGAAACCTGAACTGTATAACTTGAACCACCTACGATATCCGCACGGACATCAAGAGTGTGAGAACCAGTTATAAGACTTACTGGATTAGCTGAAAAGTCAAACATTGCGTAGTTAGAACCAGTAATCACGCCCATAGTTGCGGCTGCACCTGTGCTTACGCCATCAACATATAGATGTACGTTAGCAAGTGCGCCAGCTGGAGCAGAACCAACTACACGGAAGTTAGCACCCTTTAACCAAAGTGTGCGAACGTTTACTTGTATAGGAGCTGACCATACTGTGTAAGCTGAAGTACCGGCATTCACTGTAGGACAAGTTGTTGTACAACCTGGGCTAACAGTCTGGGTACCGAGGTAAGCGGTAGCCAAGTTACCAACGCCGTAAGTCATTTCATTTCCTCTAACATTCACATTCACAGGAGTGCCACCAGCGATGGTGAAACTCGTAAGAGTGATACCTAGAGATGAAGCGTTTGTTACAGAGGCGACGTCTGCCTTAACAGAAATAGTCTTTGAACCATTTACCATGATACCAAGGCTATTCATTGTCAATTGACCAGCATTGTTGAAAGAGAAACCGTCAGTTAGACGAGTTACTCCATCATACAAGTAGACGTTCGACAAAGTGTTTTGATCAGACACACCAGTTCGGTTAAGGACAACTGTATTTACAGTTCCTGAACCTGTGAAAGTAAAGTGTGCAAGATCAGCAGTAGCTTGACCGCCGATAATGTATGCGGAAGCTGGATTGTCTGAAGAAAGAGAAGCTGTTACAGGACCAGTCTGAGAAGTGTTTCCGCCTGAACATGATTGGCCAGTCGTTACACTATACCCTGAAGATGACGAACAACCTGCTGGATAACCCATAGATGGACCACTGTTACATGGTGCACCAGTTGTAGAGCTGTATCCAGAAGCTGATTGACAACCGGCTGGGAAGTTTCCTGATACTCCGCCATTAGCTACCAATGCAGCTCTTGACTTAGCACCGAAGATTCCATCAGCCACCAAACCGTGAGCGCTTTGGAAAGCGACAACTTTAGCTTTCGTCTTTGGACCGAAGACACCGTCTCCGACGAGACCGTTATCTAGAGCTGCTTGAAGACATTTAACTTCAGCACCTCTTGAACCGACTCTTAATGTAGTCGTGATTGTACAATTAGCTGCTGCAGCTTGTGTTGCATTTACAGCAACAACGCCACCGAGCATAACTGCCAAAGTCATAACTCCAAGAAGAAATTTTGATTTTAATAAATTACTCATAAATTTTTCTAATTTTCTACGCCATTAATTAGTTTCGACAAAACTAAAAGCGTACTTTTTCTTATCCTTATTTTCTATCCGCCAATAAATAATAATTTGAAACAAATAATAATGCAGCGGACAAAAAAACAAGGAACAGATGTTTACTTAATTTCAGCCCTTAAGGCTGATCCGCACTGTGGCGGAGAAAACCTAAACAACATGATCTTACAAATAATATTTGTAAGAGAATCTTATTTGGTTTTCAATGACCATCTATTTTCCTTCAAGATTTTTTCGACGAAATCGTGAACGAAAATAAACACAAATACTGTGAACACAGAAAGCACACTAGGCGCGATCTGTAATCACCAGAACATTATAATATATAGCGCCAATAAGGGGCAATATATTATGTGGATAACTCATTTTTAGGCGAATTAGACCACTCGTCCATACTCTCATATTTTTAAGTAGAATGCAAATTTGGGCTGAATAAAGCCTGGTATAAAGCTATCTAAAAATCACCCAAAATTGATGCCTGGGATTTAGCGCTTAATTTTTGACAAAATACCGGCTCCATCGCTTCTCCCCCGTCTTGTTAAGGACACCTTCTTTTATCATGGACATCAACTCCCTTTGCAATGTTTTTTCACTACAATGGAGTGTCGCATTTTGTCCATTATTTATTTTAACTTTTATGTCCTTGATAGTAGAGTTACCTCCGTTGCTTTTAATAATACTGATTATATTATCTCTTCTTTCTTTCCTAAGTGTATCAAAATTGTTTTTACCTTTAACAGAATCAGTGTTTGATAATAAATTAGTTCTATCGGACAAAGCCTTCATTAGGGTACTTCCCTTTTGGACACCAATCCTAGTAGGAATTCTATGTCCAATAGAATCATACTTCCTTCCAGATGGTAACTCTGCCTGAAAAAATTCTGATAAATCTATTTTCCTGTTTGGATTTTGTATTTTACCCGTAAATTCTTTTATTGATTGGTTTAATCCTAAAAACTCTTTTCTGAGTATATTGGCATTCATCTCTGAAATGATGTTAATGGCAGAAGCAATGTCTAAAAAGGACATTATTTGATCAATTTTAATGCAAGCATTGGCTGGCGCGTGATGTATGTCCGATACAATTTCTGTACCCAATGTCCTTAATTTATTTCTAAGCGGCTCATCTTTTTCTATTATGTCCGTTACAATATAAAGCGCTGTAATAAGCTTATTAGTCTTCATAAAAGATATGGGAACAGATGTGTCCTTTATGGATATACCGATGTTGCCGGCGGAGTCTTTTATATTTTTTTTAGTGTCTTTATCCATAGCTAAGATTTGTCCATTATATACACCTCTGGGCTTATTGCAAGTCCAATAAAAAATATTAAGTCATTTAAAGCAAGACTTGCGCAGGCCGGTCGATTATAGAAAAAATTAAATAAGGTTTTGTGACATCTTAAAAAATAACTTGCTAGATTTTTATTAGAAAACAAGATTATTATTAAATACAGACTTGGAAGCGCGACGGCGCGAGCACGAGGAATTTTTCAGCAGAAAAATATCCGTGCTGTATTTAATAATAATCTTGTTTTTAGTAAAATATGTTAAAATACTCACATGGCAAAAAATGGAAAGGGCAAGAAACAGGACAAGGAATCTTCGCCAGAAAATGGACTAGGGCTAAAAACTAAAACAAAAAATGTGATCATGGCAGTTGTTTTTTTTGTAGTCGCATTGTTTTTTTTAATGGCTACACCTCCATTCAGCATGGCAGGAGTCGCAGGCAGATTTATTTATGAGAAACTTTATTATCTTTTAGGGGTCGGTTATATTCTTCTGCCGGTTCTTTTTATCCTCTTGGGATATTCATATGTTAAATCACAAACTCCGGATATCGGATGGCGAAGTTTGATCAGCGGGATAATGTTTCTTCTTTCGGGGCTGGGTCTCATAGACATCGCCTCCGGAAAAGATGCGAGCGGACTTTTGAATCATTCCGGAGGATTATTGGGGAGAATTTTATCTACTCCGCTGATCTCGCTGTTTGATGTGTATGTGAGTATTGTTTTTCTCGGCGCAATTTTAATAATTTCAATTTTGGTAATGTCCAATGAGGAATTAGAAATCGCCCCATTTTTCGAGAACCTTTGGAATTTTATAAGAAGAAAAAAGACGGAGCCGGCGGCAGTAGAAGAGGAAGAGGTAGAAGAAGAGACAGAAAAAGAGGAAGCAGAAGTTCCAGAACCAGTAGAAGAAGAAAGTGTCGGCAAAAAAATAAAAAAAGCTCTCGGCATAAACAAGAGCAAAGCGGAAGAAGAGGATGAAGAAGAAATGCCAATCAAAAAAAGCAAGGGAAGAAAGGGCGGCTTAATTTCTACCTATACTCCTCCCCCGCTATCGCTCCTCGAGGAAGATAAGGGCAAACCAAATACAGGAGACATCAAAGCTAATGCAAACATAATAAAACGCACCTTGCTAAACTTTGGCATTGAAGTAGAAATGGATGAAATAACAATCGGGCCAACCGTTACTCGCTACGCTCTCAAACCAGCGGAAGGAATGAAACTTTCTCGAATCATTGGTTTGCAAAACGACTTGGCGCTGGCGCTGGCTGCCCACCCTCTTAGAATAGAGGCCCCAATTCCCGGAAAATCTTTAGTGGGTATTGAGATTCCAAATAGAACCAAGTCTCTCGTGGGACTCGCTACCTTGCTCTCTGATGATAAATTTCAAAATTCTCCAAAGCCTTTGACCATAGCTTTGGGCCGCAGTATAGGGGGCAAATCAGTTTTCGGCAACCTGGCTAAAATGCCGCACGCTCTGGTCGCCGGAACAACCGGCTCTGGAAAGTCGGTGACGATCCATTCGATAATTACCTCCCTGCTTTATAGAAACGGACCGGAGGACTTGAAATTTATACTGATAGATCCAAAAAGAGTAGAATTGACCCTATATAACAACATCCCTCACCTGCTGACCCCTGTTATAACTGAGGCCAAAAAGACAATTTTAGCCTTGAAATGGGCAGCCAAGGAAATGGACCGCCGTTACGATATATTAGAATCTGAATCCGTGCGAGACATAGAGTCTTATCACAATAATGTGTTTGGCCAAGTCAAAAGCAAGATCAAGACAAATGAAAATGGAGAGGCTACCCCCGAGATTAATGCTGACCGTCTGCCTTATATTGTCATTATCATAGACGAACTGGCGGACATAATGAGTTCCTATCCGAGAGAGCTGGAGTCGGCTATTGTGCGGTTGGCTCAAATGTCCCGAGCGGTGGGTATACACCTCATACTTTCGACCCAGCGTCCTGAAGTGAACGTTATCACCGGCCTAATCAAGGCCAACATCCCAGCTCGTATTGCTTTAAAAGTGTCTTCACAGGTAGACTCGCGCACGATTCTAGACGCCGGCGGAGCAGAAAAACTTCTGGGCGCCGGCGATATGCTCTATTCTTCGGGCGAGGCCCAGCCGGAACGCTTGCAGAGCGCTTTCATTTCAGAAGAAGAAGTTAAAAAAGTGGTGAAATATCTGGCCGATGAATACAAGGATGAAGTATCGGAAGAAATAGCTCTTTCGAATGGTTCAATATCGGCAGACAAAAGTATTTTTGAAAGCACGCTAGATAGTGACGAAGATGCGGGAGATGAAGACGAAATGTATGAGGAAGCCAGGGCCTGCGTGATCGAAGCCGGAAAAGCATCAACTTCTTATCTGCAGAGAAAATTAAAATTGGGATATGCCAGAGCGGCCAGACTGATGGATGTTTTAGAAGAACGCGGGGTGATAGGCCCCGGAGACGGAGCCAAGCCCAGAGAAGTGCTAGAAAAGATCGAACGCACTGAGAATGGAGAAAACATGATTTAGTATGACTTACAACACAAAAAAAATATCACAAATAACTGCCTTATCTATTTTTTTCATACTGATTATTGTATATGCCCTTTTTGGTTCCAAAAATCTGATTGTTGGAGTCAAAATAAAAAATGTAAATATCGGCGGCCTCGCGGCGCAATCTGGAATGAAAATCGAAAATAATGTAGAAGAGATAACTGGAAATGCGATAAATGCGATAAATTTGACCCTAAACGGCCGAGAGATTTCAATAGATGAAAACGGTAATTTCAACGAGACAATTGCCCTCCTTTCGGGATATAATATAATCAATATCAAGGCGCAGGACAAGTTTGGATATGTTGATGAAAAAAATTATAAATTAGTGTACTGACCGGTTTTACTTTTACGAATGGTCTGGTTGAGCCCTTCGGACTCAATGAGGGCGACCAAAGGACCTGAGTAAAAGCAAAACCGGTCAGTAAAAAAGTAAGTAATAAAATCATGTTGAAGAAAAAAGAAAAAAAGGAAGATAAAACTGTCGGAGTGGGTGTATTGGATGATACATTAAAATCAATTCAGACGAAATTTGGAGAAGGAGCCATTATGAAGTTCGGCGACTCGCCAAAAGTGGACGTTAACGTAATTCCAACTGGTTCTATCGGCCTGGATATGGCGCTCGGCGTGGGCGGAATACCGCGCGGCAGGATTATTGAAATATTTGGACCAGAATCTTCTGGAAAGACGACTCTTTCGCTGCATATTGTAGCGGAAGCGCAAAAATTAGGAGGGGTTTGCGCTTACATAGACGCAGAACATGCGATGGATCCGGAATATACTAAAAAACTGGGAGTTAATATAAATAACTTGCTCATTTCCCAGCCGGACAACGGCGAACAAGCGCTCGAAATAGTGGAGTCTCTGGTGCGGACGGGCAAGATTGACGTCATCGTCATAGACTCTGTGGCAGCTCTGACCCCCAAGGATGAAATCGAGGGCGATATGGGCGCATACCATGTCGGTAAACAAGCCCGGCTGATGTCTCAAGCGCTTAGGAAACTCACGGCCATCGTATCTAGATCGAAGACAGTCGTGATCTTCATCAATCAGATCCGCATGCAAATAGGCGTAATGTTTGGAAACCCGGAAACGACACCGGGCGGTAAGGCGCTTAAATTTTACACTTCTGTCCGGCTAGATATTCGCAAAATCGCTCAGATAAAAAAGGGAGAAGAAGTGGTGGGCAGCCGCACTCGCGTGAAAATAGTGAAAAACAAAGTCGCTGCCCCATTTAAACAGACTGAATTTGATATCATTTACAATGAAGGCATTTCTAAAGAAGGAGAAATAATGGCTCTCGGAGAGAGATTTAAAATAATAGAAAAAACTGGTAATTCTTATTTCTACAAGTCGGGTGGAGAAAAGGAAGAAAAAGTAAAATTAGGCGTTGGCTATGACTCTACTCGCACATTTCTGAAAGAAGACAAGAAAATCGCTGATAAAATTCTAAAAGAAATACGCAAAAAGTTTGCGGAAGAGGTATAACCTATTAGAACATAACTTTTGAAGGGGTTTCGAGGCTGACGAGCCGAGAACTTCAGGATTTTTTAAACTTCAAAAAATCCGTACCGGAAAAAGTTGATGTTTTAATAGGTTTCTGGTAGTATGATGCAATGTCAAAATTGGAATACAACGAAATCCGCGAGAAAAAGATAATCATTTATGATGGTGAGCCCTGCGAGGTCATCGAGTCTCATGTGGCGCGCACCCAGCAACGA
>Ga0134121_10003334_pt1 | contig 13437 bp, 12 predicted proteins | sample KB301_FD_96463 | JGI IMG/M metagenome (GOLD analysis project Ga0134121, IMG submission 96463) | Terrestrial soil microbial communities without Nitrogen fertilizer from Kellogg Biological Station, Michigan, USA - KB3-0-1 | ecosystem: Environmental > Terrestrial > Soil > Unclassified ...
TCTTGAGTCCGTAGCCCGTGGGCGAATGGCACACGCGCGCGCACGTGTCGGTATTATTGTTGCCGAATCCCGCGCGGATCAGTTTCTGCATCAGATACGTTTCTTCGTTGGTGCAGCGCGAAGAAGTGATGCCGCCAATCGAGTCCCGGCCATATTTGGCCTGAATGCGCTTGAACTCGCTGGCCGTGTGGCGAATGGCCTCTTCCCAGGTGACTTCGCGCCACGGATCGGTGATCTTGGCGCGGACCATGGGCTTGGTGATCCGGTCTTTGTGCGTCGCGTAACCCCAGGAGAAGCGCCCCTTCACGCAGGAGTGGCCGTGGTTCGCCTTGCCGTCCTTGAACGGCACCATGCGGACCACTTCGGTCCCTTGCATCTCCGCCTTGAACGAGCAGCCCACGCCGCAGTAGGCGCAAGTGGTGAGAACAGTGTGCTCTCCCTGCCCTTTCGCCAGGACGCTCTTTTCGATCAGCGTGGCCGTGGGACACGCCTGCACGCAGGCTCCGCACGAAACACACTCGGAGTCCAGGAATGGTTTGCCGCCCGCGGATACCTTGGATTCGAAGCCGCGGCCTTGAATGGTCAAAGCAAACGTTCCCTGCACTTCTTCGCAGGCTCGGACGCAGCGCGAGCATACGATGCACTTGGACGGCTCGAAGCTGAAATACGGGTTGGAATTGTCCTTGGGCTCGGGATTCTTGAAATGATTCTCGCCGTCGTAACCGTAGCGGACTTCGCGCAGGCCGACTACGCCGGCCATATCCTGAAGCTCGCAGTTTCCGTTTGCGCCGCACGTGAGGCAATCCAGGGGATGATCGGAAATGTTCCTCCTGAAGAGCGTGTAGCATCGCCAAAAGAGCGCCGGGAAGTTGCTGTAATTCCTGAATCAGGGACGAGGCTCGATCAGTATCTCAAGGTTGCATAGAGGCTCATCGTCTATTGTATCTCTTATGTATGCGCTATTCATTCCTGGTAGATACCTACGAAACCGAACGACTCAAAGTGTTGAGCGTGTGGAGCATGTTCCGCGATGAGGATCTGCCGTTCCGTCCGCATCCCACCGATCCCCGGGGGCGCAGCTTTCTGGAACAGATGCAACACCAGTGCTTGAGCGAAAATGCCTGGTTTTGCAATATGTTGGCGATTGATGTGAGCGCTCCACCGTTGCCCGCGGAGGAGACTAGGCTTGGGTTCGTTTTGCAGTACGGAGCGGATTCCTCAAAACGCCTCGACGTTTTGAGGTCAAAAGACGAAGCCTGGTGGGAGGAGGAAGTCGCGTTCTTCGATGTGAAGCGCAGCCGGGCCTGGATTATGGTTAGGCGCATCGCCCACAGCTCGCACCATCGCGGCCAGCAGATGGCCATGCTCCGGATGCTCGGGCGGGACGTGTTCAGCACCTACGGTCCCACGGCCGATACGGGCAAAGGGGTGATTTACGCTCCCGCGCTTTCGGAATGATAGGGGTGGAAGCATGTCCGCCCGGACGTTGATCTCCGTCGAAGACTACCTGGCTTCCAGTTATGAGCCAGATTGCGACTTTGTGGATGGCCACATTGAGGAGCGCAACGTGGGCGAACTCAGTCTTAGCTGGGAGTGTCCTACGTCTGGATGATCGACCCAGAAACCAGCAAGCGTTTACCGCTACGGCAGCGGCTGGCCTCCAGGAAGTGAAAAGCGGCGTGCTGAAGACGGAGAAGCCTGCTCTCGAAGTTCCGCTCAGCAAAATCTTGCGCTAACGTCGTAGTTCTGGCAGCGGCAGCGGCGTATTGTCCCGCTCCATCGCCTCCACAATCTGTGAGGAAACATGGCCGCAACGATTCTACGTGAACTCGACGATCTGTGGGGGCCCATTGAAATCGCTGTAGCGGATCCAGGTGGGACGAACGCGGAAATGGGTGATTCCCTTCCATGCCAGCCGGTCGCGGCCGTCGGGATAAGGGATGAAGTACGCTTCGAGAATCCGGGCGCGCTCGGCGCCGCTCGGCTCGTCGGCGACGCCTTCCAGTTGCACCGTGATTTCCTGGTCCCACCCGATGACGAACGCGATCCTGGGATCGGCGCGGAGGTTGCGGCATTTGCGGCTGGTGTCGAGAGTATCGAAGACAATCTCCAGTTCGGGTGTAACGGCGATGCCGACCACGGCGGCCTGCGGATCGCCGGATGGAGAAACCGTCGATTGCACTCCCAGGCGATGCTTTTGCAGAAACGGTAACAGCTCGGCGCGAGTCATGGTCATTGAGTATATCCACGACACTAGACCAGAGGAGCATTACACCATGAAGCGAACCGCGGAAGCACAATGGCAAGGCGATCTGAAGACCGGGGTGGGCGAGATATCGATGGCCAGCGGGACCTTGTCGCATGTGCCTTATTCATTCCATAGCCGCTTCGAGCAGGGGAAGGGAACTAATCCGGAAGAATTGCTGGCCGCGGCGCACGCGGGCTGCTTTACGATGGCTCTCTCGAATCAACTGGCACAGGCGGGACTGAAGGCGGACCGCCTCGAGACCACTTGCTCGATCACTTTGGAGCAGAAGGACGGCGGGTTCGCGATCACCGAAAGCCATCTTGAGCTGAACGCCAAAGTGCCCGGCGCCAGCCGCGAGGTGTTCGACAAGGCCACCGCCGCGGCCAAGAGCGGTTGTCCCGTTTCGAAGCTGTACAACACCAACATCACGCTGAACGCGACATTGGAGAGTTAACGCGGCCTATTCGCACCGCAGCGCGTCCACCGGACTGACGCGTGTCGCGCGCCGCGCGGGGAGCCACACGGCGAGCAGAGCCACCACGCTCAACACCATCGGCACGCCGATGAACACCAGCGGATCACGGGCCTTCACGCCGAATAGAAAGCTCGCCAGCAGCCGAGTGAGCCCGAACGCGGAACCGACACCGATGACGATTCCCGCCAACGCCAGACGCATGCCCTGGAAGACGACCATGTTTCGCACCGATCCGGACTCGGCGCCGAGAGCCAGGCGGATTCCGATTTCCTGCGTGCGCTGCTCCACCGAGTACGCCATCAGTCCGTAGATGCCGATCGCGGCAAGCAAAAGCGCTGTGCAAGCAAAAATTGTGAGCACCAGCGTATTGAAATCGGTGTTAGCCGTGGAGCGCGACACCACTTCGTCCATGGTGCGAATGGGTGCCAGCGCAAGGCCGCCGCTGACGTCGCTCAGCTCCTTCTGGATCGCCGTGCTGAGCGAATGGGGTTCGACGCGCGTCCGCACCACCCAGGCCAACGGCGAGAGACTTGCGACACCCGCATTCATATTGTCGGTAATCTGTGCATGGGGGACGTACATAGTTGGACCCGGATCGTTGTTCAGACCGTTATCACGAAGATCGCCGACGATCCCAATAATCTGGCGGGAACTATCGTTGAACTGCGGCCCAAGACTTCGCCCTATAATGAGCTGATCCGCCAGAGGATCGCCCTGGGGCCAGAACCGTTTGGCCATGGCCTGATTAATGATTACGACGGGAGGCGATCCCGCGCCGTCTTGATCAGTGAACGCCCGCCCTCTTAGGAGCGGGATTTTGAATACATCGAAGTAACCGGCGGTGGTGAACATGTAGCGCCCGCCGCCGTGTGCGCTTCCTTCCAGGGGCCGGCCCACGATAACGAAGGGCAGCCCGATGCCGTTTTCCAGCGGTACACAACACGTAACGCCTGCGCTCTCCACGCCCGCCAGGCCTTTGAGGCGCTCGATGCCCTGTCGCAGTAACTGTTCCACGGCGGTCGTTTTCGTGAAACGCGGTTCGTTCAGAGACATTCGTAGCGTCAGGACGTTATGCGAATCGAAGCCGGGATTTACGGAACGAAGGGCGGTGAAGGTTCGCAGCAGCAGCCCAGATCCGATGAGCAAGATCAGAGCCAGCGCCGTTTCCGTCACCACCAGCAGAGAGCGGGCTTTGTTGTGTCGGAAACTGGTGCCTCCACGGCCGGTGGATTCCTTGATGGTGCTGCTGAGATCGGCGCGCGAGGCCTGGAGCGCCGGAAAGAGACCGAACAGGATGCCGGTCGCCGCCGATAGTCCGAGTGTGAACAGGACCACCCGCATATCCATGGATACGGCATTGCCTTGCAGCCCCACGCGCGGGATGTTGCCAGGATTCAAGCTCAGAATGCCGCGAATACCCGCGGACCCCAGTCCCAACCCGAGCAGTCCGCCGGCTAGCGACAAAACCACGCTCTCGGTCAGCAGTTGACGAATGATTCGTCCGCGTCCGGCGCCGATGGCAGCGCGAATCGCGATTTCCCTCCTGCGTCCCGTCGCGCGCGCCAGCAGAAGATTGGCGACGTTGGCGCATGCAATCAGCAGGACGAAACCCACGGCGCCGAGCAGAACCCAGAGAAGCGTGCGTACCCCGCTCACCAGCACGTCGCTGAGTGGTTGCACACCGAAGGTTCCCTGCGGAGGGAGGCTGTTCGGATAAGTCTTGCGAAAGCCCTCCGTCGCGGCCTTGAGCTGTTGGTTCGCGGAGGCGAGGCTTACGCCCGGCTTCAGACGGCCGGCCACCTGCAGGTAGTTCCCCTGATTTGTACTATAGGGATCCAGCCGGAACGGCACGTAGACGTCGGGTGGCTGGTCGATCTCGATCTTCAAGCTGGGCCCCACCACTCCGATGATTTCGTGGGGAGTTCCGCTGAGTGTGATGGTTTTGCCGATCACGTTTGGATCGGCCGCAAAGCGGTTCTGCCAGAATCCGTAGGCCAGCACCGCTACATCGCGCCCGCCGGGACGATCTTCGTCCTGCGTATAGGTTCTCCCGTAAACCGTCGTGGCGCCATACAAGGAAAAGAAATCCGCACTGGCCTGGGTCTTCTGAATCTGCTCCGGCAAGTCGCCCGCCTTGTAGTTCGCGACGCCGAAGGTCCACGCGGAAACGTCCTGAAACACGTCGGTCTGGGAGCGAAAGAAGTTGAACTTCACCGGTGAGGCGCCGAAACCCGATCCTTGCGGCGATACGTTCATGAACATGACAATCCGCTCGGGGTCGGGGAAGTTCACCGGCTTGAGCAGCACGGTGTTGATGAGGGAAAAGATGGCGGTGTTAGCTCCCACGCCGAGCGCTAGCGCGAGAACCGCCGTTAGCGTAAAAGCCGGGGCTTGGAGGAACATTCGGATGGAGTGCTTGAGGTCCTGCAGAAAAGATCCCACGTCCTCTCCTCTAGAAGGAATACCTTCGGACTGGGAAAACGTTTCCAAAAAAAACGCCGGGAGAGGTTCTCCTCCCCCGGCGTCGAAACGGCAGATGCGAACGAACTACGCCTTCACCGACTTGTGCGGGTCGATGATGAACTTCTTGGCCGCGCCCTTGTCGAAGTCCTTATAGCCCTGCGGCGCTTCGTCCAGCGAAATGATGGTGGCATTGACCGCCTTGGCGGGATGCACCTTGTCGTACAGGATCGCCGTCATGAGCTGGCGGTTGTAGCGCAGCACCGGGCATTGGCCGGTGTGGAAAGAGCACGACTTCGCCCATCCCAGACCGATGCGGATCGAGAGGGCGCCGATCTTGGCATTGGCGTCGATCCCACCCGGATCGCCGGTGACGTACAGACCGGGGATACCGACCGAACCGCCCGCGCGAACCACTTCCTGGAGGGAGTTCAGTACCGTGGCCGGACGCTCCACCCCGGCATCCTTGCCCTGCCCGTGCGCCTCAAAACCGACGCAATCCACGGTGCAATCGACCACCGGCTCACCGACGATCTGCTCGATCTGCTGGGCCAGCGTGGCGTCCTTGCGCAGGTCGATGACTTCGCAGCCAAAGCTCTTGGCCTGAGCCAGGCGCTCCGGGATCATGTCGCCGACGATCACGACTGCTGCGCCGAGCAATTGCGCTCCCGCCGCCGCCGCCAGACCGACCGGGCCTGCGCCCGCGATGTAAACCGTGGTGCCCGGTCCAACACCGGCCTGAATGCAGCCGTGATATCCGGTCGGGAAGATGTCGGACAGAAGCGTCAGGTCCTTGATCTTCGCCATCGCTTTTTCTTTGTTGGGGAACTTGATCAGGTTGAAGTCGGCGTAGGGAACCAGCACATACTCTGCTTGCCCGCCGACCCATCCGCCCATGTCCACATAACCGTACGCCGCGCCCGGACGAGCCGGATTCACCGTCAGGCAGATGCCGGTCTTGCCTTCGCGGCAATTGCGGCAGCGCCCGCAGGCGATGTTGAACGGCACCGTCACCAGGTCGCCGACGTTCAGCATTTCAACGTCGCTGCCCTTCTCGATGATTTCCCCCGTGATTTCGTGGCCCAGGATCAGGCCCTGAGGGGCCGTGGTGCGGCCGCGGACCATGTGTTGATCCGACCCGCAGATGTTGGTCGTCACAACTTTCAGGATGACGCCGTGAGGAGCGTCTTTTCCGCCGAACGGGTCGGTCTCGCTCTTGGGCATCTTCAGCTTCGGGTAGGGGATGGACTGAACCTGCACCTCACCCGGCTTGATATAAGCTACTCCACGATTCGTTGCCATACTTCCTCTCTCCTCTTACCTTTCTTCATCACTCCGCGCACCGAAGTGCGCTCGAAAATGCCGCGGCGCTCATCGTACGAAGCGTCCGCCAAACTCATGGTGAATCATCATTGTGCGTATATGTTTCAGACACGCGCCAATGAGCTCGCGAGCTTCATCTGGACGCTTACCGAAGCTGCGCGCTCAAGAATTATACCCCACTTCCGCGACTGCGGAAGTAGTGTTGAGACGCGATCGCTGGCGATCGCGTTACAGATGGATGTTACAGATGCGCGACGCGGATGAACAGGCCGGCCAAGCCGCCGCCGATCAGTCCCCCGAGAACCGGGACGGTGAAACCGTAACCGAAATCCGATCCACCCTTCCCAGGGATTGGCAGGATCGCGTGGGCAATCCGTGGACCTAAGTCGCGAGCCGGATTAATGGCGAAGCCGGTGGTGCCTCCCAAGCCGGAGCCGATGGCCCAAATGATCGCGCCGACCAAAAAAGGGGCTAACCCAGGCGCGGGTCCGGTCTTGACCATTGCATGAACCAGGAACGCCAGCAAAAACGTCCCGATGATCTCGCTAAGGAGATTTGCCGCGGTATTCCGGATGGCAGGGCCGGTGCAAAAACAGGCGAGCTTTGATCCGGCGTCCGTGGTTTCGGACCAGTGCGGGAGAAAATGCAGCCAAAGGAGCACTCCCGCGACAAAGGCGCCCAAGATCTGCGCGATCCAGAACGGGATAAGCATGCTGAAGTCCCCGCCGGAAATGGAAAACGCCAGTGTCACGGCTGGATTGATGAAGGCTGCGGGGCTCCCGCAATAAAGCGCAGTGAAGACGCCGGCCATGACACCGACACCATAGCCGAACACGATGGTCAGCCACCCCCCCGCGGACCCCAGCGTCTTCTTCAAGACTACGTTCGCGACAACACCATTGCCCAACAACGCGAGAACCATCGTTCCCATGAATTCGCCGAACAGTCGTGGGTCCATGCAGCTCCTTTGGAAGCTTGAGTGGTGCTTCTGTTTCTCGAACGAATTACGCGAGCTTGCGGAGTTTCGTGACGCGGCCGATTTCGACCCACTCCGCCACGAAGATGTTGCCGGCGTGGTCGAAGCAGGCGCCGTGCGGGTTCACAAACTGGCCCGGGACGAATTTGCTCCGGTCGTCGGTAGTCCGCGGCGGATTGCCCACCAGACCTTCGCCCAGATGAGCCACAACCTTGTTGTCCTTGTCGAGAAGGGTTACGCGGGACGCCAGGTCGGGCACCACGATCATGCCTTTGTGTTCGTGGAAATGGCAAGGCTGAAGAGTTCCCGCGACAACATCAATCGGCTTGTCATCGAGCGTGTAGCGCACGATGCGCTGGTTTCCGCGATCGGCGACCAGCAAGATCGGCTTGGCGGGATCGCGCAGGTCGATCATATTCCCGTGCGGATTGTTCATCGACTCGATCGGCACGTTCCTGGGCACGCCCGCCTGACCCGGAGTACGGGCCGGAGCCGCGCCTCTGCCGCCGCCCTTAGCTTGATCGGGCGCGGGGCCCTTGGCTTGATCTCCGGCGAAAACTGGACCTTTGGCGTCACCGCCTTTGGCCTGATCGCCACCTTTACCTTGGCCGCGACCGCCGCCTTTCGCCTGTCCACCGCCCCCGCCGCCAGGAGCAGCCGCGCTGGCCGGAGGACCGCCGAAAGTGTTCACCAGCTTGGGATACGAGTTCCCCTTCTGGCTGTAGTGGAACATGTAGTAAGAGCCGTAGCCGTCGCCGACCCAGAAATCGCCGTTGGGCGCGATCGCGAAGTTGGTGGGCCGGTAATTCAGGCCCGCCGCGCCTCCGGGGCCAGTGGAACCCGGTCCCTTCTGGTAAATCGGGGAGTCCTGGGGATAGCCCATGGTCCAGATTTCCTCGCCTTTCAGGGTGCGCTTGCTGACGATGCCGTGCTTCTCGTCGCAGAAATACAGATACTCGTCGCGGCCTTCCTTGCTCATAAAAAGGCCGTGCGCGCCGCCGCGGAACATTGGACCGAACGAGCGTACGAACTTACCCTTTTCGTCGAAGACCACGACGCTGTCGGCGCTGGGGCTGTCCTTGTACACGGTATGGTGGATATAGATATGCCCCTGCGAATCCTCGACCACGCTATGGGTGTTGCCGTACTTGATATTCGACGGCAGGTTGCCCCAGTCGTGGATACACTCGTACTTGTGCTCGCCCTCGCCGATAATCGGGTTCTTGGTTCCCGCCTTGTCCTCGGATTTCAGAATGTAAGGCGCCGCTACCACCGCGCCGGCAGCGAGAAAACCACGTCGAGTCATATCGTCCATATATGCGTATTCCTTTCAGTCTCAGGCCATTATACGACGCTGCTCTGGTTACGGCTGGACGACCGGGAGCATCTTTTCGTTTCCGGTCATCAGGCACTTGGGATGACCGAATCCGCCCGCGCTCTGGCCGTTAGCGCCGATGTCGAACACGATGTTGTCGGGCCGCATGGGATCGCCCGAAACTCCGCCCACTCCCATCAGGTGATCGAGGCCGAGGTTCTTGCGCAGGCGCCAGGCGATGAAATGATCGGCGCAGGAGGTATCGCCGCTGACGCCGATGCCGCCGACCATCTTCTTGCCCGCCGCGAATAGCGCCAGTCCGCCTCCGAAGACGTTGACGCCGCCGATTTTGCTGCCTTTCATCGGATCCGTGGGCGTACCGAAAAGGCTGGATGGGATCTTGTAGCCGGCGGATTCATTCACCGGATTGCTGAATTGCAGCCCGTACAGGCTGCCGCCCGGCTGAACGGCTGAGAACAAGTTGGCTGTCGAGAGCGACAGGCCGTTGGCTTGCCCGGAACCATTGCTGTTCGATCCGGAATCAAGGCCGAACGCGTTCGCGGTATTCGCCTTCTGGGCGGAGATCACCCGGCTCCCGGGCCATTGCGCGAAACGATCCGTGCCCGAGAACGCCACGGCGCAGACCACTCCGTCGCGGTCGACAATGGTGGCCCACATGTGGTTGTTCAGCCCGCTGGTTTCGTCCTTGGTGGCCTGAGTCAGGGCGGCCTTCAAATGGGCGTGATCCGGCAGAGTGGCGCAGGTCTGGGCGCTGGCGGCTCCCGCGGTACAGGTGATTGCCACGAGGAAAGTGGCGGGACCCGTTAACAAATTCCTGAACAAGTTCCTCTGCAACATGTCGTCTCCTTTTAGTCGTGCTCGGTGGTTAAACGTGATGGGCGCGGCCGAGTGCGACCGTGCGGCCTGAAGGGGATTATACAACGGTTGGGCGGCGGTTTTTCAAAAGAAATTCGGCCAAAAAAACAAGGGGTTGATGGCTCTTGAGCCGTCAACCCCCGTTCACAACCTAAAGTGTCTGATTCCCGCTTACGGTTTGCCGAATTTCGCGGCGTCGATCGCAACGTTGGTCCTGATGTTGGTAATCTTCGCAGTCCATCTGCCGTCCAGCCACAGGAAGGTGTCTTCGAAGGGGAACTTGACTCCGCCGACATCACGATAATCGGAGAAATCCACCTGTTGCGGCGCACGGCCGATCGGAGACGAAGTATAGACGATCATCCGGCCTAGCAGGTTGGTTTTGGTGTCGAAGTACAGCGTCACCAGCAAGCCTCTGGCGGTGCCTCCCTGCACAACGTTGAAGTCCTTATCCCCCAGAGTTTCCATCTGTCCTACCCGCCAGTTCGTGAACAGCGTCTTGATTTGTCCCGGAAAGGCCATCTGGGCGTCAAACCTGACCCCGTCCAGACCGGTTCCGGTCACTTCATACTCACCCAACAATCCTCGCGGAGTCGTGATCCAGCCAGTGCGGCCGTCGAAAGCCCAAACGCTCTTTCCGCGATCGGGATGGTCTTTAAAGCTAATCTCCGTCGTCTTCTGATTGGGAGATTTGGCATAGATGTTAAATTCGCCCTCGCCGCCCAACCCCTCGTATCCAACGCTCTTTCCGGTGGCGACGTAGCTGGTAATGGCGGCCAGACGCTGGGCCCCCCCGAGTGCCGCGATGTACTTGTCGAAAATCGCTGCCGCGGATTGTCCCGGAACCGGTGTGACGAGGTCGTCTCGCTCTGAATTTGGACTACTGTAAACCGCATCCAGCGCGACCGTGGTCGCTGGCCTATCGCGGCCGTGGTGACAAGTCCAGCAGGTCACCATCTGCACTCCGGCGAAGTTGGTCTTGTTGATGTTCCCCAACATCTCGATCATCTTGCGGGCGGTCTTCTTTTGCGGTGTGTCGATCACCCAATCGGCTTTGTCCGAGCCGGCGCCAGGATGGCAATCCGCGCAATCTAGCCCCAGATTGTCGGCGACGAGTCCCATAGCCAGGATGAAGTCGTCGGGGCTCAGCGCGCCGAGTGTGGGGGTGGTTACGTTCTTGAAGAACTGTGCGGCTGTAGGTTTCCCGGAGGCGGCCGCCTTGCCTTGTTCCGGAGCCTTGCTCTGGGTGGCGGCTTTCCCTTTGGTAGCAGCCTTACCCTGCGCTGCGGCTTGACCCAGTAGCTTCGCGCCGGTCAACCCGATCAATGCAAGTATAGCGGCCGCAAGGGTCGCTCTAGACCAGAACTTCATGGTGTTTCCCTCCCAGGGAGTGTGTTACTGATCCGCCCGGACCAAAGCAGCCGGACGAATCGTACGCAAGATGAGCGGAAGCATGACTGCAACCGCTCATCCCGCCGAGGTTGTCTAAAAACTGCTCTAAACCCTTACTGTTCCTTACCCTTGCCCTTGCCTTCTGTCTCCGAGGAGCCGGCGAAAACCTGGCGGCCATCGGCCAGCTTTACGGTCCGGGCATTGGCCAGCTTGGAGCCGTCCTTAGCGAGGGATCCAGTTACGCTGACGGCATCACCTTTCTTCAGGGAGTTGCGCGTCCAGCCCTGGCGCATGAGGCCATTAGGGCTCCCGAGTTCCAGTTCCCAGTTGCTCACCTCGCCCTTTTCATCTTTCACATCGATATAAAAGCGCGCGTGAGGATTCATCCATTCGACGTTGGTAACTGTTCCGGTAAGCGTCACCGGCTTGGCCGAATCGTATTCGGCGGCAAACGAGTGATGCGCCAGCATCGGCACAGTGCACAGGAGCAGTCCCAGTCCCGCAACGATCACAGCAAGCAATTTAGCCTTCATTTGGCAAACAACCTCCATCCACTTGAGTATATGAGTAGGCACGAGCCCGCCCAACATGCTAGCATACACGCCGTTGGGTTGGGGGTCAAGAGCCTTACTTGGTGGGCGACACAACCTCGAGAGGGGTTACCGAATCCAGGAAAATCCAGCAGGGAATCGCCGCCGCGTAAAGAACCGCTGAGATGTAGAAGGCGACGTTCCAGTTGTTATTGGTCCAGGCGAGCACGTAGCCGATCACGGCCGGGGCTACCGCCCCACCCAGGTTTCCCCAACTATTCATAGCGCCGGAAAGCGTTCCGGCGTACCGGCCGCCCATGTCCATGGTGGCCGCCCAGGACGGTGGCATAGCCAGGTCATTGAAAAAGCTAGCCAGGGAGATCGTGACGACGGCGGCCCGGGCGTCCTGCATGTAGGTCGTCAGGATCAGGAACGAGCAAGCGCCTGTATATCCGAAACTAGCGACGATACGCCGGGTTCGGTCCACGCTCCTGGTCCAGCGCAACAAGCGCTCGCCCAGAAAAACGCTAACGGGATTCCCTAATCCGCCCAGGAATAAAGGAAGCACGCCGAACGTCGCTGCCTGCGCCAGGTCCATGCCCCGGGCTTCGCGCAGATAAGTCGGCAACCAGGTGATATTGAAGTACCAGCCGTACGACAGAAAGAAATACTGCCAGCACAACAGCCATACACGCCCCGACCTCACCAGTTTTCCCCACGGCGCGGCGGCGTGGCCCGCAGCGGAATTCTGATGCGCCCCGCGCAGCAGCTCGCGTTCGCCGTCATTCAGCTTGGGATTGTCCAGAGGATTGTCGCGATACCACAGGAAGAATGCGATCGCCCAGATTACTCCCAGCACTCCGAACAGTCCGAATGCGTGCCGCCATCCAACCCACGTAATCACCACCGCCGCCAAAGGCGGTGTAAAAGCCCCGCCCCAGCGGGCGCTCATCCACATCAGGCCCTGGGCGCGGACACGTTCGCGATCGGGCAGCCAGACGGTGAACATCTTGGTGAGATTCGGGAAACAGCCCGCTTCGCCCGCGCCGAACAGGAAACGCGCCGTCACCAGGGAAGCGTAGTTCCAGGCCCAGCCGGTGGCCGCGGTGAAAAACGACCACCACAGGACGATTCTAAGAATGACGCGGCGTGGTCCCATCCAATCGCCCAGAAATCCGCCGGGGATTTCGAATAGCGAGTAGGCCAGCGCGAAAGCAGTCAGCACCCAGCCCTTCTGGATCGAGTCCAGATCCAGGTCCTTACCGATATAGGGCAGAGCGAACGAAATCGCCACCCGGTCGATATACGTGATGACCGCCAAAGTTACCGTGAAAACCAGGACCCAGTAGCGGACGCGCGTGGGCCGCAGTGTGGCAGTGGCAGACACAGGCTCGATCTTCTCACGTTGTGATACGATTTGTGCCAAATGAACAAAATGTGGTTGGCTCTGGCACTTGCCGCGGCGTTGCTCCCAGCGCAGACCCGCACACTCGACATTTATTGGATCGACGTGGAGGGCGGAGCGGCCACGCTGATCGTCGCTCCCTCGGGAGAATCGCTGCTGGTCGATACCGGTTTCCCGGGGAACGAGGACCGTGACGCGAAGCGGATCGCCGCGGCCGCCGTGGCCGCGGGTCTGACCCGGATCGATAACCTGGTGATCACCCATTTCCACGGCGATCACGTCGGCGGTCTGGCAGCGCTCTCCAAGATGATCCCGATCCGCAAGATCTACGATCACGGCGAGTCGATCGAAAAATCGCAGGAGAAAGGCGCCGGACTGTGGCAGGACTATCTGGCGGCAGCGGGGAACAAGCGCACCGTGGTGAAACCTGGTAACAA
>Ga0134121_10003337_pt1 | contig 13435 bp, 10 predicted proteins | sample KB301_FD_96463 | JGI IMG/M metagenome (GOLD analysis project Ga0134121, IMG submission 96463) | Terrestrial soil microbial communities without Nitrogen fertilizer from Kellogg Biological Station, Michigan, USA - KB3-0-1 | ecosystem: Environmental > Terrestrial > Soil > Unclassified ...
TCCGGCTTTCCCTTACACTCTTCCTGGCGGGTTGCTGGCTCCATCTGGGACTCCTTTCCGTAAAAAGTATCCCAGAACTATAACCGGTGACCCGCTTTTCCACCCCTGCATAGCATCTACGGGCAATGCTGTTCATTTAGCGATCTCGAAGCCGAGATTCATCCGGAGTGGTCGAGTTCTCTTGGAACGGCTGCGGGTGGGAAATTTGCTGACCTTGCGCTTGACGGCCCGAGGGTTGTGACGTCCCCTACTGGAGACGACTCGGCCTTCTAGGATCTCATCCAGCAGGGCCTGATGAAGCTTCTTCAGGCCCTGAGGGGGGAAATGCGAACGCGGTCATAATCTTCCGCTTGACGACTCGGACGGCGTGGACAAAGGAGAGCTCATCCGGGTCGACTTGAGCCCGCAAGGCTGACTCGTGCATCAGCCCACGGACGGCGAAGTGTGCCAGCATCAAGCCGTAAAACTCCTGGTAAACCAGTTCGGGTGTCTTACTACGCAGGACGATCTTGCGTCCGCGTAGATGGGTTTTCAACTCGTCGAACGCGGCTTCGATCTCCCAGCGCTCATGGTAGAGAGCAGCTAGTTCCAGAGCTGGCGCTTGGTGCTCGTCGAGAAGGCTGGTCACGAGGCGGTAGGAGGGCTCGGCGTCCTTCAGGCCCGTGAGCTGGTAGTCGATGACGCGGACGATCTGACCGTTGCGATCCCTCTCACGATCCTTGTTGGAAGGATAGATCTTGCTGAGGTAGGAGCCGTCGGAGAGGCGTTTGATCGGTGCCAAGATCCGACTCGTCTTGACACGCCAGAGCAGGTCGGCTCCTGTGCGGGTGGCCTTTTGCCACAGCTCAAACCCGAAAAACAAGCGGTCGGCTAAGCACAACCAACCCGGTTGGAGTTGCTCCACAACGTCGCGGGCCAGTTCCAACTCCGGGGTCGCATAGCTGCCCACTCGGGCACCGAACAGCACATGGGTGCCGTTCTCCACCAACGCAACGAATCGCAGTTGAGGAAATCCGGATTGGCCCCGAGTTGCCGTAGCACGACCGAAAGCGGCTTCATTCTCCGCTGTGTCGGCCAGATCCAGGGTGCTCCCGTCGAGGCTTACCAGAGTCCAAGTCCGATACTGAGCCCCTCGGGTCTGAGGCTGTGCGATCGGGCCAACCAAGTCCTGATAGAGCCTACGCAGTGGCTCTGCTCCCAACCGAGAGCGCGCCTGAGAGATGCCGGAACGGCCTGTACGCCGGATTCGCTGGACCGGCAGTCCCAACCACTGCAGTCCCTCCAACAGGCAACGCAGCACTTCTCCGTAGGAGACCTCCATGTACAGAGCCAGCGCGATGACGTAGTACACCACCACGTGAGCGGGAAGGTGGCGCTGACGCTGGCTCTGCCGGCCCGTCTGCTCAAGGACTTCATGGATTTTGCTCAACGGGAAGCAAGCTGATAAGGCCCCGAGGCTGATGAAGTCGGTAATTCTCGTCCCCGCAGGTAACGTCGCAACGGATCTTGACATGGCTATTAGTTCCCTCCTCACGGAAAGAATAGCGCTATCCGAGAACTAAGTAAACAGTATTGGGGCTACGGGTCTGCCGCCCTCCGGGCTCGCGGTGTGGGCCCGCGGAAGGTGCACCGAAGGATCGGCGGAAGACCGCCAAAACAAAACCTGCTATCGCCAGCCTCTCCCCACCTTCGCCGATAGAAGAGGGAGCCGTTTGCCGAGTTGACCGAGGTCTCATCACCGATGCCCCCCACTGTAGAGACGCCCGCGGGGAACCCCGCGGGGCGTCTCCTCGGAGCGACGATCCTCACAACCACCTGGAGGGTCTGAACACCGACAAAAACGCGCCCCTGAATCATCTCGGCCACACACCAAGGCTCCGTAGGCGACACACGACGCGCATGGTATCGCGGCCCTTCAGGCCGCACCTTGATGTTCCATCCAGTTTACCCAGGGCGTTGCCCCGGGCTGAGGAATCACGACCCCTTGGGCCGTCCTGGCACAACCTCCTACGCGACGACGTAACCGTAAAGCCGGGCCAACGGTCCGAGATCCCTCAGCCCAGTCCAGCGGGCTGGGTTGTGGCCTACACTCCTATTTTTGCACCCCAACGGGGAGCGATAATCGTTCGGCTCGGTGCTCGGCTCGATGTTCGCGAGAGTATCCTGCAAGAAAAGTCTGGCTCTTGGCATGGGCTCATTGATATAGCCATAGAACTCTTTCCGATTGACGCTGGCTCCCGTAAGGTGTACCGTCAAGCAGGAGGCTTTTATGTCAGAAAAAAATGAGCTGTTCGTTGAACGCCGGCCGCAGGGCGATTACGCAGTCCGGCGGCCCAACTCAGAGAGAGCCAGCGTCGTAAAGGAAACCCAAGCTGAGGCCATTGCCAGCGCCCGAAAGCTTGAGCCCAGCGCTGCGATCCTTGTGGAGCGGGTGCGAACCACTGCCTACGGTAAACCGGACAAGTGGCGTAAGCCATAAAGCCCCGAGGAGGAGTCCCGCCGCTCCAGGCTGGGTTTTGATCTGGTGTTTTGAAGTGGATGTGATAGCCGCCATCCATGTAGCTGTGAGTATTTACCTTTCGCGAATGTGAATTCCCGCGATGAAATGCCTAATGTCACCATCGTTGATACCGCTGGTCGGCTTTCTATTTGAGGGACCGACGCTTGCTCATGAACACCTCTCCGCGGCGGGCCAAGTGGGGCGGCCGGTCTGGGATATGCGGGCTTTTCTCGCCGATCTCGAAAAGCGCGTCGGACTGGGAGCGTGGTCTTCCTCCGTGGCAATGCGCGTGCAGCTCTTGGCGAAGCGCATGCGCGAGTTGGAGCGAGCGAAATCTGGCCGCTTCTATGCGCGCTCCTTTGAGCTCGACCAACTCGGGACGGCAAAAGCCCTTCTCGGATGGCGGGACGAACTTGTCATGGCGGGGTGGAACGGTGAGGAAATTCCCGGCGGAGGCGAGCGACTCGCGACCTTGCGAGAGCTGTGGGCGGACGCCGATTTGCCCCCTGGCTTTCCTGACCGACTTCGTCGCGTCGAAGGGGAACTCCACTCCTCATGCGCTCTTTACGACGCTCTCCAACTCGCCGAATCGCGCGAGCTGTTGCCCGATCGATGGCAGCGCGTGTTGGGGCTGCTCGAGGAGAGCGGCACAGAGGTCCGCGAAGAACAGATCTCGCTTCCGGGCCGTCAGGACGATTCCGATCTTGGCCGCCTCCAGATGCTCCTGCGCGGCGATAAAAGGCAATGTGGCCCCTTGCGGAGCGATGGAACTCTCATAGTTTTGCGCGCAGAGAGCTCATGGGAGCTGGGCAACGCTGTCGCAGCGCTCCTGCGCGGGTGGTCGGAATCCTCCACTGCGATCGTGCGGGGAGGGGACATTCGCGCGCTGGATGTCGCACTCGCGAGGCAGGGACTCGCGAGCCAAGGTGTGGAAGCCGTGAGTTCATGGCGTCCGGCGCTGCAGGTGTTGCCACTCGCGGTCGAGCTGGCGTTCGAGCCGCGTGATCCGGCCCGCGTCCTCGAGCTCCTGACGCTTCCTCATGGACCATTTGGCTTTGCTGGTGCCATTCTGGCGAACGCGCTTGCAAAGGCTCCCGGAATTGGCGGCCCACAATGGCGGAGAGCGAAAGAACAGATCGCGACGATAACTCGTGCCTCTGAACTAGCCCTTGCGGAGCGCGAAGGGCTCGCACCCGAAGTTGCCACGCGAACCGCGAATGCCCTCGTTGAGAAGCGGCTTGCCAGAATCGCTGAGTGGCTGGAAACACCCGCTCCGCTCGCGATCAAGGGGGCACCGCGCGCGATGCTTCGTAGCGTTGGAGAGCGGGTTCGGGCGTGGCTTCAAAGGCGACTGGTAATGGCGCGTGAGGCTGCGGCGCTTACGCCGACCGACCAGCAGCTCGCCGCGCGCGCCGCGATACTTGCAACGGCATTCGCGCGCGCCGAGGCGTTCCACGAGGCACTGAGCTACGAAACACGGGAGATCCTTGATCTCGTCGATGCGAGACTGCTCGTCGACGAGGTCTCTGGTGAGGGGCACGCGTTATCGCTCGCGGAGGAGGAGACTGGGCGAATCGATCATGCCGCGTCACCCGCGAATGTTCGCTGCTCGCGTGACGTGGTCGTGTGGTGGCACTGCGTGAGCACCACCGCATGGCGACCACCGGTCCAGCCGTGGAGGCGGGCTGAACTCGCGGCTCTACGAAGCGCCGGCGTCAACCTGTCCGATCCGTCGCATCGACTCGCGGCCGAGTCACGAACTTGGCAACACGTGGTGCACGCTGCACAAAGGCGGCTCGTCCTTGCCATACCGCGCTGGGAGCGCGGCAATCTAACGGAACCACATCCGATCTACCAGGAAATTGCCGCACGGTTCGGTACCGATCCCCTGGGTTTGGTCGGCGTTACGCTCGACGCGCGCGACTTGCTTGGGGGCTACGCCGGCCTATTAGACTCGCAGAGCTTGCCCGCATTGGTGGAACTCGGCCCGATTCACTTACCGACCGCTCGTGATGAGTGGCATCTCGATCCCGACTTGCTTCACGCGCCCACAATACACACAGCGACAAGCCTTGATGAACTCCTTGGCTGTCCGCTCCAGTGGATACTGAAGAATGGTGCCTACCTTCGCGCGGGCCCCCTCGCGTCGATTCCCAGCGGCCCGCAGTTGAACGGCATCGTTGGGCACCGCCTCGTCGAAGAACTGCATCGGGCTGGTGCAATGGATAAACTCGACGCGCTCGGGCATGCAATCGCCGCGCGCCTCGACTCGTTCATCCGTGAGGAGGCAGCCGTCTTACTGCGGCCAGGGATGACATTCGAGCTTAGGCAGCTCAAGCGGCAGCTAGAGCAATCTATCGTTCGCCTGGCCGAAGTGCTCGCGCATTCGAACCTCACAGTGACCGATGTCGAAAAAGACGTAGAGACGGAGTGGCGCACCGGAAAGTTGTCCGGCCGGCTCGATGTGTTGCTGTACGCGTCGGATGGGCGCAAGATCGTGCTGGATCTGAAGTGGGGGCGAAAGACATACAAGGATCGCCTTGAACAGGGATTGGCCACGCAACTCGCCGTCTACGTTGCGGCGCTCCGAGGAGCCACTGCGGAAGCGTTGCCACACGCTGCGTACTTCTCGCTCAGCCGCGGAGAGATCCTTGCCACTAGCGAAGCACCGTTTTCGGGAGTCGCGCCAACGGCCGGCCCCGCCATCCAGGAAACGCTTGCAAAGCTCGAGAGAACGGTCGAGCGCATCGAGACCACCCTCATGGCAGGACGGGTCCCGGTGACCGGCGTGAAGGGTGCCAAGCCCCTTTTGCGCGTGTTGAACATCGACGAAACGGAAGATTCGACCTATTTGCAGCTAACTCAAGGCGATGCGTGCGTAGATTGCTTGTACGGGGCGCTATGTGGCCGAGCCTGGGAGACATTGCCGTGAGCCCGCCATCCGAGTCCGCCCGGCGTATTACGCTCGTTGGCGCGAGCGCTGGAAGCGGCAAGACAACGCGCCTCACGACCGAGGTCACGAGCGCGCTCCGCAAGGATACGAAACTCGACGGCCTCGTTGCGGTGACTTACACGCGCAAGGCTGCCGCCGAGCTCACCGCGCGCATCCGACATTCGCTGATAAAGGAAGGAGAGCACGAAGCCGCTCAACGGCTTCCACTCGCATACGTGGGCACGGTTCACTCGGTGTGCCTCCGACTGCTTCAAGAATTTGCGATCGACGCTGGTTTGCCGCCCGCCGTTAGTGTGGTACCGGGAGCAGAGGTGCGACTCCTGCGCGAGGCGCTCGAGTCTGCGCTGCAGCCAGACCTCAGGGGCCGGATTGAGGAACTTGCCGCCAAGTTCCAGATCCGCTGGGACGCCAAGATACAGAGAGTCGACTGGATTACTCCTGTCCAAGACATCATGACGCTCGCACGTTCCAACCGGATGCCACCCGAAGCGCTACAGCAAATGGGGCAGCGGTCCGCAGACCAGCTCCTTTCCCTGTTCGAAGAGCCTCCAGCCAACGAAGAGACGCTCGATCGTGATTTCCTGGCTGCTCTTGAACGCGCCGCGACGGCGCTCGCCGACGTGGACGATGGCCAGACGAACACAGACTCGGCGCGTGCGGCAGTCGCCGAGACCCTCCGAGTTGCGCGGAGACAGTCCACGCGCTGGGGCGACTGGGTAAGACTCACAAACCTGCAGCCCGGCAAAGCCGCAAAGCACGCCGTCGCCCCGCTGCAGCTCGTGGCCTCGCGCGTTTTGCAGCACCCGAGGCTCCGGGAAGAGCTTCACGAATACACGTTGGCCATCTACGCCGCAGCAGCAAGTGGATTGATCGCGTACAGCCAGTGGAAAAAGCGCCGCAGGCTCGTCGACTTCGTGGACATGGTCGACGGCGCGCTGACACTCCTAGAAGCCCCATCTATCGCCAGCGAAATCCGAGACCGCCTATCGCTGCTCGCAGTCGACGAGTTCCAGGATACCAGCCCAGTTCAGCTCGCTCTGTTTGTTCAACTGCACGCCTTGGCGGGTCGCTCGTTCTGGGTCGGCGATAGAAAGCAGTGCATTTTTGAATTCGCTGGCGCTGACCCATCGCTCATGGAAACACTCATCACTTGGGTAAACGAAGGCGGGGGCGAAACTTCGCACCTCCCTTTTAACTGGCGCGCGCGGCCGGAGCTAGTCACCATGTGCTCCCAGCTCTTCTCTAGAGCGTTGGCGCGGCACGGGTACAGCATTGAGGAGATCGTAGTCACAGCGAAGCGAGGCACGCCTGAGAGACTCGCAAAGCTTGCTCCACTCGGAGTGTGGTTGCTCGACACGAAAAGCCAGGCGGGCGACGCTGAAGCGATCGCCGAGGGTATACGGCGTCTTTTAGCAGTTCCGGCGCAGACTCCCGTCGTCGATCGCGCGACCGATGATGTGCGAGACGTCAGCCCCGGCGACATCGCGATCCTCATAGCCACTAACGCAGAGGCGGAGCGACTCGCGACAGCCCTCGGGCGACGGGGAGTTCGTGCGAACGTAGCACGTGCCGGGCTCCTCGCGACACCCGAAGGAACGCTGGTAACTGCCGCCCTCCGCACCCTCCTGGATAAGCGGGACTCGCTCTCGCGTGCAGTGATTGACGCACTCACAGGGTACGACGGGATGGAACCCGAGGCGTGGCTTACTGATCGGCTCAGAGAAGAGCAGATCCGGCACGACGGCAATGACTTGGATGCGCCCTCATGCGACACCCGTTCGGTAGCGGTGAAGGTTGTCGAAGCGCTCGTGCCAGATCTCGAAGGTGCTTCGCCGACGGAGGCGCTCGACCGCGTGCTCGCTGCGCTGGACATGATTGCTATCGCAAGCCGCTGGCCTGATCCCGCACAGCGCGTAGCCAACCTCGACTCCCTGCGCGCAATGGCAAAGGACTACGAGAACCGCTGTGCTTACGAACGCGAGGCAGCAACAATTGCCGGCCTACTTCGGTATTTCGACGAGGCCGCGCGGAAGGTGCTCATGCGCGAAGAAATGCGCGCCTCGGACGAGCAGCACGCGGCCGCAGATGGCGGCGCCGTCACTGTGTTCACGTACCACCACGCGAAGGGACTCGAATGGCCGATTGTAGTCCTCGCCAGTCTGGGACGTTCCGAGCGGCGGCATGCGTTTGACGTGTGGCCCGAAACAGACCGGTTGTCTTTCGACCCAGCGAATCCCCTTGGCGACCGATGGATTCGGTACTGGCCGTGGCCTTTCGGCCAGAGCACGAAGACTCCTCTAAGGAAGCGCGCTGAGGATTCCGAGGTTGGACGGGCCGTTGCCGATCGCGAGGAACGCGAGCGGGTACGGTTGCTTTACGTCGGCTTCACACGCGCGCGCGATCACCTCGTCCTCGCGGCGCGTCTCGGCAAGAAAGGCGTTAGTACGGACTGGCTCGATGAGCTCCGGCATACAAGCGGTGAGAAGCTGCTGGAGCTCCCGTGTGATGAATCCGAAGGGACTGTCTTTTTGGGAGAGGCGGGGAACCAGGTTCGCATCGCGGCGCGCGTCTGGAAACTAAGCTCGGGAAATGAGCCGCCACTGCGTTTGGACACCGACTCTCGAACGCTCGTTTTCGCTCGGCCGGACGCGCCTAAACGCACTCTTCAGCCCTACTGTATCCAGCCGTCGCGGGCGGCAGTAGACTGGCTGGAAACGGTAAAGCCGTGCGAGGTAATTGAGTGCCGCTCTATTGGCGAACGGTTGACGCTGGGCGATACGCGTGGCGTCGACTGGAGCATCGTGGGCAACGCGATTCACGATTTCCTTCTGGCCGATGCCCACAATCTGACAGAGGGCACCCGGCGAGCGCGGGCTGAGCGTATCCTGGCGGCTTCAGAACTGCTCTCCGTGCTCGGCCCGGATAGCCTGCTTCGAGCTGGTAATCAGCTTCGCAAATGGATTGAGTCGGCTTGGCCTGGCGCGATGTGGTACCGCGAAATGCCGGTGACGGTCGCGATCACTACACCCGACGGGGATAGGCGACTCTCCGGAATGATGGATTTGCTTCTCGTGACAACCGACGGGGCGGTGATCATCGACCACAAGAGTTATCCGGGCGGTGAGGCAACCTGGGAAGAAAAGGCGCGCGAGCACGCGCCACAACTCAACGCGTACGCATACGCACTTAAGGCTTCTGGGCTGAAGGTTATCGCCAAGTGGCTTCACTTTCCGGTTAGTGCGGGCGTCGCAAGGCTAGTCTGAACTCGCGCGGAAAAGGTCCTCGCCCGGAAGGCGGCTTGCTCAAGGAAGATCAGTCCCACTTCAGCAAGGATCCCGTCCAAGGCCGACAGCGGGATCGTTGGGGTTGATCGGGCCCGGGCTGCCGCCCCGGCGGAGACGTCCCGCCTTCCATGGCCTGCTGCCGGTGCGTGACCCGGAGCTCCATGGACTGCGGGCCGTGTCGTGAACGGGCTGGGATCGTCTCTACGTCCTCCGGCCAAGCCCGCCATGCCCTGCGAGTCACCTGCTGCATCCAACGCTTCATCTGCGAGGTCCTGCGCTTGACCGGGCATGCTCTGCGTGATACCCGCCACACCCGGCGATTCACCTGCCACGCCAGCCGTTTCATCGGCCACGCCCTGCCCTTCACCTGCCACGCCAGGCGCGTAACCTGCCATGCCAGGTTTTACATCTGCCATGCCAGGTGTGTCACCTGCCACGCCATGTGTTTCACCTGCCATGCCCGATGTCTCGCCAGCCATGGCAGATGTTCGACCTGCCACGCCCGATGTTCCACCTGCCCTGCCCGATTTTTCACCTGCCATGGCAGGCGTTTCATCTGCCACGTCCGGTGCTTCACCTGCCATGCCAGATGTTCCACCTCCCTTGCCATTTCTTTCGCCTGCCATGCCCGGTTTCAAATCTGCCATGCCATTTGTCTCGCCTGCCATGTCATGTGGTCCACCTGCCATGCCCGGTCTCACACCTGCCACGCCACTTGCTCGACCTGCCATGCCCGGTGTTCGACCTGCCATGCCATGTCTACCACCTACCACGTCCGGAATGACGCCGGGCAGGTCATGCGGGATGCCGGGCCGGACAGGCGAAGCGTCGAGAGCGTCCGGCGAGGCGGCTGGCAGGGCCGGCGACGCATCGGACGATCGCCGCGAGAGGATTGGGAGGGCTGGGAACGGGCGGGGCCGACAAAAAAAGGGGGCGTGCACTCGGCACGCCCCCCGGAAGGTTCCTACTTGATGCTCGGCGAGGTCTAGACAGGGGTCGTAGCCGGTGTCTCGGGCGGCACCACGGTCGGCTTGGGGCGAGCTCGGAGGGGCTGAACGCCGAACTCCACCAGCTTGTCGCTGCCGTTGCCGTAGTGCTGCTTGACGAGGACCTTCAGCACGGTGGTCAGCTTGTCCCCCTGCTCGAACAGAGTCGCAAGGCGCTTGGAGCTCAGTTGCTTGCTGGCCCGGAAGGCGGCCTGCTCGAGGAAGATCTGATCCACCTCGACGAGGATCTTGTCCAGAGCCGCCAACGGGATCGCCGCCTGCGGCAGCTCGGCGGCATTGGCGGCCACCGAGCCCGAGACCGTCCGCCACACCTTGTTCCGGTCCCCCAGCCGCGCCGACCTCTGCCGCTTCGGGGTGCCATCCGCGTTCGTCTTCTTCTTAGCCATGGTCCTACTCTCCTTTCTTGAGCCCTTTCAGGGCTCTTTGACCCGAAGCCTTCATGGCTCCGGAATACCTAAATCGCTTGACGAGTACCTCTTACTGTCCTTCGATCTACCCGAAATTTCCGTTTACCGTTTTGTGACGGCGTGATCTTCTTTCAACAGGCACAAAATGTCAAGCACGGTTATTAATTGTAATTTTTGAACGGCGGCAAGGGCTTGACGGTCCCTTGGCGAGGGCCGGCTGACGCTCGGGTCGAAGCCCTGATCGGAGGCAAAGAAGCTCGGGTGAGGAGGATCTTGGAGCTATGCCAGAGCTATCGCGCCCCGTTGGGGCGCAATAGGTGGAGGAGGGTCGCAACCCAGCCCGTTGGGCTGGGCTTAGGGATCTCGGACCTTTGGCCCGGGGCTGGGGGTAGGTTCGGGGAGTCGCCGGGAGGGGGCGGTCGGGAGAAGAGGGCCGGGGGTGATGAGGGGAGGTACGTCGACGCGCCGCCGAAGGTTGTGGTGTTTACAACCTTCCTCTCCGCGCCGGAGACGCCCCGCGGGGTTCCCCACGGGGCGTCTCTACGTTGGGAACGGTGTCGATCAGCGGACCGTTGTGCTGTTCTCCCTCCAGGCCTACTTCTTCCCGTGCTCGTAGAATCCCCGCCCGCTCTTCCTTCCCAGGCGGCCGGCGAGGACCATCTGCTTGAGGAGGGCGGGCGGCGCGTAGCGCTTCTCCCGGTACTCCTCGAACATGATGTTGGCGATGTAGTAGGTGGTATCGAGACCCACGAAGTCGAGCAGGGTGAAGGGGCCCATCGGGTAGCCGCAGCCGAGCTGCATGCCCTTGTCGATGTCCTCGACGGTGCCCACGCCCTCCTCCAGGGCGCGGATGGCGTCCAGCAGATAGGGCACCAGGAGACGGTTGACGACGAAGCCCGAGTTGTCGCGGCAGGCGATGGGCTCCTTGCCCAGCGACTTGGCGAACTCGAAGGCGGTGTCGAAGGTCTCTCCGGAGGTGACGATGGTGCGCACCACCTCGACGAGCTTCATCACCGGCACGGGATTGAAGAAGTGCAGACCCACGAACTGGTCCGGCCGCTTGGTGAACATGGCGATCTGGGTGATGGTCAGCGACGAGGTGTTGCTGGCGAAGATCGCCTCCGCCTTCACCGCCTCGTCCAGCGCGCCGAAGGTCTTCTTCTTCTCCTCCAGGTTCTCGACGATCGCCTCCACCACGAGGTCGCAATCGGCCAGGGCCGAAAGGTCGGTGACGGTGCCCGAGAGCCGGGAGACCGCCTCGTCGCGCGCTCCGGCCTCCATCTTCCCCTTCTCCACCGCCTTGTCCATGGAGCCGCGGATGCGGGCCATCCCCTTGTCCAGCAGCTCTTCGGTGACCTCGCGCACCACCGTGTCGTAACCGGCCCGGGCCGCCACCTCAGCGATCCCGGAGCCCATCAGGCCGGAGCCCAGGACTCCCACCTTCTTGATCTTCTTCATCGCACCCCTCCTATCTTCAGATGATTTCGTTTTCGGATTCTTCCGCGATCTCTCGCGTCTGGCCGCCCTCTCGCTCGTCCCCGGCCAGCCGGCGCAGCCGCAGCCGGCGCGCTCCGGGTACGGCGAAGGGCAGCCGCTCGGCCCATTCCACCACTTTCACCCCCGGTCCGGCCAGCAGCTCGTCGAGGCCGAGCCCCGCCGTCTCCTCCGCCGTGAGACGGTAGAGGTCGACGTGCACCAGCCGGCCGCCGCTCCCCTCGTGCTCGCGGATGATGGTGAAGGTCGGCGACTGCACCTCGCGGGCGTCGATGCCCAGTCCCTCGCCGATGCCGCGGGCGAGGACGGTCTTGCCGCTCCCCAGCTCCCCGGAAAGCAGGAGCACGCCATCCGGCGCCAGCTCCCGGGCCAGGGCGCGCCCGTGCTCCCGGGTCTCCTCCTCGCTCCTAGTGATGATGACCGTGGCCGTGATCCTCGGCGGCATCGTCGTCGTCTTCCTCCCCCAGCAGCACCTTGAAGGCCCCGGGGAGGATGCTCACCAGGTCGCCCGCAGCCAGGTTCCCCGCCCGCAGCCGGTCGGCGGCGAGGTCGCCCGCCAGGCCGTGCAGGTAGACGGCAAGGAGGGTGGCGTCCAGCGCGTCGAGCCCCTGGGCGAGCAGGCCGGCGAGGATACCGGTGAGCACGTCGCCCACGCCGCCCGTCGCCATGCCGGAGTTGCCCGTGGGATTGACGAACACCGCCGTGCCCGAGGCCACCAGCGTCTGGTGCCCCTTGAGCACGACGATGGCGCCGGTCTCCTCGGCGGCGCCACGGGCGGCGGCGAGGCGGTCCTCCTGGATGCGCGCCGTGGAGCAGCCCAGCAGCCGCCCGAGCTCGCCCGGGTGCGGCGTCAGAATCGTCTCCGCCCGCCGGCTCTTGAGCTCGCCCGCCCGGCCGGCGAAGGCGTTGAGGCCGTCCGCGTCCAGCACCAGGGGGAGCGGGCACTCCTTGGCGATGCGCCGGATGGCGGTGAAGGTCGCGGCGTCCTGCCCCAGGCCGGGGCCGATCGCCAGCACGGCCTTCCCCTCCGCAGCCTCCAGCACGGCGTCGGCGGCGCTCTCGGCGATCTGCCCCGAAGCGCCGGCAGGCAGGCCCAGGGTCATGGATTCGATGGAGCCGAGGTCCACGGTCTGCAGCAGGGGCTCCGGAACCGCCACCGTCACCAGCCCAGCGCCGGAGCGCACGGCGGCGCGGGCCGCGAGAATGGCGGCTCCGGCCTTGCCCGGCGAGCCCGCCAGAATCAGCGCGTGGCCGTAGTCCCCCTTGTGGGTGTCCGGATCGCGGTCGGGCAGCAGATCGGCCAGCTCGTCGGCCCGCAGCAGGTGGAGGTCGCCGGTCTCCTCCTCCAGGTCGTCCACGAGGCGTGGCGGAATCCCCAGGTCTGTGACCACCATCTCCCCCACCGCCTCGGAGGCCGGCGGAAAGACGTGGGCCACCTTGGGGGCCGCGAAGGTCACCGTCAGGTCCGCCAGGACGTGGACCCCGATAGGCTGCGCCTGGCTCGCCGCGAGACCGCTCGGCAGATCGACGGCCACTACCGGCGCGTCGAGCTCGTTGATCAGTTGCACCGCCTCGGCGAACAACCCTTCCACGGGCCGGGCGAGGCCGGTGCCGAAGAGGGCGTCGACGACGACGTCGCACTCCCCCGCCGCCTCGCGGGCCGAGGGCATCACCTCGCGGGAGGCGATCTCCAGGATGGGCAGCTCGGAGCGGCGGCAGATGCCGAGCTGAACGCCGGCGTCGCCCTCCAGCGTCTTGCCGCCGGTGACGAGGAAGATGCGCACCTCGAA
>Ga0134121_10003338_pt1 | contig 13435 bp, 11 predicted proteins | sample KB301_FD_96463 | JGI IMG/M metagenome (GOLD analysis project Ga0134121, IMG submission 96463) | Terrestrial soil microbial communities without Nitrogen fertilizer from Kellogg Biological Station, Michigan, USA - KB3-0-1 | ecosystem: Environmental > Terrestrial > Soil > Unclassified ...
GCGCGTAGACCATTCACGTTCACGATGCCCTGGACTGAGATCGAACCGGTGATGGTGCGCGACTCAACGGCCGTCGCCGCTTTCGACAGCGTGCCGGCGCTGAGAATCGAGATGGCTACGAAGACAGCAAGCGCAGCACGATGAAGTCGATGGTTGCGTGAACCTGTAAGCAGGCGAGTTGATTCTGAGAACGGTTGCATATCGTGACCTCTCTGGTAAGGAATCGAGCAGAGATGCTCGATTGGCAATTCGGATGAATTTTACATCTCGTGCCGATTCGCGAGCGCTTTATCCATCGTCACTTCATCAACATATTCCATGTCACTGCCAACGGGCATGCCCATCGCCAGACGTGTAACACGGATGCCCAGGGGTTTCAATAGCCGGCTGATATAGTTGGCCGTCGCTTCACCTTCAGTGTTTGGATTCGTCGCGAGAATAACTTCGCGCACTTCCACCCCGTCATTGTTTTCGGGTTTCAATCGCGGCAGGAGATTCTCAAGGCGAAGGTCGCTCGGCCGAATGCCGCGAATCGGCGAGAGCGATCCATGCAGCACGTGATAGAGACCTTTGTAACTACGGGTCTTTTCGACGGCGATGAGATCGTACGGCTGTTCGACAACGCACAACAGCGAACGATCCCGCGTTGGCAACGAGCAGAAGCGACAGGGATTTACGTCTGTCAGATTGTTACAAACGGAGCATTCACTGATCTTTTGCTTCACCTCATGCAAAGCCTCGATCAGACGCTCAACATCGACGTCGGGTGCGCGCAGAATGTAAAAAGCCAGCCGCTGCGCAGACTTCTGACCGATGCTCGGCAGGCGTTTGAATTCGTCGATGAGTTTGGTGACGGGTTCGGCGTAATCCAACATGGCGAGTGACCAGTGACGAGTGACCAGTGACGAGCGAAAGAAGAGTCCTTCTTGTCACTAGAATAGATTGCCGAGGCCCGGTGGCAGCATCGATCCCAGTTTGCTCTTCATGGCTTCGTTGACTTTGCGATTGGCTTCATTCAGCGCGGCGATCACCATGTCCTGGAGCATCTCGACATCGTTCTCTTTCACTAGTTCCGGATCGATTTTGAGCGAGAGGATTTCATGATCACCCTTCATCGTGACGGTGACCACGCCGCCGCCGGCGGAAGCTTCGACGCGCAGCTCGTCCATTTCCTGCGCCATCTTTTCCTGCATCTGCTGCGCCTGCTTCATCATTGACTGGATGTTAAGTCCGCCTGGGAATTTCATTTCGTGGTCCTCGCTTTAATCAATATCGATCAGAACTTCGCGATAAGTGCATCGTAACCGCCAACCAAGTTGATTGCAAAGACGTGTCAGAACCGGGAGCGGTAGCGACCGGATCGAGGTCTTCTTTAAGGCGAGGACTAATACCGGTTAATGCGCGTTGCGCTTTGATCCGATCGCGATGCTGCGCACCCTCACCCAACCTCTCCCAGAGGGAGAGGCGAAGATCGCTCCCGGTTCTGACACCCTTTCATTTCGTGCTATAAGCCTTTGTGCGATGACGGAACCGATTCTCAATCAACCTGTCGAACGCGCCATCAAGGCACAAATCAATCTGTACTACGACGTGATCGCCGCCGCGTCGCAACCCGCGCCGCTCTTGATTGCGCTGCATGGTTACGGCGCGAGCAAGTGGCACGCGCTTCGTGAAGCGAAGATGATTGCGCCGGAGGGATTCGCCCTGGCTGCGCTGCAAGGGCCGCATCAGCATCTGCGTGAGCCGAAAGAGAAGGGCGGACCGCTGCGTTTCGGATTTGGGTGGCTGACGAATTTCCATCCGGAAGATTCGGTCGCGGTTCACCATCAAGCCTTGCTCGATATGATTGCGGCTTTGACGGATGAAGGCATAACGGATCGGGCAAGGATTTTTCTGCTCGGCTTTTCACAATCATGTGCTTTGAACTATCGATTCGGCTTCACTCATCCCGATGTGTTGCGCGGCATGATTGGAATCGCGGGTGGCTTGCCCGGCGATTGGGACACCAGCGACCTTTATCAGCCAAGCAACGCGGCGGTGTTTCATTTGGCAGGAAAACACGACGAGTACTATCCGCCATCGCGAGTTGAGAGCTACGAGCCGCAATTAAGACAGCGCGCGAAAGATGTCGAATTTCGCAGCTATCACGCCGGGCACGAGATTTCATCAGAGATGCGCGACGATATTCGCGCGTGGATACAGAAGCGGGTTGGTTGAGGGGAACGTGCTGAACTACTTCGGCGTCTAAGACTCGATGAAACAGAAATCAAGGCTCGCATTTCTCCTGGCGCTTTTGCTGGCGACTGCGGCCTGTCAAAAGCAAATCGCTCGCACGCGCCCGCCGCTCAAGCCTCCCGAACAAGACACAGAGGTTCACGCACTTGGGCCGAACAGTTCGCCCGGTTTACGAGCCATCATCGACGGCGCGATTGATCAGGTGGGGAAGACGACCAGCTACGATCCTTCTTATCAGAAACTCGATTATCCAAACGGCGATGTGCCGATTGAGACCGGTGTGTGCTCAGACGTGATTGTGCGCGCCTTCCGCAAAGCGGGGATCGATTTGCAGAAGGACGTGCACGAAGACATGAAGGCCAACTTCTCTGCCTACTCAACCCGATGGGGATTGAAAGCGCCTGATGCGAATATCGATCATCGTCGCGTGCCGAACCTCATGACCTATTTCGCGCGCAAGGGGAAGTCGCTCACGAGTGTCGCCGGCAGCGAGAACTTTTTGCCGGGCGACATTGTGACTTGGGATTTGGGGCTCGGCACCGATCACGTCGGTATGGTGGTAAATGTTTGGTACAAGCCTTCCCAACGATATCTGATCGTGCACAACATCGGCGGCGGGACGCGGATGGAAGATACGCTCTTCTCGTGGAAGATCACCGGGCACTATCGCTACTTCTGACCTGCCGTTACAGAACCGCGAGCGGTAGCGAGCGGGTTCATGCCGTTCCCTTCAAGAGAAAGGCGAAACACTTCGGTCATATCCTTTATCCCGCTCGCTACCGCTTGCGGTTCTGTAATTGTCCTAGCGCCTTTAGGCGCGTCATGTTATAACGACGCGCCTAAAGGCGCCTTGATTATGAAAGGGGAAACAGTGGCTATAAACATTTGGCTGCGACGCAGCCCGGCGGCAAACTGCGCTGCTGCGATCGGGTTTGCCATCCTGATGCTGCTTTCTCTTTCGCCATCAGTAATCGCCCAACCGTCAAACAATCCCGGCAAAGCTGAAGCCGCCATTCGCGCAGTCCTCGACGCACAAGCTGCCGCCTGGAATCGGGGCGATATTGAAGGTTACATGGATGGCTACGATCGTTCGCCGAAGACCGAGTTCGTCGGTGGGGACAGCATCACGCGCGGCTGGCAGGAAGTTTTCGATCGATACAAGCAGCGTTATGACTCGCGCGAGAAGATGGGCACCCTCACGTTTTCGGATCTTGAAATCAACTTACTCAGCAAAGATGCAGCGCTCGTTTTAGGACGTTGGCGTTTGAAACGCGCGAACGACGAGCCGCACGGCACATTTACTCTGCTATTCCGCAAGACCAAGACCGGTTGGAAGATCGTTCACGATCACACCTCGAGCGCATGAAATGCCTGATGCCGCCCCTTCAAATCTTTCCGTCGTAGAGCGTGAAGTTGAATCGCGCAGCGCGTCGCTCAAGAAGGAACTTGGCCTGCGCGATCTCGTCCTTACGCAAATAGTTTTCGTCTTCGGCACAGTTTGGGTAGGTTTTGCCGCCACGCTCGGCAGATCGCAGATGGCCTTTTGGCTGATCGCGATCGCGACGTTCTATTTGCCGCTGGCGGCCGTGGTTATCTACCTTAACCGCCTCGCGCCGCTCGAAGGCGGACTCTATCAATGGGCCAAGGTGGGCTTTGGCGATTTCGTCGCCTTCCTGGTCGCGTGGAATTTTTGGATCTTTGGCATTTTGGTGATGTCCGGCATCAGCCTGATCATCAAAAAGAACGTTGCCTATGCCATCGGCCCGCGCGCAAACTGGATGCACGAGAATAAATGGATCACCACGCTGGTCGGCGTCGTGCTGATGACATCCTTGATCGCTGCTTCACGCCGGGGTTTGGCTCTCGGCAAGTGGGTGCAGAATTTCGGCGGCGCGATGCTGGTGATTACGGTCGCCACGCTGATCCTGATGCCGTTCATCACCGCCAGTCACGGCAGCCTCGCAAACTATTATCCGTTTTCGCTCAGCCTGCCTGAGATCAACAGTCACAACGTGAATGTTTGCAGCAAGCTCGCGGTCGGCGCGCTATCGGGTTTTGAATACATCGCGATCCTCGCGGGTGAATGCCGCGCGCCCGCCAGAAACATCAGCCGATCGGTTTGGATCTCGGCGCCGATCATCGCGCTGATGTTCATTCTGGGCACTGCCTCGGTGCTGGCTTTCGTCACGCCGGACAAAGTTGATTTGATTGCGCCGATTCCGCAGGTGCTTAGCCTCGGCTTTGGATCGTCCGGCTGGGTCTCGACTTTGATCTCGCTTACGATTTTTGGCGTTGCCGCGCGACAGATCGCTTTAATGAGCATTTATTTCGCCGGCAACACGCGGCTGCCAATGGTGGCCGGCTGGGACAATCTGCTGCCGCAGTGGTTTGCGAAGCTGCACAAAAAATATCGGACGCCGGTGAACTCGATCTTGTTTGTGGGCGCGACGACGCTCGTGTTCAGTCTCGCGCCGCTGATCGGAGTGAAAGAAGCCGAGGCTTTTCAATTTCAAGACAATGCCGCGAGCATTTTCTACGCGCTCATCTACATGGTGCTCTTTGCGATCCCCATCATTGCGATGAAACGATTCGGCGCGCAGGCGCCTTTGTGGTTGAAGATCGCGGCCACCTTAGGATTCATTGCGTCAGCGATCGGCGCGTACTACACCGTGTTCCCGATTATTGAAGTGGAGAGTCGTTTCTTATTCGCCGCCAAGATTATCGTCGTGGTGATTATGGCGAACGCGATGGGCGCCGCGATTTATGCGTTCGATAAGCGACGCGCACGCGATGCCGGAGCGCGCGCATGAACAGGATCAATTCTCGTCGGGTCCTGCTGGGCGGCGCTGTTGCCGGAATCATAATCAATATTGGTGAGGTGGTCCTGAATGGAATTATTCTGCGCGAGCACATCGAAGCTGACATGCAGCGCATGCACATCACGCCGCCCGGCAACGGTTTTGCCGCGCTGGCGATTGCCCTCACATTTGTCTTCGCGGTGATTGCGATTTTTGTTTACGCGATGGCCAGAGCCCGCTTCGGAGCGGGACCAAAGACGGCTGTGCTGGTAGCGCTGCTTCTCTGGTTTTGCGTATACGCGTACAGCGGCACCATCAACATGCTGCTGATAAACGTGCCGCCCAAGCTCGTCGCGATGGTTCTAGCGTGGGGGCTGGTGGAGTATCCTCTCGGCATCCTGGCCGGTGCGGCTCTATATAAAGAGCCGTAAGAATCCTCAAGCTTATGACTCTCGCAATCATTAATTGCTCACAGCTGGTGACGATTGCGGGCGCGCGCCGCGCGCGCACGGGCGGCGATCTGCGGCAACTCGCGATCATTGAGGATGGCGCGATGCTCGTGCGCGGCGAGTACATCGAAGCCGTCGGTCGACGTCGCGAAATTGAAAGCCTGATTGACGCGGACTGTGAAATGATCGACGCGGGCCGGCGCGTCGTGATGCCGGGCTTTGTCGATGCGCACACGCATCCGGTTTTTGCCGGCATCCGCGCGAATGAATTCGAGCAGCGAGCCAGCGGCGCCAGCTATCGCGAGATTGCCGCTCGCGGCGGCGGGATTCGATCGACCGTGCGCGCGACGCGCAATGCTTCGCTAAGCGACCTGGTAAAGGTCGGCAAGCATTACGCGGATTGGTTTCTGCGGAACGGGACAACGACCGTCGAAGCGAAGTCAGGTTACGGCCTGACGCTCGAAGACGAGTTGAAGATTTTGCGCGCGAATCGCGAACTGAACACACAGACGCCGCTCCGATATGTACCCACGTTTCTGGGCGCGCATGACATTCCTGCCGAATACAGATCGCGGCGACAAACGTACGTCAACCTCATTGTCAACGAAATGCTACCGAAGGTTGCGGAAGAGAAGCTGGCCGAATACTGCGATGTCTTCTGCGAAGAAGACGCATTTACGACTGACGAGACCTGGGAGATTCTTTCGGCGGCGCGCTGTCATGGATTCGACTTACGCGTGCACGCCGATCAGCTCTCGCTTTCGGGTGGCGCAAAGCTGGCCGGCGAATTGAGCTGCGCGACCGCTGATCATCTCGAGCATACTGACGCAACTGGAATCATGGCTTTGAAGGCCGCGAAGGTGCAGCCGGTCTTGTTGCCGGCATCAGTCTACGCGCTGGGGTCCACGAAATATCCGGCCGCGCGCGACATGATCGACGCCGGGCTCGCCGTTGTCCTGGCGACGGACTTCAATCCCGGATCATCGCCGACACCGTCGCTGCCAATGGTGATGTCGATCGCCTGCACGCAGATGAAGATGACGCCGGCTGAAGCAGTGACCGCTGCCACGATCAACGGCGCATACTCGCTGGGACGCGGTGACGAAATCGGATCGCTCGAGAAGGGCAAGCGCGCTGATTTTGTGATTCACGATGTGTCGGACTATCGCGAGCTGGCTTACTGGTTCAGCATCGAGCATCCGTGGCGAGTCTATGCGAGTGGCAGGTTGGCGTATCAACGCGGGTAACGCAAATTGTCAATTTGCGATCCCGCAACTTAACAAGTTGCGCTACAAAAAATGATTGACGAGATTGCACTTCTTTTTTATTATCACCATCAACACTGGAAAGGAGGTGATCCAAAGTATATGAGTTCTAATCACAGTGAGGTGGCTGAGACCTAGCCTCAGGATTTGATAATCGGTTGTTTGGTTGTCTTCCTGAGATGGTCACTGTGACACCTTCTTTCCGAAGGTCACAGCCGAGGTCAATCCAAACAGTTCACCGGAAAGCCGCTCGTGCACGTGCGCGGGCGGCTTTTCTCACTTCTTGAGAGCGGATTGGGTGTTGGGTGTAGGGTATAGAATATTTCAGAGTCTTGAAGAGTTAGTGAGGGAGTCGCTCGCGAAATAATCCAGGGATTGTCCGACACGGACGCTCTCAACACCCTACTCCCAACGCCCTGCACCCCCGTGCTTGACTATCAACCCGCGCACCGTTATAGACATCAAAGGAGTGTCCCGCAACAAAAACATCTTCCCGTTGCTGGCAGTAAATCCCTGTAGTGCCTGAGAAGCCGGCCTCAACTTCGCCTGTTTTTTTTGACCCCCGTGGGCGTCGGTGGCGACATGTGCGCCGCACGTACCTGGCCCTGGGGATAACAATCACGTCGGTCGCCGCAATTTTCATCGCGAGTGTGCTCGCGAATCCGCTACTACCAACGCTCAACCTGCGATCGCTGCAGAATCTGCCGCGTACTTCAGACATCAAGCCGCAACCGCGTCAGGTTATGCCGACCGCACGCGAAGCGAAGGCCAAAAAAGCCCAAGCAGAACTCCAAAAAGAACTCTCGCGCACAAAGATTGTGCCGGGCCGGCATGCCGCACTCTTACCAGTAGCGCCGGCACCTTCGAATACGCCTCTGCCTGCGCCCGCAAGCTTCGGCTCGAAACAACTTTCGATTGGCTTTTACATTGATTGGGACGAATCGAGCTATTCATCGCTCGAACGAAACCTGAACAAGATGGATTGGCTGATTCCTCAATGGGCCCACCTGGTCGCTCCGGCCAAACCAGGTGACCGCCCCATTGTCGACGATCTGACGGATGCTGATTCCGACATGGAACACGATCAGGCGTTGAAGGCACTGAATCTGATTCGCCAGAGCCGGCCCCAGCTTTCCATCATTCCGATCGTGCAGAACCTGGACAATGAAAAGTGGGAAAGCGGCCTTCTGGCAAAGATGGTCGCTGACGAACCTTCGCGCCAGAACCTGATCAGCGCGTTGAGCGCCTTCGTCGAACAGAACAAGTTCGCCGGCATCTGTATTGATTTCGAGGAAGCCTTGCCCGAATCGCAGCCGAACCTATTGAAGTTCATGCAGGAACTTCACGCTGCTTTTCAGCCGCGCGGCTGGCTGGTGGTGCAGTCTGTGCCGTTCGACGACGAAGCATGGAAGTACAAAGACTATGCAGCGGCAACGGATTATCTGGTGCTGATGGCTTATGACGAACACTACGCGAGCAAGGAATCAGGGTCGATCGCGTCGCAAGGTTGGTACGAAAGTCTGCTGTCAAAACGGATGAATGAGTTGAATCCGGCAAAGACGATCATCGCGTTGGGGAATTACGGTTACAACTGGCAGGAAGGCGAGACGGCCCGTGAGGTCAGCTTTCAGGAAGCCGTGATCGACGCGCACGATTCGGAAGCGCAGATCGAATTTGATCCGCAGACGCGCAACCCTCATTACGAATACGACGAAGACGACGGATCGCATCACGTCGTGTGGTTTCTCGATGGGGTGACGGCCTTCAATCAAATGCGCGCCGCCAGCGGTTATCATCCGGCGGGCTTCGCGCTCTGGCGCTTGGGTTCGGAAGATCCTTCGTTGTGGTCTGTGTTTGGCAGCGATCAGAGGAATCCTTCAGCCGGATCGCTAAAGCAGCCTTCAGCTGAATCGCTAAAGCAGATGGCCTATGGCTACGAAGTCGACTTTGAAGGCACCGGCGAATTGCTGAAAGTGCAGGCGAGCCCGCATGAAGGCGAGCGCGGCATCGGCGTCGATGCGAACACGGGCTTCATTTCGTCAGAGAGCTATGACAACAACAAGATTCCGACTTCATATGTGATCGAACGTACCGGCGATCACCCGGGATGGATTGCGCTGACTTTTGACGATGGGCCAGATCCCGATTGGACGCCGCGAATTCTCGACATCCTCAAACGCGAAAACGTGCCGGCGACATTCTTTGTGATTGGCAAGAATGGCCAGGCCTATCCCGATTTGCTGCGGCGCATGGTGAATGAAGGTCATGAGGTCGGCAATCACACTTTCACGCATCCGAACCTGGGCGAGATCCCGGGAAAGATAACGGATCTGGAATTGAACGCCACGCAGCGTTTGATTGAGTCGATCACTGGTCGATCGACCGTGCTGTTTCGTCCTCCTTATTTCGGAGATGCTGAAGCTGACCGTCCTGAGGAAGTTGAGCCGGCGATTCGCGCGAAGAACCTCGGTTACATCATGGTCGGGCTGCGCATCGACCCGGGCGATTGGAAGCCCGGCGTGACGCCTGATGAGATTGTGCAACGCACGGTAGATCGCGCGCAGGACAATAACCCGGAAACGCGTGGCAATGTGGTCCTGCTGCACGACTCAGGCGGAGATCGCGAGGCGACGATCGAAGCCCTGCCGCGGCTGATTCATGAGTTGCGGGCGAAGGGTTACACGTTCGTGCCAGTCTCGGCGCTGGGTGGTTGGACGCGCGATCAAGTAATGCCTCCCTTATCAGGCAGCGAAACGCTCTACACGCGCACCGACACGGTCGCGTTTATGGTCCTGTCAACGGCCGGCTGGCTGATGCAGTGGGCCTTCATCATTGGCATCGTACTCGGGATGGCGAGGCTGGCGGTGATTGGCGCGCTGGCTTTCGCCCAGTGGCTGCGTTCGCGAAAACGCGAGCGCGAACACAGCGGCGAAGCTTACGAGCCTTTCGTTTCGATCATCGTGCCGGCCTACAACGAAGAGTTCGTCATCGAAGCGACGATTCGCAGCCTGCTGAATTCCGACTACGACAACGTTGAAATCATCGTGGTCGATGACGGGTCGAAGGATCGCACGAGCGACGTCGTGCGCGAACAGTTTGGCGATGAACCTCTGATCCGATTATTTACAGTTCCAAACGCCGGTAAAGCAGCCGCGCTGAACATCGGGCTGCGTCACGCCAAAGGCGACATCATCGTCGCGCTCGATGCTGATACGCAATTTCCCGCGGACACAATTCGCGCGCTGGCGCGCCGCTTCGTCGATCCGACGATGGGCGCGGTTGCCGGCAATGCGAAAGTCGGTAACCGCATCAACATTGTCACGCGCTGGCAGGCGCTGGAATACATCACTTCCCAGAACATGGATCGGCGCGCCTTCGCGAGCTTGAACTGCATCACCGTTGTGCCCGGCGCGGTCGGCGCCTGGAGAAGGGAACTGATCGAAGAATGCGGCGGCTTCAGCGAGCACACGCTGGCCGAAGACCAGGATCTGACGCTGCAGATTCGCAAGCGCGGCTACCGGATCGGTTACGAAGAGAAAGCGATCGGCTGGACGGAAGCGCCGCAGAATCTGCGGATGCTGGCCAAGCAACGATTTCGTTGGGCGTACGGCACGCTGCAATGTCTTTGGAAGCACCGCGACGCGTTGTTTCGTCCCAAGTACGGTGCGCTTGGATTCGTCGCCATGCCGAACGTCTGGATTTTTCAGATCATTTTCCCGCTGATTTCGCCGGTGATGGATCTGCTCCTGATCTACACTTGCCTGTCCGCGCTCGTCGATCGAATTCAACAACCGTCAGCGTATTCATTTACCAACCTGCGACAGATACTCTTCTACTACGCGCTTTTCCTCGCGGTTGACTGGAGCGCGGCGTGTTTCGCCTTCGCGCTGGAACGCAAAGAGCGCTGGCGTCTGCTCTGGTGGTTGTTCCTCCAACGCTTCTGCTATCGCCAGGTGATGTATTACGTGATGGCGAAGTCGGTTCAGACGGCCATCCGCGGCGCGGTCGTTGGTTGGGGTAAGTTGGAGAGGAAAGCGACAGTCGAAGCGCAGCCTTAAGGAGTAGAGGTTAGGGGCCAGAGGTAAGAGGTAAGAGGTAAGTGGTAAGTGGTAAGTGGTCAGTGATCAGAGAAACTGCGCCAGACGAACTTTCGTGTCAACAGGTTTTCCGGTCAACCCCCAGCCTATTAATGAAACCGAGACTCGTTCTCAAGCCCCTAACCCCTAACCCCTAACCCCTAACCTCTAACCTCTAGCCTCTAACCTCTAACCTCTAGCCTCTAACCTCTGCTATCTTCAATATGTGCTGATCACGCGCAGGCAGTGGCTCCTAATTGGCGCGTTGCTTCTAGTTGCGGCCGCGTTTCGCGTCGCCGTCGCGCATTGGTGGCCTAACGACGCTCCCGACGATGGCCGCGTCTATGCGCAGATGGCGCGCAACGTCCTCGAGCAACACCTCTTTTCACATGATTCACAACCACCGTATTCGCCTTCGCTGATTCGGCTGCCCGGTTATCCGGGTTTTCTCGCTGGCATTTATTCCGTCTTTGGTCACACTAACAACGGCGCGGTGCGCATCATCCAGGCGCTAATCGATACAGCGACGTGTGCACTGATCGCGCTGCTCGCTTTCTTTTGGCAGCCGGATGAAAAGAAGAAGCGGACGACTGCAATCGCTGCGCTCGCACTCGCCGCTGTTTGTCCATTCACCACGATCTACACGGCTACGATCCTGACGGAAGTGCTGACGAACTTTCTGATGGTCGCGATGTTCGTGGCGGTGACGATCGCGTTCAAAAAACTAACCACAGAGGACACGGAGGAAAACAAGAACAACAAAAAGAATTGGAGAACTGCCCTGCTCTGGTGGGGAGTCGCGGGATTGATTGGTGGCGTCGCGGTCATGATGCGGCCCGACAGCGGATTGTTTCTGGCCGCCGTTGGATTGACGCTCGTTATCACCGGGCTTTGGCCTTTGGTCTTAGGGTTTAGAAAGAAATCAAAAACCAACGAACAGAATTCAAAGACCAAAGACCAAAGACCAAAGATCAACCTTAGTCGCGTCATCGCCTCCGGCGCTGCGCTTTCATTCACGTTCATCCTGGTGCTCGCGCCATGGACGATTCGCAACTGGCGCGTCTTTCATGTCTTTCAGCCGCTGGCGCCCGCGCATGGTGAGATGCCCGGCGAATTCGTGCCGCGCGGTTATTACCTTTGGCTGCGCACGTGGCTCGACGATCAGAGTTACGTGCAGCCGTTCCTTTGGTCACTCGATACCGACCCGATCGACATCGACGACATCCCGGCCTATGCGTTCGATTCTGAAAACGAGAAGAAGCGAGTAGCCACGCTAATCGAAGCCTACAACAACGAAAGCGATCAGGATTCGTCGAGCGAGCCTCAACCTTCGCCGAATGCGAGTCCGACTCCGACGCCAAACGGTGAAGAGGAAGAGAGCGAGCCGGAGAGTGACAAGCCGGACAATTCAGCTCAACAGGATCACCCGCAAGTTGAAATGACCCCGGAGATCGACGCAGCGTTTGGCGAACTAGCGCGCGATCGGATCGCTCGTCATCCTTTTCGCTCTTACGTTTGGCTGCCGCTCAAACGTGCACGCACGATCTGGTTCGACACCCATGCGCAGTACTGGCCCTTCGAAGGGACCTTGTTCCCGCTGGAAGATCTCGATTACTCAACGCATCAGCATATTTGGTTGCCGCTGTTCGCGGGGCTGACGGCCGTCTATACAATCCTGGGATTGCTGGGCGCCTGGTTTTTGTGGGAATCGGGAAGATTCGACGCGCGACGGTGGCTGCTGCTGGTGTTTCTGGCAATCCTGCTGCGGTTGATTCTGTTCTCGTGGATCGAGAATCCTGAGCCGCGCTACACGGTTGAGTTCTTTCCCCTGCTGTCGGTGTTGGGTGGAATTGCCATCGCGCAGTTTCCGTCTGTAAAGAAAAGAGGCAAGAGGTTAGAGGCGAGAGGTTAGAAAAACTGACTTTGGGTTTTCAGTTTTGTAATCTGCCTGGCTCGATCAACCACGTGCACAAATATCTTCACCGGGAGGCGGAACAATTCACGGCCGGCCAAAGGCTTGCAAATCCAGCGCGCGCCTAACCTCTAGCCTCTAAACTCTATCCTCTAGTTTTACGGCGTTGGTTGTTCGGACGCCGGCACGCGCGTCGGATCAGGTTTGTCCGGCGATGTGTGCAGGTGCACAGCCTTCCATTCATTGCCGACGCGCCTGAACACCAGGGTCATGCGGCCTGTGTCGGTTTCGGGTTTGCCGTTGAACGTCATCGATTGCGTCCACAGACACGTCACGACTGCTCCGCCAGTTCCCAGCATCGTCACATGGCGATCTTTTATGTCGAGTTTCACATCCTCGCTCTGCGGAAAGGAACTCTCGCGATTCTTCTTTAGCTGATCCCAGCCTTTCGTCACCGTACCGTTGTAGTTGAAGAGAACGAGTTGCGGCGAATTCCAATAGCCGCTCATGTAAAGATTGACATCCGACTTTCGGATGCCTTCGATGATTTTGTCGAACGCGGCCAGGACCCCAGTTGACGGCGCTGTCGATCCGGAGGCCGAGTTGCCGCGCGTGGTCGGGGTCGGCGAAGGCTTCGCGGTGGCGTTCGAAGATTTGGTGACCGTTTTCGGTGGCGGCGTCGGTTTGGGCTCGACCACGC
>Ga0134121_10003342_pt1 | contig 13432 bp, 12 predicted proteins | sample KB301_FD_96463 | JGI IMG/M metagenome (GOLD analysis project Ga0134121, IMG submission 96463) | Terrestrial soil microbial communities without Nitrogen fertilizer from Kellogg Biological Station, Michigan, USA - KB3-0-1 | ecosystem: Environmental > Terrestrial > Soil > Unclassified ...
GCACCGCGGGCAAGGACTGCGTCAGCTTATCATTGAAAACCTCGATGACGACGCGGTCCATGTTCACGAGACCGATGAACGCCAACGCCGCGGCGACCTGCTTGGCGTAGAGCAGCTTGGTCGGATTCCCGAAATCCATCGACAGGCTATTGTCGATCAACACGTAGAAGTGCAGGTCTTCCTCTTCCATGAACAGGCGAATAAAGAGGCGTTCCAGGCGGGCGAACAGATTCCAATCGAGGAAGCGCAGATCGTCGCCGATGACATAGTTGCGATAATCGGCGAACTCGACCGATTGGCCCTTTTTCTTGCTACGGCGTTCGCCTTTCATGCGGCCGAGGAAGATCTTGCGGGAGACGAGTTCGAGTTGCTCGAGGCGGGCGAGGAATTGCGGGTCGAGCAGGGGTTTTTCGGCTGGTGCGTCGGGCATGGGATTTGTTAACCACAGAGACACAGAGGCACAGAGAGGAATTAAAGAATAAAGCGTTTGATGCAATCTTTAAGGACGGGGACGTTGAAATTCATGAGCAGTCCAAGACGCGTTTTGGTCAGGCGGAGGTAGGTAAGCAGCTGGGCCTGATGGACTGGCAATATCCTCTCAACGGCCTTGATTTCGACAATCAGTTGCCCTGGAAAGTACAGGTCAAGCACAAAAAAGTCTTCGAGCGTGAGACCCTTGTAAACAAGCGGCCATTTGACCTGCGGGCGACACACGAAGCCACGAAGCTCCAACTCTTTTTCCATACACGCCTGGTAAACCGACTCAAGTAAGCCAAGTCCCATCTCGCGGTGAACTTCCATTGCAGCCCCTATTACTGCATGGGTCAATGGATCTCGCTCTCCCATATTTCCCCCTTTGCCTTCTTCTCTGTGTCTCTGTGCCTCTGTGGTTAATTATTACATCCGCGCCCCGCTCATCTCCGGCCCCTTCTCCTTGACATCCTTCAACACCGCCGTAAGCACCTGGTCCGACGGAATGTTCTCCGCCTGGGCCTCAAAGTTCAACAAAATGCGATGTCGCAGCGCCGGTAGAAACACACGTCGCACATCTTCGAAACTGACGTTATACCGCCCTTCCAACAGAGCCCGCACCTTTGCAGCAAGGGCCATCGCCTGTGCCGCACGGGGGCTGCCACCGCAGCGAATGAACTTATTGGTGTCCGCCACCGCGAACTCGCCACCGGGATGTGTCGCCAGCACCAACCGAATCGCATAATCCTGGACCGGCGGGGCAATAATCACCTCGCGCACCAGCTGTTGCCATTGCTCGATCTCACGGCCATCCATGATTTTGTTCGCCTTGGGCCACTCGCCCCGCGTGGTGCGGTCGAGAATTGTCGCCAGTTCCTCGCGGCCGCTGTAATTGAGCATCAGCTTGAAGAAGAAGCGGTCCAGCTGGGCTTCGGGCAGCGGATACGTGCCTTCTTGCTCCAGCGGATTCTGCGTTGCCATGACGAAGAACGGCTCTTTCAGCTTGTGAATGGTGCCGCCGACGGTGACGCTATGCTCCTGCATCGCCTCAAGAAGGGCTGACTGCGTCTTCGGCGTGGCCCGGTTGATCTCGTCGGCCAACACGATCTGGGCGAAGATGGGACCTTTCTGAAAGCTGAACATGCGTTTGCCGTCCGCGCCTTCGCTGATGATGTTGGTGCCGAGGATGTCGGCTGGCATCAAGTCAGGCGTGAACTGAATGCGGTTGAATTCCAGGTCCAGGACGGTGCTGAGCGTGCGAATCAGCATCGTCTTACCGAGGCCGGGGACGCCTTCAAGCAAAGCGTGGCCGCCGACGAAAAGGCAGGTTAGTACGCCGTGGACGATGTCGGTGTGACCGACGATCACCTTGCCGATCTCGGCCATCACTCGGCCATAAGCCTGGCGGAATTCGTTGACTCGTTCCTGCATGGTGGGCATGGTAGTTGTGAGTTGTCAGTTGTTAGTTGTTAGTTGTCAGAATTCAAATCCAGGACAGTGTAGCAGTCCTGGTAGTGATTTGCATCCAGTTGAACATCAAAAAGAAAAACCCCCACGACCATAGGACCGTGGGGGCAATTGTTCTGATAACTGACAACTGTCAACTGGCAACTACTGTCGCGGGAATCCCACGGGCGACGACGCTGGCGGAATATACTGGGTCGGCTGCTGATTCTGCGGCGCGCCAAGCTGCACGCCAATGGGAGCATATTGCTGCTCAAAGCGCTGCACGCCGGTCGGCTGCTGGGCGGGCATTTGCCATGATTGTCCCGGTTGGCTTTTGCCGGGGATGGCATCAGGCAGATAGCCGGTTTTCGCCTGCTGTTGCGGACTGCCGAAGGTTTGGCCAGGCTGCGTCGAGCCTGGCATGGCGCCGCGGACCACGGGAACGGGCTGGAGCGGCTGCACGGGCGGGGCGGTGAGCCGTACCAGCGTGCCGCTGTTGTCCTTGCCCGCGTTGGAGGCAAGCTGGCCCTGTTCTTTGTTCTTGGCCAGCTGGGCAATCGTGATTCCCTTGGTGTCGCGCAGGTGCTTGAGCCAGGCTTCTTCCAACTTCTCGACGCTGTTCATGCCATAGCAGGTCTGCGCGGCCTGGTCCCAGTTGCCGGCCATGCCGATGCCGACGAATTTCAAAAAGGTCTGCCGGTCGCTGATGTAAACGAGATAATGAGACACCGAAAAACCCTGGGCATAAAGGCACATCACCTTATCATTGCCGCCGGGATAATCCTTGAGCGAGAACAATTGACGGAGGCGGAATTGCTGAGTGCGGTTGAGGATGCTGCGAACAAGAGTGTTGTGTCGCTCGCGCTCGATGTCGTCCTCGGACAGCACTGAACCACCTTCATCGGCCCAGCGCGGCACGGCTCGGCGAAAATGGTGAGCGAAAACAGTGTGGGTGATCTCGTGCGGCAACACGCTGGCCAGGAGTCGGTCAAGCGGTCCCTGAATCTCCATCTTCATGTCCATGACGCCGCCTTGCGGATGAAAATTAAACGACGTGGCGCCGCTCGGCCCCTCCATGTTGACGGTGACGTACAGCGGGCAAGGCCGAGGCCAATTCGGCATTTCCTGGCCGAGCCATTCGATGGCCTTGGCCTTGCGGTAATACTCGGCCCACTGGCCTACTTGCTGAGCCACTTCTTGGTTCTGGGCGTGAACCTCGAAATTCTGGGTGCGGTATTGCGCCCCCATTGAAGCGAAGATGCTGCCCGCCAATACCACAATCAACCAACGGCGCGGTGACATGATGAACCGCCTCCAGAAGAAAATCTGCGAGAAACAAGCTGGGGCCGACAGGGTGCCCGATCAGAGATGTCTGATGCAACTCTACAGCAAAACTTGAGCCAAGCCAGAAAAGTGAAGAGGAATGCGCTTGAAAACAGCTGTAATTTGCCGATGGGGCAAGAGTTCCGGCCCGCAAAGGAAAATAGTGCCGTCGGGGTGGTCGGCAAAAGCGTTGTAAGAATTACTAAAAGTGTGATGATTGGCGAGTAGTGCGAGGCGAGTGGTGTTGACATTTGCGCGACCCGAAAAGGATTGCCAAACAGGGCAATCAGGGCAAATGTCAAAGGCCAGGCAGTTTCCGCCCCATCCTTGGCGTCACGAATTGACATTATTCAAAACAACGGTATGCACCTTGGCGGCAACGTGCACGCGTGGGCGTCGCGGCTCAACAATCTTTTGGAAACCGAAATCATGTGCAGGCGTTTTGTTATTAGTTTGGCGTTTGTTCTGGTTTCTGTCGGCTCATTGCGGGCTGATCCGCCTTTCCGCTTTCCCGAGGGCAAATGCACCCACGGGGAGTTGAAATACATCAATGGCATTCCTGTCCTCACCGTGGACGGCACACCTGGCGAAATCGGCACCGCCGTCGGCTTGCTCGCCCTCCAGCCCGGCAAACGCATGGCCCGCTATCCGGAGGACATTCTCGATCATTTCTACTTGTCCACATTGCGGCTGCCGTTGGTTCACGCCGGGCGGCAAATGGTCAAGGAGTTTCCACCGGCCTATCGCGACGAGTTGGAGGCGATGGTCCACGCCGCCCATGTGGACCGCGACCTCGGCGTGCTGGGCAACACCATGTTCGACTTGAAAAAAGTCCTGGCCTGTTCTGCCATCCTGGTGGAGCCGGCCCGCAGTGCCACGACTGGCACGCTCATGGGCCGCAATCTCGATTACCCGCCGCTCGGCTACGCCCAGGACTACAGTTTGGTTACTATCTATCGGCCTCTGGGTGTTAAACATGCTTTCGCCACCATCGGCTTCCCGGGCCTCATCGGCTGCCTGTCCGGCATGAACGACGCCGGGCTGGCCGTGGCCGTATTGGAAGTCGTCCAGGTGAAATCGAGTGAAAAGCGTTTCGACGCCCACGGCCTGCCCTATGCGCTCTGTTACCGCAAAATCCTGGAAGAATGCTCGACGATTGCCGAGGCCTATGAGACCTTGTCCAGGCTAAAACGCACCGGCCTCAGTAACCTCGTTGTCGCCGATCAAAATGACGTGGCGGTGTTCGAGATAACGCCGGAACGAATTGTTGTCCGCCGCGGGCCGAACGGCGCCTGCGTTTGCACCAATCACTTTTGCAGCGAAGATCTGAAGCCGAGCGTGACGCTTAATTTGTTCAATACGTTTGACCGCTTTGGCGCGTTGGCCAAGGTGAGCGAGCTGGACCGCAAGCTCGGCCCGTCCGACTTGCACGTGGGTTTGCACCAGGCCAATCACCAGGGCTACACCATGCAAACCATGATCTTTGAATGTGCCACGGCACGCTTGCATTTGGCGATTGGAGCGGTGCCGTCGTCGGCGGGGGAGATGAAGGTGATCGAATTGGGGCCGCTGTTTCGCGGGCAGTGACAACAGCCCTTGTTCACGCGCGTCGTTGTTTTCTTTCGGTCCTTGCTTTTTTCAATTGGAGCACGAAGGCCGCGTGCTCCTGGCTTTTCAAGCCCTGCCGCAGCAGTTTTTCAACTTGCGCCGAGTCGCGAGCCAAAAGCGCAGGCCCGTCGATCCAAAGGCCAGGGAAAACGCGCGAGCGAAAAACGCCTTTGACGTCGGGCTCGATCATGCCCCCCTGGTGAAAGTCAAACCAGTGCAATTCCTCTTCCTCGACGCACAAAACCACATATTCCCGTACTCCGGCCTTGCGATAATCATGTTGTTTGAGGTGCATGTCCAAAGCTCGCGCGCTGACCGCGATCTCAGTCAATAGTTCTGGTGGGCCTTTGATGTACAACTTCTTTTTGACGACGGTTGTCGTGGTTTGGCCGCCATATTCCGGCAGGATGAACAAACCCAAATCCGGTTGAGGCTCGCTCTCCTCGCCGAGGAACGTGCTCGCACCATGAATGACAGCGACGCCTTCCGTTGCCCTGCGGTACACGCCATAGGGAAAAGAAAGCTCTTCGTCATAATTGGAATGCGTCAAGATTAGTGGCGAGGCCATGTAAACAATTCCTCCTACTAGCTCAAACTTGACGCCCTCGGGACATTGTTCATACCGGCGATGAAACTCCGGCTGGCGCATGCGGTCGCCGTTTTCCAGCGGCAGACCCAAAGGCAACCACTTTGGAGGAATCGTTGTTGGCATTGCCATGTTTTCAGCCCAAAAAGTGACAGAATGACACCATGATAACACGCTCCGGAGAGCCGACAAGCCCTCCCGTGTGCGTGCACCGTGCCATGCCGTCGGCGGCGTCATTTCTTCTCTTCAAATGCCACTTCCCCCACCGTCGACATCGGAAACACTCGATAGCCGCCAGCGAAACGGCCGACCAGGCCGTCTAGTAGCATGTCCGTTTTCCCGTCTGCTCCCTTGGGCCGGTCGATCAGCACCAATGGGCTTTGCTGGCCGCTCATCAGCGTCACGTCGTAGTCCGTAGCGCTGGCGCCGACGCCGGATAGCTTTTGAACCTTGGCAAGGTCGAGTTTGATCGTGTCCTTGAAATACAAGGTGGGCGAAGCTCGCAACAAGCCGCCGCCGACGTTGTAGAGCGCCTTCAAGTCGGTCACGGTGTAGGACGGCTGATTTTTGGCAACTTGTTTGATGGTTGCAATTCGGCCGGCCGGCGGCGCCTCGATGGGCTTCGGCGCCGGAAAGCGAATGCTCTGCAAACCGCGGCCCTTGCCTTTCTCGAAACGAATGGTGCCCTTGCCAAGCTCGCCCAGGTCGGTGACGGCTTCTATGGCCACGATGTTCACTCCCGCGTAGCCGGTCAAACCATACAGCACTACGTCGTCGGCTTCCTTGTCGCTGGTCGCAACCCGCACGGAAATTCCGTCCTTGTTGTCGAAGTCGATTCTGCGGATGTTGACCAGCGGAACGTAGCTGACCACGCGTTTTTTGAGCGGCGCCACCTTGCCTTCGCTGAACTCCAGCGCTTCGGGGCCGATTGCAGGTCCGCTGGGTGCTGGGGGAACCGCTCCGCCTTTTTTGCCACCACCTCCGCCGCCGCCGGCTTTGATCTTGTCTTTTGGCGGCGGTTCCTTGGGCAATTCGGCCGGTGCGTCCACCAGCCACGACAAGTGCTTGATGCCGGCGACAAATTTCGAGCCTTGCAAGTTGTGCTCTTTGCCGCTGCCGTCGACGATGGTCACACCGGTTTGCAACGAAGTTTCATTTGCTGGAACGGCAACGTTGCTGGTGTAGATTGACGCACACCCTGCAAGCAATAACATCCAAAAGCGTTTCATGTTGGTGACTCCCGTTGGTTGGCCTTTGAAGCAGAACCCCATCGTCGTGCATGTTTCGCCTCCAATCAAGCCATTTCTTTGACATCGACTCCGGTGGCGGCTAAAGTGCTGTTCGTTGAGCCTTGGTCTCGTCAATTGAGGGGAGCACATCATGCGAAGGCAATTCGGCATCCTGACACTGTTAGCGGCCTTGTTCCTGTTGCTCGGCAACGCCACCGAGGCCGGTGGTGACAAAAACGTATTCTTCAACGGCAAAGACCTTGACGGCTGGAACGGGTTGACCGAATACTGGTCGGTCAAGGACGGCGCCATCGTCGGCTCCTCGGCCCCCGCGGGGATCAAGTTCAACACCTTTCTGGTCCGCAAGGGCACTTACAAAGATTTCGAGCTGAGCTTCGAGGTGCGCCTCAAGGACGGCAAAGGCAACAGTGGCGTGCAGATCCGCAGCAAGATGAAGGACGACAAAAAATACGTCGTCGCCGGCCCGCAGTGCGACATGGCCGACGGTTACTGGGGCAGCCTTTACGGCGAGTTGTTCCCCTTTGGCACGAATGGCGCCATGATGAAAGCGGCGCCCAAGGATATTGTCGCCAAGGCCATGCCCAAGAAAGGCGAGTTTATGCCTTATGAAATCAAGGCCGTCGGCAAGCATGTGACGATCAAGCTCAACGGCTTGACGACGGTGGACGCTGATTTCCCTGACATGCCGGACGAGGGCATTATTGCTTTGCAAGTGCACTCGGGCGGGGCGATGGAGGTCACGTTTCGGAAGATTCAATTCAAGGATTTGACGAAGAAATGAGGAGGCCTGCCTCTCTATCTTCGCCGACCACGTTTTTTCTTGGCTTGCGGCGCTGCGGTGGGTTGGCCCTTGAGCTGCGCGATGCGGTCACGGAGTTGTGCAGCGCGTTCGAACTCCAAGTTGGCTGCCGCCTGCAGCATCTCGGCGTGCAGCTCTTCCATGTATTCCTCGGTGACGTAATCGTCGCCCGCCTGGCCTGCGAGTTCGGCGACCATCTTGTGGGACGCGATCTCTTCCTCGATTCCGGAGCTGATGGTTGAACGCACCGATTCCGGGGTGATGCCGTGTTCCGCGTTGTAGGCCAACTGCGTCGCGCGGCGGCGCTGCGTCTCCTCCATGGCCTGGTGCATCGAATCGGTGACTTTGTCAGCGTAGAGGATTACCTCGGCGTTGACGTGGCGAGCGGCCCGGCCAATCGTCTGAATCAACGACGTTGCCGAGCGTAAGAAGCCTTCCTTGTCGGCGTCGAGAATCGCGACCAGCGAGACCTCGGGCAAATCAAGCCCTTCACGCAGCAAATTGACGCCGACCAAAACATCGAATGCACCCTCACGAAGTTCGCGGAGAATTTGCACGCGTTCGATGGCGTCCAGTTCCGAGTGCAGCCATTTGCAACGCAGGCCCGCTTCGCTGAAATAACCGCTCAGATCTTCCGCGAGTCGCTTGGTCAACGTCGTCACCAACACGCGCTCATTCTTGGCCGCCCGTTTCTTGATTTCTTCGTGCAAATCAGGCACCTGGCCGCGGGCCGGCTTCACGTGGAGGAGTGGATCGACTAGCCCAGTCGGCCGGATCACTTGCTCGACGATCTCGCCGCCGCAGCGCTCCAGCTCATACGGCGCCGGCGTCGCCGACATGCACAGCACTTGCTTGACGCGCTTCTCCCATTCGTCAAAACGTAATGGCCTGTTGTCGAGCGCACTTGGCAAACGAAAACCGTGCTCGACGAGAGTCTGCTTGCGGCTGTAGTCGCCAGCGTACATCGCCCGCAACTGCGGAATGGTGGCATGCGACTCGTCCACGACCATCAGGAAATCTTCGGGGAAGAAATCGATTAACGTGTAAGGCGGCTCACCCGGTTTGCGGCCAGTGAACCAGCGCGAATAGTTTTCAATGCCGGGACAATGGCCGACTTCAGTAAGCATTTCCATGTCAAAGCGCGTACGTGCGCTGAGCCGCTGCACCTCCAGCAACTTGCCTTGCTGCCGCAACTCACCGAGCCGGGTTTCCAACTCGCCGCGAATTCCTTCCACGGCGCTCTTGATGCGCTCCTCCGGCGTCACGAAATGCTTGGCGGGGTAGATGTACAAGTCTTCAAGCTGCTTGAGCGTCTCGCCGCTGACCGGATTGATGATTGTCAGGTTTTCGACATCGTCGCCGAAAAGCTCAATGCGAAATGCGTATTCCTCGGACGCCGGCCAGACTTCCACCGTGTCGCCGCGAACGCGGAATTTGCCGCGCTCGAAGGCAATGTCGTTACGCTGATATTGAATGTCAATCAACTTGAGCAACAGGCTATCGCGGTCAACGATCTCGCCTTTGACGACGCGGACCATCATCGCCTTGTAGTCTTTGGGCGAGCCCAGGCCGTAAATGCAAGAAACACTGGCGACGATGATCACATCCTCACGGCTCACCAGGGCGCTGGTGGCGGCGAGGCGAAGCCGGTCGATGTTTTCGTTGATTTGCGAGTCTTTTTCAATGTAAATATCGCGCTGCGGTATGTAGGCTTCCGGTTGATAGTAGTCGTAATAACTGATGAAGTAATGAACGGCGTTGCGCGGGAAGAACGCCTTGAACTCCTTGTACAGCTGGGCGGCAAGCGTTTTGTTGTGCGAGAGAACCAGGGCCGGCTTGTTGAGCTGGGCGATGACATTGGAGGCGGTGAAGGTTTTACCGGTGCCGGTGGCGCCGAGGAGAACCTGGCACGACTTGCCCTCGCGAAAGCCGGCGGTGAGCTGTTCGATGGCGGCCGGCTGGTCGCCGGCGGGTTGAAATTTGCTTTCGAGATGGAATTGGGCGGACATTGTTTACTCCGAGAGAGGTCAATCGGCCCGCTTGCAACGGATCAGCTGTGGGCCCATCCGCATGAACTCGGGAGCGTTTCCTGAAGGAGAAGAAAGTAACTCCGTGAGAAACAGGTTCCGCCGCCGGATCGCCTTCCAATAACGAAGGGCCCTCAAAAGGGGGTTTTTTAGTGGGCCGTCAAATCTCCAGAAGCACTTGTTCTGCCCCAAACTATTAATGTTGCTAATGAGCTGGTTCATCCGGCCACCATACCGATGCGGTCAACGGGGCGGTTCTTCTTTCCTTGAAATCAAATGCACTCGCACCCAGTTCGTGAAGGCTTCCCTGGCAAGTTGGCCGGCGGCAAGCTGCAAGATAATTTGCTCTTGCTCATCTATGGGACACTCCAACTCAAAGCCGTTCAGGAACAAAAACGTCGCCATTGCAGCATGGCCGGCGCGTTTGTTGCCGTCCACAAAGGGATGATTCATGATGAGCGAAAAACCCAAAGCCGAAGCCTTTTCCTCGACTGTTGGGTAAAGCTCCTGGCCTCCGAAAGCCATTTGAGGCTGTGCGGCTGCCGACTCCAACGCGCCGCGGTCACGGACACCCGTGGCGCCACCGGATTGCTCCAGCAGCATTTGATGAAGCTCCAAAACGCGGTCCACGGTGAGGTAAATCATCACGCCAACCGCCGGTATAGGTCTGCGTTTTTCTGCAAAATGTGAGTCGCGGCGTTCTTGAACTCGGCGTCCGTTGGGACAAGTTGCTGCTCAAGCAGCCTTAGCGCATAATCCGCAATTGTCGTCCCTTGTCCTTCTGCCTCGCGGGCGAGGCGTCGCTCCAACTCGGGCGATAAATCCAGAATCAAGGTCATTGTCAACCTCCTTTGGCTTTTGTTCAGATAAGCTTGCTAAGCCGCACGCGGCCTTCAGTCCTTGCCCGCTTCGCGCTCATAGTGAATCAACCTCACCCCCGCCGCACGAGCCGCGTCCTGGTCGCCACCACCATTCCCCACGTTACGCCCTTGGCATCCAGCAGCACCTCTTCGCGCGGAGGAGTGCCGCGTGTGTATTTCAGCAATTCCTCGCGCAGCTTGCCGATGTCGAGCGTATCGTCGGCCTTCACCACGTCCACCTTCAAGCCCTGCACGAAGATCGCCGGTTTGCCGTTGGCGTCGAGTTTGGCGCCAATGCGGACCATGTACTTGAGGACGCGATCCTCGCTGACCTTGACCGCCTTTGTTGCTTTTTTCTCTTCCGGCGTCGTCGGCAGCGGCACTGTCTTCTGCACGGCCACGGCATAGGTCGTCGTCATCATGAAAAAGATCAGCAGCACCAGGCAAACGTCGATGAGGGCGTTCATGTCCAGATGCGTTTCATCCTCGCGGACCGGCGGCGGCGGTTCCAGTTCCTCGGCGACTTCGGCCAGTTGGGGATGATTCTCAATGGCGGTCCATTTCGATTCGCCTGGACCCTGCACCTCGTCGGTCGGCTCCCAGAGGCCGTCGCGCAGGCCTTCGACGATCTGCGGGAGCGTCAGCGATCGCGCTTGGGGCGAACCTTCGTGGCGGATTTTCCAGGACATGAGAGCCTCGGCGAGGGGCGAATTCTGTTGCTGCTATTGTATACATGGCCGCCAGCGAGGAATTGGACCAAATCTTGACATTGATTGAGGCGTGTGATTAAGTCAGTGCATCGATTCGAGGCCGCACTTTGTTCCTACCCTGACGGCATCCCATGCACACTTCTTCCCGATTTCTGGCACTTGCCCTGGTCACAGGTTTGATTGGCGGTCTTTGCGGCTTGTCGAGGGCTGGGCAGGCCCAGCAGAAGCAAGGCGACAAAATCAACGATGCCGCCTTTGCCAAGCTCATTGAGCAGTTGGGGAGCAAGCAATTCAAGGAGCGGGATGCGGCGGACAAGGCTCTGGAGCGCATTGGTTACCCGGCCATCGAGGCATTGCGCAAGGCGGCCAAAAGTTCGGATGCGGAGGTTGCCAACCGGGCGGCACGTTTGGTCGGCATCCTCGAAAACAGCCTGGATCAGTTGCTAGTTGACTACCGGGATTATGGCATGCCGATGCCGTCCAAAGACGCGAAGCTCGTTAAGTTCGAGTCTGGGGGCCGGTACATTGTCAATGACAAGTTGATGCCTCCGACATACTCTGTCGGATTCTTGCTTCACCCGGAGACCAAAGACTCGCCAGCTTCACTTTTAGTGGGGACAAAGGAAGTTCGTTTGGATTTGCAAACACCTGTCGAGGTCATTGAGCCGAAACCGGGAAACGCGAAAATAATCAATGACCTATCGTTTAACCCAACCATTTACATCAGCACTGGGCAAATCATCGCGATTCAGTGCAAAGCTCTTGGTTGGGACGACTTGGCGAAGGAGTTGTGGACGCTCTCCTCAACCGGGCCAAAGGTAGTTAACCCACCGGGGGGCATTCCATTCCGAACAGCAATAGCTAACTTGGCGTGGGGCTATTACAAGAATGAATTAGTGAAGCCTGACAGCGACCGAGCTTTAGCTGCCAAACAGATGAAGAAGCTGCTGGCCGCAGAGTCAGAAATCAACACGGAAGGCAATCAAGCTCTTCTGAAATCCCTAGATGCAGCCCTCATCCCCAGTACCGCCAAAGCTGGCTCATTGGAACGCTTGGTCGATGACCTTGTGGACATGTGCAATGGAAGCGAATTTGACCGCGATCCGCGCTACGACAAGTTGGCCAATCAGGGATTTGCGGCGGTGCCCATTCTAATCCAGCATCTCGATGACGACCGCCTGACTCGGAGCATTATGCCGGGCTTCAATAACTTCCGCAGCTGGAATATGCGGGTGAAACACGTGGTGAGCGATTTGCTAAGGGAAATTGCCGCAGATGATCTCGATAAGGATTGGCTCGATCGCCAAGTCGGGCGGGCAGTAGAAAAAGCTGATGCCGAGGCATGGTGGAAAAAAGCCAGCAAGGAAGGCGAGGAAGCCTATTTCGTGGCTCATGTTTTGCCAAGCGGCGAAAAACAGGGCTGGCCCAATGCCCTGATGCTGGAGATCATTGCGGAGAAGTATCCGGGGCATTTGCCAAAGCTCTATAAGACGCTTCTCGATGAGCGCCCCAAAATTGAAAGCTGGCCAATGGCAGAACAGGTCAACAAATCCAAGCTTTCAGCCGACGAAAAACGAAAGGTGTTTTTGTATGCCGCCAACCACGCCGATCTTAAACACCGCAGGTTCGGGCTTGAATATCTCGAAAGCTACGAGCCCAAAGAATTCATCAGAATCCTCCTGGGGACATTGGAGGATTTCCCTGTAACGCCGAACTCAAAGAGTTACTGGATTGCGCCCGAGGTCGGTTTCGTTCATGTGGTGCTGAAGACCGACAATCCCAAAGTATGGGCGACGCTGGAAAAGGTGGCGAAACGAGCCGACGTAGGTTTCCGTATGGAACTCATGAACCAGTTCAATCAATTCAATGTCAACGACAAGAATCGCCAAAGGTGTTTGAATTATCTCGCAGCATTCTTGGATGACAAGGAAGGCCCGGACAGAAAGGCAAATCCCAAGATGTTCGATGGTCCACATGCGGGATTCACTTTTGAGCGCCTGAGCGTTCAGGACTTGGCAGCCTGGCAAATCGCTAGGATTCTGAAAATGCCGGAACGGCCTGACCGCGAGTGGACCGCGGAACAGTGGGAGAAACTGCGGGCGAAGGTGACGAAGGCGTTGGCGAAGTGAAACGCGACATCAGTCGCGCCTATGGACGCCGACAAATCTGGCTTCAGCCGCTTTTTTTTGGTTTTCCTCTTGCAATGTGAACGTATGTTCAGTTATAGTAAAGGTAGCAAGAGGCCAGGAGAGTCAGTGTCTCCTTTGGACGCAGCTGAAAAAGTCGCGGCTCGTTCCGGTTCTTTAGGGCGAGTTGACGTCCCAATATGCCGGGGACCTGTCGTTGTTGCCC